>Ga0070753_1000085_pt1 | contig 62118 bp, 55 predicted proteins | sample VirMetDEL_Aug_31_FD_77441 | JGI IMG/M metagenome (GOLD analysis project Ga0070753, IMG submission 77441) | Aqueous microbial communities from the Delaware River and Bay under freshwater to marine salinity gradient to study organic matter... | ecosystem: Environmental > Aquatic > Marine > Coastal... | reverse complement strand
CTCACCGACATCCAGCCCTTGCTGCTGCAACTGCTTGCTCAGGCGCCGCTCGCCCTCGACGACGCCAGCGGCTTCACGCCCATGGCCGAGATCGCCGTGATGCGGCACGAAACCCAGGACCTCCGTCTTTTCGCCAATTGAGGTGGCAGGCACGAAAACGCCTGCTGCCGACACAGGAGCTTGAACATGCTGCTGACGCCCACCGAACTTGAGCGGCTGACGCTGTACACCGCCGCCGAACTCTCGCGCAAACGCCGCGCCAAAGGGCTGCGCCTGAACTTTCCGGAAGCCTCGGCGCTAATTGCCGATGAAATCCTCGAAGGCGCCCGTGAGGGGCGCAGCGTGGCCGAGCTGATCGGTTTCGGCTCGACACTCCTCAACACTGACGACGTCATGCCCGGCGTGGCCGAGCTGCTGCCGGTACTGCAGGTGGAAGGTACGTTCCCCGATGGCACCAAACTGGTCACCGTGCATCAGCCGATTCGACCCGGCCGGTTGCCGTTGGCCGTCATGCCGACGCCTGGGGAAATCATCTCGCCCGAGGGCGATATACAACTCAACAGCGGTCGCCCCACGACCACCGTACGGGCCATCAATACCGGCGACCGGCCGGTGCAAATCGGCAGTCACTACCACTTTTTCGAAGTCAACAAGGCGCTGGATTTCCCGCGCGCCGCCGCCTTCGGCATGCACCTGGACATTCCTGCGGGCACCGCCGTGCGTTTTGAGCCGGGGGAGCTGCGCGAAGTGCAGCTGGTGCAATTCGGCGGCACGGGGGACATCCACGGTTTCAGCGGTTTGACCAATGGCAACCTGCACGATCCGGCCTGCAAAGCCATCGCGCTTGATCGAGCCCGCGCACAACAGTTCAAGGGGGCATGACCCATGGCAACGATGACGCGCAAGGAATACGCCGCGATGTACGGCCCCACCACTGGCGACGCGGTGCGCCTGGGGGATACGTCGCTGCTGGCCGAGGTGGAATTCGACTACGCGGTGCCCGGCGATGAATGCCTGCACGGCGGCGGCAAGACCCTGCGTGACGGCATGGGCCTGATGCCAGGGCATGACAGCGCAGACGGCGCGCTGGACATGCTGATCTGCAACGCGCTGATCATCGACCCGGTGATCGGCATCGTCAAAGGCGACATCGGCATCAAGGACGGCAAGATCGTGGCCATCGGCAAGGCCGGTAATCCGCAGGTCATGGACGGTGTCCATGCGCAATTGATCTGTGGCGTCGCAACCACCGTGCGCGACGCAGAAGGCCTGATCGTCACGCCGGGCGGGATCGATGTGCACGTGCATTTCGACTCGGCGCAACTGTGCGATCACGCGCTGGCGGCGGGCCTGACGACGCTGATCGGCGGCTCGCTCGGGCCGATTACCGTGGGGATCGACTGCGGCGGCGAATGGAACGTCGGCAAGATGCTGCAGGCCTCTGAAGCCTGGCCAATCAATTTCGGCTTTCTCGGCAGGGGCAATTCCAGCAAGCCGGAATCGCTGCTCGGCCAACTGCGCGGTGGCTGCCTGGGATTGAAGATCCACGAGGACTGGGGCGCGATGCCCGCCGTGATCGATACCTGCCTCAAGGTGGCCGATGAATACGACTTCCAGGTGCAGTTGCACACCGACACCTTGAATGAATCGGGTTTTCTCGAAGACACCCTGGCCGCCATCGGCGACCGCACGATCCACATGTACCACACCGAAGGCGCAGGCGGCGGCCACGCCCCGGACATCATCAGCGTGGCGGGAAAAGCCAACTGCATCCCCTCCTCGACCAACCCGACCAATCCGTACACCGTCAACACCTTCGACGAACACCTGGACATGATCATGGTCTGCCATCACCTTAATCCGGACGTGCCGGAAGACGTGGCGTTCGCCGAATCCAGAGTGCGTCCGCAGACCATCGCCGCCGAAGACATCCTGCACGACACCGGCGCAATTTCGATCCTGGGTTCCGACAGCCAGGGCATGGGGCGCATCAACGAGGTGATCTGCCGCACCTGGCAACTGGCCTCGAAGATGAAAGAGCAACGCGGCCGTCTACCGGAAGAAAAAACCGGATTGGGCGACAACGAACGCATCAAGCGTTACATCGCCAAGTACACGATCAACGCTGCGCGGGTGTTCGGCATCGACAGTTACATCGGCTCGCTGGAGCCGGGCAAGCTCGCTGACCTGGTGCTATGGCGGCCGGCCTTTTTTGGCATCAAGCCGGAGCTGGTGGTCAAGGGCGGGTTTATCGTGCACGGCGTGATGGGCGACTCGGCAGCCTCGCTGTACACCTGCGAACCCCTGATCATGCGCCCGCAATGGGGGGCCTTTGGTGAGGCCAAACAGGCACTGTCGGTGAATTTCGTCAATCGCCTTGCGGTGGAGGCCGATACCGCTGAGAAACTGGGCCTGAAAAAAGCCCTGTTGCCGGCCTTCGGCACCCGCACGCTGCGCAAGTCCGACATGCTGCACAACCACGCCTGCCCGGACATTCGCGTCGACCCCCAGACCTTCGATGTGTACGCCGACGGTGAGCGCCTGACCTGCGAGCCGGTCAGCGAAGTGCCCTTGGCCCAGCGCTACATGCTGCGCTGATCACAGCCAATAAAAGGAACCTGCTAATGAGCACTGCATTCAACGCCGCACCGCAGCCGCAACCCCACCCGGGCGCCGCGCGCGTCGGGATCGGCGGCCCGGTCGGCTCGGGCAAGACTCGCCTGCTGGAGCAACTGATTCCGCGCTTCATCGCGCGCGGCACCGAGCTGGCCATCATCACCAACGACCTGGCCACCCGCGAGGACGCCGAACGCGTGCAGCGCAGCGGCCTGATCGACCCACAACGGGTGCTCGCGGTGGAAACCGGCGCCTGCCCGCATACGGCGATCCGCGAAGACCCGACGCTGAACCTGCAAATGGCCGACGAGCTGGAAGCGCGATTCGAGAACCTGGACCTGATCCTGATTGAGTCCGGCGGCGATAACCTGGCCTCGACCTTCTCGTTGGATCTGGTGGATTACTGGATCTTTGTCATTGATGTCGCCGGCGGCGATGACATCCCGCGCAAACGAGGGCCCGGCGTGTTGAGCTGTGATCTGCTGGTGGTCAACAAATATGATCTGGCGCCCTATGTGGGCGTGGATCTGCCACGCATGCGTCGCGAATCAGCCGAAGCCCGCAACGGCCGGCCCGTGCTGTTCACCAACTGCGCGACGGGTGACGGGGTCGACGCGGTCGTCGACGCCATCAGCCGCGCCGTGTTGTTTGACCGACCATGAACGCGCCGCAGGAACTGTTTCGCCCGTTGATTGCACCGCCCAAGGCATCCTCGCAGGTGCAGGCCCGGATTGCCTTCAGCAAAGCGCCGTCCGGCGCCAGTTATATCAGCGAACAGCACGTGGGCTATCCCTTTCACCTGGGCCGCACCCTGAAGCTGCCGGACGACCCGAAAGGCATGGCTGCCGTGTATGTGCAGTCGTGCTCGGGCGGGATTTTCGCAGGCCAGGAGTTGCGGATGCACCTGCATGCCGGGCCGGACACTCAAGTGCATGTCAGCACTGGCGCGGCGACGGTAGCCCACAGCATGCTCGAGCAATCGGCACACCAGACCGTCAACCTCACTGCAGAACGCGGAGCATTACTGGAGTACCTGCCTATGGCGACGATCCTGTTTCCCCAGGCAAAACTGCACAGCCAGGTAAGGGTGAATCTGCACCCGGGCGCCAGGGTGATGCTGTGCGACGCGTTTTGCCTGCACACCCCCCAGGACAGTGCCGGCCTCTTCGATGTCTACCGCGCCGACCTGGAAGTGCGCTGCCCGGCAGGCCGTTTGCTGGCCGGCGATCGCCTGGCGCTGAACGGGCAAGACCTGCTGCGGCAATTACCGGGCGTCGGTGGTGCCTTCCAGACCCTGGCGACATTCATGCTCGTGGGTCAGGGCTTGCCTGTCGAAGCGCTGAAAACCGCATTGCGCAATGCCCTGCCCACTCACCCCGATAGCTACCTGGGTGTCAGCGCATTGCCCAACGACTGCGGGGTTTCATTACGCATCATGACCCTTGATGCCGTATCACTGCGCAACAGCCTTCACAGAGCCTGGGCGTGTGTACGTGAGCATCTGACCGGTGTGGCACCGCGTATGCGCCGCAAATGAGGAGTGACGATTGCAGCCCACGCCGGCTGACGGCGTTCAGCGATTTTCTGTTCCACCGCTGGCAGGAGGCGCCGTGGGATCAATGACCTCATTCGCCGCAGCCGATGCATCGTAGGCATCTCGAACAGCCGCTAAGTTTCGTAGGAAATTTTGTAGGTCTTGCCTATCCGCTCGACATGTGCAAATCCAAGCTCGCCAAGGTGCATACCCGCGATAAGAATCTTGTCCGAGCTGACGACATCCAACAACTTTGAACGTGTGGCGGCGGAAAGCAGCGGGTCTTGGTCAAATGCAATGGATACGTCGGGACGGGCAATCTGGACTTGAGGGAAATGAACGATATCCCCCCAGATCAACAGACTCCTCTCATCGGATTCGAGGCGATAACCGGAATGCCCCGCCGTATGCCCCAGAAGGGGCGTCGCACTGATGCCAGGGAGGACTTCGTTATCAGTAAACGTGCGCATTTTCTCTCGGTACTGATCGAATACCTTCCGAGCAAACAGAAAGTTGCCACGAGCACGCTCACTCGCTCGGCTGAGATTGCCGTCGTCTTCCCAGAAAGAAACCTCACGCTGGTGCACGACTAGCTCTGCATCGGGAAAGGCTACCGCCCCTGAAGCGTCAAGCAGCCCCCCAACATGGTCGGGATGTGCGTGGGTCAGAAGAATGGTGTCAATGTCAGCGGGTTGCACGCCAGCAAGCGCGAGATTCGCCTTCAGCTTTCCGCCCCACTGCTTGAAACCACCAGCCCCCGCATCGATGAGAATCGTGCGGCCCCTTCCACGCACCAGGTAACAGTTGATGTGGATCGAGGATGGGTCGCTCACGCCTGCGTCCTGCTGCAACTTGGACGCCTGCGCAGGATCGATATTGGAGAGGAGATCCAGACTTGCGCAAAGGTATCCGTCACTGATGGCCGTAATCGAAAACTCGCCGATCTGCTGGCCCGGAAATTTCATGTCGAAGATTGTCAGGTTAGGCATGTCGGTTTTGCCCCGGCGTGTGGGGCAGTGCGCCACTGCCACTCGTCAACTGCGCGGTCATCGGAGCATAGAGGTGTACGGCGTTCGGAAGGGTATCCACATCGAGACGGATGGAGCTATCCAGCTTCGCCAGCCATCTGATTTCAGGGCACTTCTCCAATGCGACGGCGCGCATACGATCAGGCGCCAGCCCCCTCTCGATGAGCGGCTCGGGACCGACTGCGCTTACGATCAGATGCTCGCCTTCACCGATGGCAGGCGCACGTTCAAGGGCGCCATACAGATTGCGGTGCCAATGGGTGATGTGCTGCTGCCAGCGTGCAAAATTGCCGCCGCCCTTCTGGCGATACTCATCGCCCTCAAGCACGGCCAGGCCGTCGATCGAATGCATGGCAAGGTAGACAGGGCAACCCGTGCTCAACGCCTTGAAGCGCTGCGAGGTATGGAACCCGCTCACGGAAATAAGCGCGGGTAGTTTTTCCAGGCTATAGAAATCATTCCACTCGGCTTCGCTGGCGGGGTCGGCAAAGCTGCACTCGACGGTATAGATCATGGATAACGTCGCGACCGGACACCTTGTGTCCGGCCCTCCTTGTTGATGTTCCATCACGGTATGGCCTTGACATCAGCGAATAAAGCGATTTTTCGGTATGCTTCAGTGATAAAAGATCAAGCTTAGCTGGATCACCACCCTTAGACCGAGAACGCTTATGCGAAAGAAGATCCCGAGCAGCACGGCATTGACAGCATTCGAGGCGGCCGCTCGTCACGGCAGCTTCGCGCGCGCGGCAGAGGAACTGTCTTTGACTGAAGGCGCCATCAGTCGCCAGATTGGCCGGCTGGAAGCCTTCCTCGGTGTCGCGCTATTCGAACGAGTCGGCAATCGTGTCCGGCTCCTGCCCAACGGGGAACGCTACGCGGCCCAAGTTCGCGAATCGCTGGACCGCCTGGATCGGGACAGTCAGTACTTAATGGGGCAGCCGAACGATGGCGCGAGCCTGGACATCGCCACTATCCCGACGTTCGCGATGCGATGGCTCATTCCTCGCTTGACACGATTCCAGCAAAAGCATCCGAACATCACTGTGCATTTGGCCGAGCGCATGGACCCCTTCGTCCTGGCCGGGAGCGGATTCGATGCTGCCATCCATTTCGAGCACCCAGCGTGGACGGGTATGCGGACTCACCACCTTTTGCATGAAGTGCTGGTTCCTGTTTGTCATCCTGCATTGCTCCAAGAGAGCACAGGAGCAGCAACACTGGACATGCTTCCACGCCTGCACCGACGGCAGAACCCGGATGCCTGGCAGCGCTATTCCCTGGAAACGGGGATCCCACTTACCAATCCAGCGATTGGTGCGCGCTACGATCTTCACGGCATGTTGATCGAGGCGGCATTGGCCGGCCTCGGTGTTGCGCTGGTCCCGCGTCTTTACGTTGAAACTGAACTGGCGTTAGGACGTCTGGTCGCTCCGTGGCCAGAGGGGAAAACCATTTCCAAAACCTTCTGCCTCATCCTCCCCGAGCCCATCGCATTGAGCAGAGAGCCAATACAAGCGTTTGCTCAATGGATGCTGGACGAAGCGAAGAAAGCAACGACGGTTGAGTCGTAGGGAACCTCCTTTTGCAGGCCTGCCACCAGGCTGTCCCATACGCTTTTATGTATGCATCGGTGCATGCAAATTAGATACCGACCGCAACCTGGCCTTACGTACCACAGTTATATCGAGTGTGAATCAAGATCTGTGTTGAAGGTGGCGTTGTCGCCGCTCCCTCAATCGCTCCTCGTATCCAGCGCACCGCTGCGGCAGTCTCGCCAACGAAATCATGAGAGATAACATAATCCATGACGCCGGACTCAAGCATCGCCCGCGTATGAACCGTAAGCTCATGACCGACAAAAATAGGCCGATCCTCAACCGCAATGGTATCTATCGCTTGAGCAACGCCCCGATTGGCGCCGGCCACGTTGTAGATGGCTGCCGGGTAGTAGTGCTTGGAAAAATAACGCGTCAATTGCTCAGTAGTGGTATAGGGGCGATCATCGGAAATCACCCGCTCGTCGATCTTCAGATAGGGAAACTCCGAGCGAAGCACCCTGCGAAACCCCATCTCCCGCTCTTGCTGGCAGCGAAACGGCACACTGGTCACTAACAGAATTTTTGCCGGCTCCTTGGGTAACGCATTGCCTATCAGTAGCCCGGCGACACTGCCTGCCGCATATTGATCGTTGCCTACGTAAGCGCTTCGTCCGGAATTAGGCAGGTCGGTGGTCAGGCAAACGACGGGGATACCCAGGCTGCACAGTTTGCGAATCGCTCGGTTGATCGCCGGATGCTCGCGCGATACGACAATCACACCATCCGCTGAGGCACCCTCAGCCTGAACCTGATCAGCAAACGCGGCGGGATCGACCTGGTTAGTCGGTACATAGTAGCCATGCACGACGACACCAGGTGTCGAGGCGTTCACCACTGTCTCGGCGCCGGCCAGCGTCGCATTGAAGGTTTCGCCCGAGTCGCAGAATAACTTGATCTGCAACGTTGCCATGCCGTCAGCCAAATCTTTCTTTAGCTTATCCAGCGCCGCCAGCACTTTCAGACGAGTATTTTCCCGTACGCCGGGGCGGTTATTCAGCACACGATCGACGGTCGCTGCCCCGACCCTGGCCACCTTAGCGACCTGTTGAACAGTGGGGCCCTTCCATAAGCGCGCCGATGTTTGCATGGTCATATAGCCAGCCCTTTTTTGATGTTCTTTACACCATATACGCATTACTGATGATTGTTTTCAAGAGCAATTACAGGCATCAATGCATCTTCGCATTTGAGGTGTTTTACATCATAAACCGCCTATGGCGCTGCTTGATGATTGCTTTTTCGGTGCTAATAATCGAGGCATAACAAACACAACAAACCGCCAGGATCGCCCCATGAGTAACTCGTCCCCACCGGTTGATTTCGACCGCCACGGCTACGCCGCTTGTGCCCTATTGCGCACCTCCTTTCTCAATCAACACGCTCGCGAGTTCGACGCGGCGTTGATGACTTTCGCCCATTGATAGGTAGTTGAATATGAGCATACGAATCGCCGTTATCGGCGCAGGGATTATGGGGGAAGATCACGCCCGCATCATTGCCCAGGACCTTCCGGGAGCCACTTTGCATGTGGTGTGTGATGCGTCGCCAGAGCGAGCGAAGCTGATAGCTGACCGTTATGGCGCCGCTGACGTTTCCACTGATCCACTGTTCACGCTTTCAAGGTCCGATGTCGATGCAATCATCATCGCCAGCCCGGACGAAACCCATGCGGTCCTGACCATGGCAGCCATCGATGCAGGGAAACCTGCACTGTGTGAGAAACCGCTGTCTCAAAGCCCGGACCAGTGCCTGGCGGTCATCGACAAAGAAGCCTCCCGGGGTCGCCAATTCGTGCAACTGGGCTTTATGCGCCGGTTTGACCCTTCGTACAGGGAAATGAAAAGTGCCTTGAGCGACGGCGTGATCGGTCGGGCTGTGATGATGCACAATTTCCATCGCAACGTAGAAGCTCCCGCCAACTTCAGCGGGCAAATGGCGATCAGTAACTCCGCGCCTCATGAATTCGATGTGGCACGTCACGTGCTCGATACTGAATACGTTGCCATTTCAGTGTTCCAACCCACCCACACGTCTAAGGACGGCGTCGGCGCCCCGGTATTCATGGTGCTGGAAACCCGGGAAGGCCATTTGGTGAACATCGAAATCAACAACAACGCCCATTACGGGTACGACGTCCGTGGCGAGCTGGTGGGCGAGCTGGGTTCCGTGCAACTGGTCACCCCCGTACATGCTCGCTTCAACACCTGTCTTCAGGGTTTTGAACGGTACGCTGCCGATTGGCGGCCGCGTTTCGCCGACGCCTACCGCCTGCAGAACAAAGCATTCGTGGAGTTCATCACCACAGGAAGGTTCCCCGTCGATGCCGCGAGTGCCTGGGACGGCTATTGCGCAGCCATTGTCGCTCAAGCTGGCATCGAGGCGCTCAATCAGCGTCGCCGGGTCGTTTTGCCGACGCTGGAAGCACCGCCCCTCTACCGATCGAGAGAAGGAGCTACGTCATGAAGCTGGGATTCGTCACCGATAGCCTCGGTCACCTGCCATTGCGGGAGATGCTCAAGCAGGCGGAACGCCTGGAAGTGTCGGGCCTGGAGATCAACACCGGCGGATGGTCGACCGCACCACACTTTAACTTGGCACAGATGCTCGCCAGCGCCGACGACCGCAAGGCACTCAAACGCAGCTTCCAGGAGCACAATCTGGAAATCATTTCCCTGAACGCCAACGGCAACCCTTTGCATCCTACACAGCCCGAACAAGGCCAATGCCTCCGGGACACGATACGCGTAGCCGGTGAACTGGGAGTCAAGACCGTCTGCACCATGTCTGGCTTACCGGAAGGTCGGGCCGGCGACAGGATGCCGAACTGGGTGGTTGCCTCATGGCCTCCCGAAACCCAGACAATGCTGCGCTATCAATGGGAAGAACGCCTGCTGCCCTTCTGGAGCGAGATCGCTGACCTGGCCAAGGAAAATGGTGTGGAGCGTATCGCGTTGGAATTGCACGGTAACCAATGCGTCTACAACGTCCGTTCGCTTCTGAAACTACGCCATGCGATCGGACCGGTGATAGGCGCCAACCTGGATCCCTCTCATCTGTTCTGGATGGGCGCTGATCCGCTGGTAGCCGCCGAGGCACTGGGCGCTGCCATCTACCACGTACATGCCAAGGATACCTTGCTTAATGCGCCAGTCCAGGCCGTGGACTCACTCCTGGAAAATGGCTCATTGATGGATATCTCATCCCGTAGCTGGTCCTACATCACACTTGGATTCGGCCACGGCGAGCAATGGTGGAGGCAGTTCTGCTACCGCTTGAAAATGGCTGGCTACGATGGCTGGCTATCGATTGAGCATGAGGACGTTTTACTCAACAGCCTCGAGGGCTTGGAAAAGTCCGTAAGACTGCTAAAGAGCGTCATGCCGGTTGCCGCCAGCGATTTCAAACCCCAGTCCATCTGAATCGCACCACGAGAAAAAACCAATGTAATTCCATATTAAATCGCTCACCGCAATGGCGAGTGAGCCTCCCCATGAGTTTCAGTCAGGAATATCACAATGACAATTAATTCCTACGGAAATACGGCAGACACTTCAGCCGCCTATGTAAGTCCTGAAAAACGCCAGGCACAGCGCTACCTGCAAAAAGTGACTTGGATCGCCACGTTTGGCGGCCTGCTGTTCGGCTTCGATACCGGCGTCATCAATGGCGCCCTGCTCTACATGAAGGATGACCTGGGCCTGACGCCATTTACGGAAGGCTTGGTCGCCAGTGCCTTGTTGATCGGCGCAATGATGGGGGCGCTGTGCAGCGGTCGCTTATCAGACCTCAAGGGGCGCCGCCGTATCATTCTTTTCCTCGCCGTGCTGTTTTTTCTTGGCGCATTGGCTTGTGCGCTGGCGCCCACCCTCGATGTCATGGTGGCCGCCCGCTTCACGCTCGGGTTAGCGGTGGGCGGCGCATCGGTCGTCGTGCCGGCGTATCTTGCAGAGATGGCTCCGTCCAGCATCCGCGGTCGCATCATTACCCGTAACGAGTTGATGATCGTCACCGGGCAATTCCTGGCCTTCACCACTAACGCCACATTGGGCAATTTGTTCAGCGATCTCGATGGTGTGTGGAGATGGATGCTTGCCTTGGCAACCCTGCCAGCAGTGGCACTCTGGTTGGGAATGCTCTACATGCCCGAAAGCCCGCGCTGGCTGGCAACCAAAGGCCGCTTCAGAGAGGGCCTGGAAGTACTGAAACTAGTACGGGAAGAGTACTATGCCAAGGCTGAAATGGAGGCCATTACCCAACAGATCAGCAACGAACGATTCATCAAAAAAGGTGGCTGGCGCGACCTGTCTCAAAAGGGCGCGCGACGAATCTTTTTGATTGGCATCGGTATCGCTGTTACGTCGCAGCTGACCGGAGTCAATTCAATCATGTACTTCGGCACCCAGATCCTCACAGAAGCAGGCCTGGAACAACGTAGTGCACTGATCGCCAATGTCGTAAACGGCGTTATCTCGATTGGCGCAACGTTCGTGGGTATTGCTCTGCTGGACCGCGTGGGCCGTCGCCCAATGATGCTGCTCGGTTTCACCGGCACTACATTGTCTTTATTGTTGATTGGCCTGGTCTCAGTTTTTGTCGACCCCTCCGTTACCCGCGCCATGCTCATTCTCGGAGCCATGGCGATGTTCCTTGCCTCCATGCAAGGGCTGATCGGGCCTGCTTTCTGGGTACTTTTGGCAGAAATTTTCCCAATGCGCATCCGCGGCGGATGCATGGGTATGGCTATCGCAGCCTTCTGGTTGACCAACGTGATGATCGGCATGTTCTTTCCAACTCTGGTTGCGACAATCGGGATCGGCCAAACCTTCTTTGTATTCGTGGGAGCGGGACTTCTGTCACTGACCTTTGTCGCTGTGTGGGTACCGGAGACACGAGGCAGCACGCTCGAAGAGATTGAACAGCGGTTGTATGGTTAGACGAGATCGAGTATGACGCGCCCATGACCATGGTCAGTTTCGACGAAAAATCCCTCGACATGAAAATCGCGCAGTCGCCGGCCGACGACTCCCCCTGAACGGAACCCGCTAAAAGGATGCGTATCTTGAATCGCTTATCACCACCACCGCTGTCTGCGCTAGAAACCCAGCGCACTGTCGATTGGGCAATCATGTCACGGCGCAGCATCAGGGCCTTTTTGCCGACAGCCGTGCCCCATGAGGAAGTCGAAGCGATTCTGGATGTCGCACGCTTCAGTGCCTCGGGTGTGAACATGCAGCCCTGGCAAGTGCACGTTGTAACCGGTGAAGCGAAAGAGCGCCTGTCAATGGCCATCAGCGCGATCGACAACGACCCACGGCTCAGCAGCGATATGCAGGAGCCCTACGCCTACTACCCGAACGAATGGATCACGCCTTACATCGATCGCCGGCGCAAGGTGGGTTGGGATCTCTACGGGCTGCTTGGGATTGCCAAAGGTGAAAAACAACGCATGCACCAACAGCACGGGCGCAATTACCGGTTCTTCGACGCGCCGGTTGGCTTGCTGTTTACCGTGGACAACGTGTTGGAGCAAGGCAGCCTTCTGGACTACGGCATGTTTTTGCAAAACATCATGCTGGCGGCACGCGGGCGGGGGTTGCACACGTGCCCGCAGGCCGCCTTCCTCAAATACCACAACGTCATTTCAGAGATGTTGAGCATTCCCGCCGACCAGATGCTGGTGTGTGGCATGAGCCTTGGCTATGCCGACCCCAAGGCCGTTGAAAACACTCTGGTAACAGCCCGGGAACCGGTCAGCGCTTTCGCCGTTTTTCACCATAATAATAAGGAGACCCAGCCATGATCAGTGGTGCATACGCAGCCAGGGCATCGGCGTCGGGCCATTGGGCGTTTTGCAGTAGGGACTTGAACACATACAGACGATTGCGACGGGTCAGGTGTTCTTCGACACGTAAATCAAGGCTTCACCCAGCAACGGATCGCGGCTAACCTTGGCCACCGGCCAAGCCTGCGATCCGCGCTTGCCGAACATAATGATTTCGGAAGCTGCTGCCACCATGGATATTTCTTCGACGCCTTCTCCGCCTGCCAGTAACAAGGAAAATACCGGTGGGCGCGTACAGGTCATCGACCGCTCGATTGTACTGCTGCGCACCCTCTCGGGGCTCAAGCATGGCGCCAGCGCTCTGGACCTGGCGCGGCTGACCGGTATAGACCGCACCACCATTCATCGCCTGCTCAAGACCCTGACCCACTGGAGCCTGATCGAGTCCCAGGGCGGCACCTATCGCATCGGCCCGGAATGCCTGATCTATTCGGCGGCGTACCTGAACCGCCTGAACCTGCGCAAGATCGCCCTGCCCTACGCCATCGAGTTGCAACGGGTGATCGGCGAGCGCCAGGCGATTGTGTCGCTGTCGGTGCCGGTAGGTGACCAGGTGGTGTTGATCGAGCGGATGTGGACGCCGACCACGCCGCTCAACGTGATTGTCGACCTCGCCGACCAGTTCCCCATCGACGGCAGCCCCAGCGGGCGTGCGGTGCTCGCCACCTACAATGAGGCGGCCGCGCAGGCGATCCTGGGCGAAGCGCGGTATGCCAAGGTACGGCCGGCGTTGGAGTTGATCCGCAGCCAGCAGGACTTCGCGTTTGGCCATGGCGAGTTCAAGCCTGGCCTGTCGTCGGTGGCGTTTCCGATACGCGTGGAAGCCGGGCAGGCCATTGGCGCGGTCGTCGTGGCCGGGCTTGAGATGGAAGACGAAACCCACCCCGGCTCGTCCCTGGCCAGCCATGTGCGCCGCGCCTGTGAAGGTATCGCGGCGCAGTTGGGCAACCTTTAGGGCCTGAGGCCCAGGGCGGCGAGCAGGCGGTTTTTCTGCACCTTGCCGTAGTGGGAGCGCGGTAGTTCGTCGATGAAGTAAATGCGGCGCGGCACCTTGTAGCGCGACAAGCCGGCGCGGCAGTGGTCCATCAACTGCTGCGCCGACAGGTCTTGCGAACCCTCTAATACCACGGCTGCGCACACTTGCTCGCCCCATTCCAGGTCCGCCAGGCCAAACACGTGGGCGTCCTGCACGCCGGGATGGCTCAGCAGGTTCTGTTCGACTTCACCGGGCTGCACGGATTTGCCGCCGCTGCGGATGATGTCCTTGCAACGCCCCAGCACGCGCAGCAGCCCATCGGCACCAATGCGCCCGAGGTCACCGCTGCGCAGCCAGCCGTTGTCCAGGGTCTTGGCACTGAGGCCCTCGAGCTGCCAGTAACCACTCATCAATTGCGGCCCGCCGAGCAGAATCTCGCCCACACCGTTTGCGTCCGGTTGATCGATGCGGATCGCGGCGCTGAACAACGGTCGGCCCACCACGCCTTCACCACTGTCGCCGGCCGCGCGCACCGTCGCCATTTGCGCGGGCGAGAGGTAGCAACTCCAGGGCGCTTCGGTCATGCCGTAGAGCACGCCGATGCGTTCACTGAACAGGCTGCATGAGCCTTCCAGCACTTCGCCGGTCAACGCGGCAGCGCCGACATCGAGGCTCTTGAATACCGGAAGATCCGCCGCTGCAGGGCCGGTTTCGCGCAACAGGCGCAGTAATTGCGTCGGCACCAGGGAACTGAACGCCACCCGGTACTCAGTAAGCTGAGCGATGAAGGCCTTGCCGTCGAAGCGACCACCCAACACCACTCGGCCGCCGCTGAGCAAATGGGCCAGCACCGCCACCGCTGCAATCGGCCATAGCGGACGGACGTTGAGCAGTACATCGCCAACCACCGCGCCCCGGCCCATGACGATGTTCTGCAACACCGCGCACAAGCTGGCATGCCGATGCATCACCGCCTTGGGCGTGCCGGTGGTGCCGCCGGTGTAGTTGAGCGAGGCGAGTGCCTGAGGGGATTGCGCCGGGCGTGGGAGGATGTCGACGGGGTTGGATTCGGTGACGGTGTGCAGCGGCAGGCAACGGATGCCCAAGCCTTGCGCCACACCGGTGTACTGCTCGGAAAACAGCAGCAAGGCAGCGCCCGCGTCCTGTAGCTGAGCAAGCAATTCGTCAAGCACCAGGGCCGGGTCCAACGGCACGCGCACGCGGCCGCTGGCCATGCAGCCATAGTCGGCCAGCAGGTAGTCGATGCTGGCGTCGGCCAGTAAGGCCACCCGCGCACCGACCGGGATTTGCAACCGCTCCAACGCTTGGCCGACGCCGCTGAGGGCGCGGTCCAATTCGTCAAACGTGAGGGTGCGAGCACTGGCCGGTTCGTGCAGTGCGATGTGGTCCGGCCATTTAAAGGCCGCCTGGCTGAGCAGCGTACTGATGTCCATGCTTACCACCCGCTCAACACAATACGCCCATTGACCTGACGCGACTCCAGCAGCGCATGGGCCTCAGCCACTTGGTGAAACGCCAGCACCCGGTCGATCAGCGGCTTGACCTGCCCGCCCTTGATCAACGCCAGTGCCAGGCGCACCTCTTCCAGCGTCGCGCTGCCCGAACCCTGCACCCGCAGGCGTCGGCCGATCAACAGCCCCGGGTTGATCGGCACACTGGCGGGCGTCACATTGCCCAACACCACCACGCGCCCTCCGAGGGTCATGCTACGCAGGGTGTCTTCGAGGGTGCTGCCGAGGTTTTCCATGGCAACGTCCACGCCGCGTTTGCCGGTGAGTTTCCAGACCTCGGCGCTGTAGCTGCCGCTGCTCACAATCACGTCATCGGCGCCCAGGCTGTGGAGAAAGTCACGCTTGTCCGCACTGCCCGTGACGGCAATGACCCGCGCGCCCGCTGCCTTGGCCAATTGAATCTGATGGGCGCCCAGGCCACCGCTGGCGCCATTGATCAACACGCTTTCGCCGGGTTTGAGCGCGGCCTCGCCGTGCAAAGCGCGCACGCTGGTGCCGATCGGGCAGGACGCCAAGGCGGCCTGGATGTAGTCCAGACCGTCGGGCAGTTCGATGGCGGAGATCGCCGGTACTCGCAGGTATTCAGCATAGGCGCCTTCAGTATCCACCGATGGCAGGCCCAGGGCCCGGCACAGATCCTGGCGACCGCGCAGGCAGTCACGACACTGACCGCAAAAGCGTCGCTGGTAAACCACCACCCGGGCGCCGACCGTCAAGTGGTGCACACCCGCGCCCACCTCAACCACTTCACCCGCCACCTCATGGCCCAGTACCACGCCGGTATGGGCTCCCGGTAACCGCCCGGCACGATGCAACAGGTCGTGATGGCAAACCCCTGCTGCCGCGACCTGGACCAACACTTCACCCGCACCAACCTGCGGGGTCGGCACCTCCTCGACCTGCAATTGCTCCGGCCCGCCGAAGGCTTTTAGAACTATGGCTTTCATTTTTTATAACCGTTTTTGACCCGATAAGAATATGTTCATATAACAAACATATTGTTTGCATTGTGCACATCGATTAAGTTTTCCTCACTTTGACGCAGACCTCAAGGGGCAATCGCGTCTTTCTTTCTCTCTCAATGAAAAGCACACCATGACAGTCGAGTACCAAGCTATTGGCGAAGGAATTCTGGTCGTCACCCTCAACCGCCAGGAGCGCCTGAACGCACTGGACAGCCAGGCCAAGCACGAGTTGGCCGAGGTTTGGCAACGCGCTCAACACGACCACGCGGTGCGCGCCATCGTGCTGCGCGGTGCCGGCGAGCGGGCGTTTTGCGCCGGCTCCGACCTCAAGGAAATCGACGCCACCGGCGAGACGGTCAGCAGTGACGTCTTGGCTCGCGCCCTGCCCGGCGTCGGCAACGACCTGAGTAAACCGGTGGTTGCCGCGTTGCACGGCCACACCTTGGGCCTGGGCATCAGCCTGGCGATTCATTGCGATTTCCGTATTGCGCGGCATGACACGCGGTTCCACTTTCCGGAAGTGCAGCACGGCATGTTGTCGGGTTTCAGTGCGATCACCCTGCCCAGCCTGATCGGCGAAGCAGCAGCCCTGGACATCATGCTCAGCGCGCGCAAGTTCAACGCCCAGGAGGCGCTGGCCATCGGCCTGGTCAATCAGGTGGTGGACGACGCCTACGCCAGCGCGCTGGAACTGGCCGCACGCCTGGCCAACCATTCCTCTAAGGCCGTGGAATGGACCAAGACCTTGCTGCTGGCCGAAAGCAAAGCCCGACTGACGCGGCAGATGGCACTGGTCGACCAGGCTCGCCAGGACGTGATGCTAGGGCGCGATGCGAAGGTGTAGCCCCCACCCCTATAACTAGAAACAGCCAACACATAAGCCTCCCCAGTACTGTCAGGAACTCCCACCATCAGGAATGGAAAGCGGCACCTAACCATTGGAGCCTCACCATGTCTCGCCCTTACACCCGCTTTCGTCCCAGGCTCAGCCTGCTGACTGTCGGCATCCTCGGGCTGTGCGCCCAACCGACAGCCCACGCTGAAGAGAACCCGTCACGACCGTCGGCGGCCAGTGACACGGCCCTGCAAACCGTGGTGGTCACCGGTGCCCGGGACAGCGGTCGCACCGTGGCCAAGAGCCTGGCGCCGATCGATGTGATCAGCGCCGACGACCTCGCCCGCTCCGGTAAACAGAACCTGCGCGACGCCCTGGCCGCCAGCGTACCGTCCTATACCAATGCTGCAGGGTTTACCGGCGGCACCGGGTTGTCGGTCAAGTCCGCGACTTTGCGCGGCCTGGGCGGTAACCATGTGCTGGTGCTGGTCAACGGCAAGCGCCGCCACAATACGTCGCTGATCTTTGTGCAGACCGCCGCCACCTCAAGCGGCCAGTCGCCCGCCGACCTCGACCTGATCCCCATCGCCGCGGTGGACCACGTGGAAGTGCTGCGCGACGGCGCGGCGGCGCAATACGGTTCGGACGCGATTGCCGGGGTGATCAACATCATCCTCAAGACCAACCGCTCCGGCGGCAGCGGCAGCGCCCTATATGGGCAGTACGCCAACCGTGTGGGCGGCAAGGGCAATTTCGGCGCGCGGGGCCAGGGCCAGATCAACCAGGGCTTTGAGCTGCCCAATGACGGCTTTTTCAGCCTCAGCGCCGATATCGGCCTCCAGGAAAGCTCCAACGTGGCCGGCGCCGTGCCGGACCGCACCAGCATCTATTTCCGCCAGAACGGCCAGCCCGACCCGCGCGAAACCAGTGAAAGCCGTTACCGCCAGCAACTGGGCCAGCCCCGTTCGCAAACCTATAACTTCGGCTACAACGCCGAACTGCCGCTGAACGAGGACTACACGCTGTACTCGTTCTCCACCCTCAGCCACCGCAACTCCACCAGTTGGGGCACCTACCGCACCGCCAACTCGCCGCAGAACATTGTCTCGGTGTACCCCGACGGTTTCTCGCCGCGTTTCGTGGTGGAAGAAGACGACTTCCAAAGCGTGTTCGGCGTGCGCAACGACGACCTGCTGGGCTGGGCTTGGGACCTGAGCAGCAGCTACGGCTACAACAACGCCAACACCCGCAACGAGCGTTCGCTGAACCCGTCCCTGGGACCAAACAGCCCTCAGGATATGGACGGCGGCAACCTGATCGCCAGCCAATGGACCAATAACCTCGACCTGACCCGTGCGTTCGATACCGGGCTGTTTGCCAAGCCGCTGAACGTCTCGACCGGCCTTGAGTTCCGCCGCGATGGGTTCGAGATCCAGGCCGGCGAATACGCCTCTTATGCCGATGGCGGCTACGTGTTCCCTGCCGGCAGCCCACTCGCCGGCCAACGCCCCAACCCTGGCGCGCCTGGGCTGGTGGGTTTCACCCCGGCCGACGCGCACAACTACTCACGCACCAACACCGCAGGCTACGTCGACTTCAGCCAAAGCCTGACCGACCAATGGGACGTGAGCCTGGCCGGGCGTTTCGAGCACTACAGTGATTTCGGCGACACCGGCAGTGGCAAGTTCTCCACGCGTTACGCGTTCACCCCGCAATTCGCCGTGCGCGGCACCGTGAACAACGGCTTCCGCGCGCCGTCCCTGCAACAGCAGTTCTATTCGTCGTCGCTGACCGCCTGGCGCACCAGCCCGCTCACCGGGCAACTGGAGCAGGCCACCACGCGCTACGTCACTGTCAACGACGCCGCCGGCCAGGCCCTGGGCGCCAAGGAGCTCAAGCCTGAACGCTCGATGAACTACAGCCTCGGCTTTGTCGCGACACCGACCGAGAACCTGGACATTACGGTCGACCTGTACCAGATCGACATCAAGGATCGCATCCTGCAGACCAGTAACCTGCAAGGCACGGCGGTCTCCAACGTGCTGGCCGCCCAGGGCCTGAACCCGAACCAGATCGTCTCGTACTTCGGCAACCTGGCCGATACCCGCACCCGTGGCATCGACCTGGTGGCCGACTACCGCTATGACCTGGGCCGCTACGGCAAGACCAAATGGACCTTGCTCAGCAATCAGAGCCTGCAGACCATCGAGAAGATCAAGGAGCCCGCAGCACTGGCCGGCACCGGCGTCAGCGTGATGGGCCGTGACCGCCAGGGCAACCTGACCTCGGCCTACCCGAAAAACACCACGTCGCTGAATGCCGCCTGGCAACTGGGGGATTTTGAGGTGAATCTCAAGGAAACCCGCTATTCCAAGGTCACCGGGCGTAACCAGATTTCGGCCAGTCGCGATGAAAAAATTCGCCCGGCATTCATCACCGATCTGAGCGTGGGTTACTGGTTGAGCGACGCGGTGAAAGTCACCGTCGGCGGCGAAAACATCTTCGACCGGCGCCCGCAGCAACTGAATGATGAGGCCAAGCGCTTCTACTTCTTCCCCACCGACAACCCCACCTACAGCTGGTACTCGCCCTATGGCCTGGAAGGCGCCTACTACTTCGCTAAAGTCGACGTGAGCTGGTGATGACGAACTTCGAACGCCCGCAGGCGACCTTCGACCAACGCCTGTATCGCAAACTGGCGTGGCGGATCATGCCGTTCCTGTTCCTGTGCTTCGTGCTCAACTGGCTGGACCGGGTCAACATCAGCTTTGCGCATTTGCAGTTCAAGACCGACCTGAACATCAGCGACGCCACGTTCGGCATCATCGTCGGGGTGTTCTCCATCGGTTACCTGCTGTTCGAGATTCCCAGCAACCTGCTGCTGGAAAAGATCGGCGCGAAAAAAACCATGATGCGCATCATGGTGCTGTGGGGACTGGTGACCATCGCCACCGCGTTTGCCCAGACCCCGGCGCAGTTCTATGTGCTGCGGGTGTTGCTGGGCGCCGCCGAAGCCGGATTCTTCCCAGGGGTAATCCTGTACCTCACCTACTGGTTCCCGGCCAGCCACCGCGCGCGCATTACCTCGCGCTTCATCATGGCGATTGCGGTGTGCGGAATTATCGGCGGGCCGCTGTCGACCAGCATCATGGCGCACTTCGCCGGTATCGGCGGCTTTACCGGCTGGCAATGGCTGTTCGTGATCACCGGCATTCCGCCGGTGCTCGCGGGGTTGTTCGCCTGGTACTGGCTGGACGACAAACCGGCGTCGGCCAAGTGGTTGAGTGCGGATGAAAAACGCGCCATCGAACAGGCCCTGGCCCAAGAACGCCAGCAGCGCAAACCCGGTGGGCACTCGCGTTTTGTAGAGGCGCTGAAGGATCGCAAGGTGTGGTTTATCACCCTGGCCTACTGCCTGACCATCATGTGCACCGGCAATGTCACCAACATCTGGGCGCCGTCGATCATTCGCGATTCCGGGGTCAGCAACCTCGGGCAACTGGGCTTGCTCTCGGCTTTGCCCTATGTGATCGGCGTGTGCGTGATGCTGTGGGCGTGCCGCCATTCGGATGTGAATCAGGAGCGGCGCTGGCACTTCGCGCTGGGCGGCCTCACGGCGGCGCTGGCAATGCTGGTGCTGCCCAACTTTCTGTTCAGCCCGTACTCGGCAATCGCCGTACTGACCCTGATGACCAGCGGCTACCTGGTGGCCACGGCGATTTTCTGGACCATCCCCACGTATTACCTGTCGGACCACGCCAAGGCCGCAGGCCTGGCGCTGGTCAATTGCTGCGGGCAGATCAGCAGCCTGCTGACACCCATCATGATCGGTGCGATCAAGACCTCCACCGGCAGCATCAGCCTGGCGCTTTATATCGTGGCGGCGCTGGTGGCCTGCGGCACCTTGATCCTGTTGCTCGGCGTCCCGCGCAGCGCTCTGCGCGACGCTTCCTGACCTCTTTGATGGACCTTTCCATGACCGATTACCTTGCCCTCGCCCACCAACTCGCCGCGCAGATCCAACCCGGTGCCGCCGAACGCGACGCCGGCAGAATCCTGCCTTATGCGCAGCTCGACCTGATCCGCGAATCCGGCCTGGGCGCCGCCCGGGTCCCCACTGAGCTGGGCGGCGGCGACGTCAGCCAACTGCAGGTGGCACAGATTTTCATCACCCTGGCCAAGGCCGATCCGAGTGTGGCCCAAGCGCTGTTTCCGCATTTCGCCACGGTAGAGCACCTGCGCCTGATCGCCAACCCCGAGCAGCAGCGCGAGTACCTCGGTGCCTTTGCCGAGCGCCAGTTGTCATCGGGCGCGATTGCCGAACGCAGCGGCACCTTTCGCGGTGAAATCCACACGCGCCTGGAGCGTCGCGGCGATCAACTGGTGCTCAATGGCAGCAAGTTCTACAGCACCGGTTGCCTGTTTGCCGACCTGCTGAAGATCCAGGCCGTGGACGAGGCCGGCAACGCGGTCTACGTGATGCTGCCCGTCGATACCGCCGGGATCACCCTGCTGGATGATTGGGACGGCATGGGCCAGCGCGTCACCGCCAGCGGCAGTACCCTGCTGGACAATGTGCCGGTGCGCCCCGAGCAAGTGATCCCGTTGGCGCAGTGGTATCAACGCCGCAACTATGTCGGCGCCAGTGCGCAACTGATCCACTGTGCCCTGGATGTCGGCATCGGCCTGGCAGCCTTGGATGACGCGGTAGCATGGGCGCGCACTGGCTCGCGACCGGTGCGCGAAAGTGGCGTGGACCAGGCGCGCCACGACCCGTACATCCTGCACACCCTCGGCGATCTGGCCGCGCGCATCCATGGCGCCGAAGCGCTGGTGGAGAAAGCCGCCGGGGCGGTCGACCTGGCCGCACGCACGCAGTTGCAGGGGCTGGCGCAGGGTGAGGAATTGGAAGCTATTTTGGTGAAGTCCTCGATTGCCGTGGCCGAAGCCAAGATCGCCTCAACCCGCGCCGCCCTCTTCGTGTGCGAGCGCCTGTATGAAGTCGGCGGCGCAGCCACCACCCAGTCGCGCTACAACTTCGACCGTCACTGGCGCAACGCACGCACCCACACCACCCATGACGCCCTGGCGTACAAGTACAAGGCAATTGGCGATTATTTGCTGAACGCGAAAGCACCGCCGATTGCGTTTACTTATTGAGCCCTGGATATGTTGAAGCTACCGATTTCCCTGCTGCTTCTGTCTGGCTCCGTGTCGGCCGCCGAGCCTTGGGACGACCTGGACGCGCAGATCAGCCAGGCATTGCCCGGCGTGATAGAGCTGCGCCACGCGATTCACCAACAACCCGAGCTGGGCAATCGCGAGTTCCACACCGCCGAGCGCATCGCCCAACGCCTACGGGAACTGGGGCTGGAGGTGCAGACCGGCATCGCGCATACCGGTGTCATTGGCATTTTGCGTGGTGGCAAACCTGGCCCGGTGGTCGCGATTCGCGCCGAACTGGACGCGCTGCCGCTCACCGAGGAAACCGGCCTGCCGTTCGCGTCGACAGTGCGCAGCAAAGATGAAGGCGCTGACTTTCGCAGCCGTGGCAAGGACGTCGGGGTGATGCACGCTTGCGGTCACGATGCGCATATGGCGATGGCGCTAGGGGTTGCCGAGGTGTTGGCGGCCCATCGCGAGCAGTTGCCGGGCACCCTCAAGCTGATCTTCCAACCGGCCGAAGAAGGGCCGCCGCTCGGTGAACAAGGCGGCGCGCAATTGATGATCAAGGACGGCGCGCTGCAAAATCCCGCGCCAGCGGTGATCTTCGGCATCCACGTAACTGCGGGTACGGCGGGGACTTTCACGCTCAGCCGGCAACGCACCACGGCGGCAGCCGACACCTTTGTCGCGCGCATCATCGGCCGCCAGACCCATGCGGCCTTCCCGTGGACCGGCATCGACCCTGTGCCCGTCGCCGCCCAGGTGATCCTGGCCTGGCAGACCATTCCCAGTCGCCAATCCAACCTCAGCCTGTTGCCAGCACCGGTGATTTCCGTGGGCCGTATCGAAGCCGGGGACCGCCACAACATCATCCCCGCCGAAGTGCGCCTGGAAGGTTCGATTCGCACCGTCAGCGATGAACAGCGCGAGGACGTGTTGCAGCGCATGACCCGCACCGCCGAGCACATCGCCGAAGCCTCGGGGGCCACCGCCAAGGTGGACTACCTGCCGGGGAATTACCGCGCCGGCTACAACAACACTGCGTTGGTCGACCAGTTGATGCCGGTGCTGCAACAGGTGTCGACCACGCCAGTACGGATCGACAACGGCACTTACGGTGCCGATGACTTCGCTGAATACGCCCGCCAGATTCCGGGGATTTTCATGCGTATGGGCGTGACACCGCCTGCGCTGGAGGGCAAAAACGTGTGGCCTACCCATTCGCCGGGCTTCCAGGTGGATGACCCGAGCCTGGCGGTGGGGATCCGGGCACTGAGTCGGATGACGTTGAGCTACATGATTGACGCTCCTCGGTTGTCGCCCTAGGGTCCGGAACGGTGAATTCAGACCGCGCTGCGGTTATATCCATAGCAATAAAGGATATTGGTATATACCAGATCACTCCCTTATAAATCGCTTCCATCAAAACACGTTGGACTGGAGTGGCAAGCGATGGTGTCGGTAAAGGTAATGCTCGAGTACTTCCATCCCTGGCCGAATTCGGCGGGTTTGTACCTGGCGCGGGAGCGCGGCTGGTATGAAGAGCTTGGCCTGGATGTGGAATTGGTGGTGCACGACCCCTACCGTGGCGACACCCTGCAGCACCTGCTGGCCGGTGCGGCGGATTTTGGCGTATTTCCCAGCAACCGCCTGCTGGTGCGCCGTGCCCTGGGCCAACCGTTGCAAGGCATCGCGGCGATCAACCATGCGGGCCTGGAGTCGATCCAGACCCTCACCGATTCCGGCATCCGTCGCCCGCGAGACCTGGTCGGCAAGCGCCTGGCCCTCAACCCGACACCACGTGGCCTGGCCATGGTGCGCCACTTGGTGAGCCGCGACGGAGGTGACTTCGACGCGGTGATCCTGGTGGACAGCGGTGTGCGCGAACTGCGCCCCGAGCAGCTCGCCGAAGGTATCGCCGACGCCAGTTTTGGCGGTTACTGGGCCTGGGAAGCGTTGATGCACAGTCCTATCGAAGCGGCGCGCCGCGTGGTGTTGCCGGTGGACGACATCGGCGCTCCGGCCTATCACAGCTACCTGCTCGGCACCCACGAACGCACCCTCGCCGACAAACCTGAAGTGGTGCGTGACTTCCTCGCGGCCACCGCCCGCGGTTACCTGGCCGTGGCGCAGGATCCGGCGATTGCCCTCGCCGCCTACGAACACACCACGCCGTATTTCCCGGCCGAATTGCTAAGTGCCTCGCTGCATAAAATCGCCCCGACCTGGCTGCATGAAGGCCGCTGGGGTGAGCAACGCCAGGCGCTGCTGGCACCCTACGCCGAATGGCTGCACGAGCATGCGGTGCTCGACGATCCGCAGGTGTGGCAAGGCGCAACCAGCAACGCTTATCTGCCCGAGGTGAGCGCATGAACCCCCAACGCACCGCTCACGGCCTGGGGCTGGAGCCGGTTGCCGCCGATTGGCCGGCCCTGCACGAAACCGACATCGCACACCTGCTGCGGGAGTACCCGCAACTGGGTCCGCTGCATAGCCTGCATTGGCATAGCCCACGGCCGTTTTCCGCCGCCGGATTGATCACCACCGGTAACGCGACGCTGTTCGTCAAACGACATCACCAACGGGTGCGCCAAGCCGCGTGGCTGCAAGAAGAACACCAACTGATCGCCCACCTGCATCGCCGGGGCGCGCCGGTGGCGGCGGTAGTGCCGAATCGACATGGCGCGACGGCCACGGTGCAAGGTGAGTGGACCTATGAAGTGCACCACGTTGCCAAGGGCCTGGACCTGTACCGCGATGCGCTGTCGTGGTCGCCGTTCCAGAATCTTCAGCATGCCTTCGCCGCCGGCCAGGCGTTGGCGCGTTTGCATCAGGCCGCCGAACACCACGACGCGCCCCGACGCCGGACCCATGTGCTTCTGGCCAACGCACGGCTGATCGAACAGTCTGCGCCCCTGGAAGCCATCGCCAACATCGCCAGCCCTTACCTGGCAGGCAAGGATTGGCGAGCCCAACTCAGCGAACTGTTGTTGCCGTGGCACAACGCGTTGCACCCGTTGCTACGTGAACAACCACCGTTGTGGACTCACAACGACTGGCACGCCTCCAACCTGTTATGGAATGCTGATGGCAGCGTTTCGAGCGTGCTGGATTTCGGCCTGGCCGACCGCACTTTCGCCCTCTTCGACCTGGCCACGGCCATCGAACGCAACACCATACCCTGGCTGGAACTGGACACTGGCGGTGCGGCTCGCGCCGATCTCGACAGCGTCGATGCGCTGCTTGCCGGTTATCACCAGGTGCGCCCGCTGGGCGCGAAGGATCTACATACCCTCAGCGCCTTGCTGCCGTTGGTGCATGTAGATTTCGCGCTGTCCGAAGTGGCGTATTACCAGGATGTGGTGGGCTCCACGGCCAGTGCAGATGTGGCGTACTACAGGTATCTGCTGGGCCATTTGCGCTGGTTTGCCGGGCTGCAAGGGCAACGTCTGCTCGGCCATATCCGACGGAAAACCGTATGAGTATTCTGGTCGATAGCCAATGGCTGCAGGCGCATCTGGACGACCCTGGAGTAGTGGTGCTGGATGCCACCGTCGTGCTGCCCTCACCCGAGTTCGATGACGATTACCGCGTCGATAGCGGTTACGACGGCTGGTTGCAGGCACATATCCCAGGCTCGCGGCATGCCGACCTCTTGACTGAACTGGCGGACACCCAGGCCAGCTTCAGCTTTGCCTTGCCGCGCCCCGAGGCACTGGTGAGCGCCCTGGCAAACCTTGGCGCAGGCGAAGAAAAAGCCGTGGTCATCTATGACCGTGCCGACGGCTTCTGGGCCGCACGGTTGTGGTGGATGCTGCGTGGAGCAGGTATCGACGCCAGGGTGCTGGATGGCGGTTTCAACGCCTGGCGTGAAGCCGGTCTGCCCGAACACAGCGGCTCTGCCAAGCCGATAACGCCTGTGTCCCCTTGGTCAATCAACCCACGCCCAGAGCTATGGATTGACCGCAGCGGCGTAGAAGCAATCGTCGCTGGCAACGCACGGGGACAACTGATCTGCGCCCTCGGCGCGGCCCTTTTTGAAGGTACCGCTGCCACCCGCTACGCCCGACGCGGGCATATCCCCGGCAGCCTTAACCTGCCGGCCCGCCTGCTGTTCGACGCCCACGGCCACTACCTGCCCAAGGATGCCCTGGCCCTGGCGATTGGCCCCACGCTGCTGCACAGCGAAGGCCCTTTGATCCTGTATTGCGGCGGCGGTATCTCCGCGGCTGCCAACGCGCTGGCCCTGACCCTGCTGGGTCGCCAGGACATCGCGATCTACGACGGCTCCTTGCAGGAATGGGCCGCCGACGCACGTTTACCAATGACTACCGGAGCAGCTCCGGCCTGACGCCACTTTCGGCGAATTCGGCTTTTTCATCACGAACTGGCAACCCGTCCGTTGCGCAGCGCTGGGCCCCTTTGCGCCCGATAAAGGCGTACGGCAATGGCCGGCAGACCTTTGGAGCGCTGTTTATATGGCTACACCTTACCGTCACACGCTGCTCGCCCTGAGCATCACCCTCGCCGCTGCGGCGGCCCATGCCCAGGATGCGACGCTGGGCACCGTTACCGTCGTCGGCCAGGAAACCACCGACTATCAGGCAAAAAAAGCCGCCGTGGCCGGCTTCGATAACGCGCCGTTGCTGGACACCCCGGCGTCCGTCGCCGTGATCACCGAAGCGCGCCTGAAAGACCAGCAGGCACGCCTGCTCAGTGAGGTGTTGAAGAATGACGCCTCGGTGGGCGACAGCTATGCGCCGGTCGGCTACTACGAGAATTTCGTGATCCGTGGCTTCGCCCTCAACCCGGCCAGCAGCTACAAGATCAACGGTCGCACCATCACCGGCGAGCAGAACGTGGCGCTGGAAAACAAGCAACAAGTGGAAGTGCTCAAGGGCCTGGCCGGTTTGCAAAGTGGCGTCTCCGAGCCCGGTGGGCTGGTCAACTACGTGAGCAAGCGCCCGGAAAATGTGCGCTCGGTGACGGTGTCCACCAACGAACAGGGCGAGCGCTACCTGGCCACCGATGTCGGCGGCTGGCTCGGCACCGAACAGCAAGTGGGCGTACGCATCAACCTGGCCCACGAAGACATCCGCTCCTATGTCGAGCACGCCGACGGCAAGCGCGACTTCGCCTCGTTGGCGCTGGATTGGAACATCAGCCCCAACGCCCTGCTGCAACTCAACGCCGAGTACCAGGACCGCGAGCAGCGCTCGGTGCCGGGCTATCAATTGCTCGGCGGCACCGAGGTGCCGCATCACGTTTCGCCCAAGGACCTGCTGGCGTACCAGAGCTGGTCGAACCCGGTGGGGATCCGTTCCCTGAACCTCGACGGGTTGTTCGAATACCGCTTCAACGACGCCTGGAAGGTCAGCTTCAGCGCCTCCCGCAGCCGCGTGGTGATCGACGACTACAGCACCTTCGCCTGGGGTTGCTACGGTGCCGCCAGTTGCGCCAATACTGCTGTGCCCAACCACTTCAGCGCCGAGGGCGACTATGACATCTCCGACTACCGCAGCCCCGTCGACACCCGCCGCAACGAAGAGGCCCAGGCTGCACTCAATGGCCAGTTCGACACCGGTTTCCTCAAGCATGACCTGACCTTCGGCACCACCGCGTTCCGTCGCCTGGTGGACCGGCGCACGTCGGTCAACGCGTACATCGGCGAGGGCAATATCTACCAGCCGTCACCGGTACTGGAACCCTACGACGGCCCGCTTGGCCACACCTACCGGCGCCTCGACAGCCGCCAGTACGGCCTGTTCGCCAGCGACCGCATCAGCTTCAACGAGCAGTGGCAAACCATCCTCGGCGGGCGCCAGGTACGCCTCGATGAAGAGACTTACAACCAGGCCGGCGCCACCACTCGGCACACCCAGCGCAGCGTGTTCCTGCCCCAGGTGGCGCTGATCTATAAGCCGCGCCCGGACACCTCGTTGTACGCCAGCTACAGCAAGGGCCTGTCCCTGGGTGGCGAGGCCGCGTGGTTCAGCAGCAACGCCGAGGAGGTGCTGCCGCCGACCACCTCGCGCCAGCTGGAGGTGGGGGTCAAGCGTGACTTCCAGCGCCTGAGCCTGACCGCGGCGCTGTTCCAGATCACCCAGGATTTGCAATACAACCGACCGAACGACGACGGCACCATCACCTTCGTGCAGCAAGGCAAGCAGAAAAATGTGGGCCTCGAATTGTCCGCCAACGGCCACCTGACTTCCGACCTGCAAGTGTCGGCCAGCGTTGCAGCGATCCGCGCCCGGGTCAGTGGCAGCGGCACCGACGACTACGACGGCCACCAGGCAATCAACGTGCCCAAGCTGCGCGCCAGCCTGCACGGCGACTACAGCATTCCCGGCGTCCCTGGCCTGGCCTTGCTCGGCGGGGTGCAATACAGCGCGAGCAAATACGCCAACCGCGAAGCTACGGTGAAGGTCGACGACTACGCGGTGTTCGATGTGGGCGGTCGCTACAGCACCAAGGTGGGCGATTACGCCACTGTGCTGCGCCTGACTGTCGACAACCTGTTCGACAAACGCTACTGGCGCGATGTGGGTGAATCCGCAGGCGACGGCTACCTGTTCCTGGGTGCGCCGCGCACGGCGCGATTGTCCGCCACCGTCAATTTTTAAGGCCGAGCGTTACCCTGGCCGACCAGCTCAAGCAACAGGCGTTGCACCTGGAAAATTGGTTTTTGAGAGAACCCTATGTCGCCACTCGAAATCGTCGCCGTACTCTTCAACATCGCCGGGGTCTGGCTCACCGCACAACGGGTGCGCTGGTGCTGGCCCGTCAGCGTGGTCGCGGTGTTGTTGTATGCCTGGATCTTCTTCGATGTGAAGCTGTATTCGGACATGCTCCTGCAACTGGTCTTTGCCGTGCTGCAAGGCTATGGATGGTGGCGCTGGAGCACCGGCCGCGTTAATGCCGGCAAGGTGCGGGTGGAACGCCTGCCGCTTCAGGAAGCGTGGCGGCACGTGCTCGCGGGCGTGATCGGAGCCGTGGCCCTGGGTGCGGTGATGCACCACTTCACCGACGCCGCCCTGCCCTGGCTGGATTCGCTGCTCACGGCCTTCAGCCTGGTCGCCAGCCTATGGGCGGCGCGCAAGTACGTGGTCAGTTGGTGGCTGTGGATCGTGCTGGACGCGGCCTATGTGGGCTTGTTCCTGTACAAGGACCTGCAACTGACCGCTGCGCTGTATGCCGGTTTTGTGCTGCTGGCCGCCTACGGTTTGCGTGCCTGGCAACGTGACCTGCAGCAGCAGGAGCATATAACCAAAGTGTCGGCTAACAGCGTTTAATATCATTAAACACAAAGCATTTATCACGTTTAAATATAAACAAACGCCCGGCTGTTCTTAGGCAGCAGACCTGCCCCCGCGTGTCCCCCAACCTTTTTTCCCGCAGGAAGCACCATGTCCGATCCCACCCCGCTGTTATTCGGCCTTTATGAACAAGCCAGTGTCGGCTGCGGCGGCGCGCCCAGCCTGTGGACCCACCCGGCGGATGAACGGCTGAACATCAACACCCTCAAATACTGGTCGAACCTGGCCCGCACGGCGGATGAAGCTAACCTGGACCTGATGTTCTTCGGCGATGTGCTGGGCTTTTACGACGTATTTGGCGGCTCTGAAGCGATGGCATTGAAATGGGCCGTCGAAGCCCCCGCCAACGACCCGCTGACGATCATTCCGGCGCTGGTGGCCCCCACCGACAAACTCGCGTTTGGCGTCACCGTCACCACCAGCTACGAGCACCCGTTCACCCACGCCCGACGCTTCAGTACGCTTGATCATTTGTCCGATGGGCGCATCGGCTGGAACATCGTCACCTCGTATCTGTCCAGCGCCGCGCGCAATTTCGGCCTGGAGCAGATGATCAAGCACGATGACCGCTATGAGCGCGCCGAAGAATTCCTGGAGGTGGTCTACAAGCTCTGGGAAGGCAGCTGGGCGGATGACGCCGTGGTTGCCGACAAACGTTCGCAGACCTACGCCAATGGCGCGCGGGTGCGCCCGATCCAGCACGCGGGTGAACATTACCGCGTCGCCGGCCCGCACCTCAGCTCGCCGTCGCCACAGCGCACGCCGTTGCTGATCCAGGCCGGCTGGTCGGCACGGGGCCGGGAGTTCGCGGCCAAGCACGCGGAACTGGTGTTTATCGCCAAGTCCAACCCGCTGGATATCCGCGAGGGCCTTGAAGATATCTGGCGCCAGGCCGAAGCCCGTGGCCGTCAGGCCGCCGATGTGAAGTCGCTGACCGTGCTGCGCATCGTCACCGCTCCCACCGCCATCGAGGCACAGAAAAAATACGACACCCTGCAAAGCAACTATCACCTGCAAGCACAGTTGGTGAGCTATGCCGGCGACACCGGCATCGACATCAACCGCTACGCCGACAACGAAGCGCTGTCGACCCACACCGAAGGCATGACCTCCTACGTGATGCGACCCGATGGCAGCGGCAAACCGTTGACCGCAGGCGAGGTGCGCCAACGCTTTGCCAATGTCACCCGTGGCAGCGACCTGATCCTGGTGGGCACCCCGGAGCAGATCGCAGAAAAGATCGAGGAGCACGCACGCATCTCCGGCACCAGCGGCTACATGCTCAACCCGCTGATCAGCCCAGGTTCGTTGAATGACTTCGTCGAACTGGTGATCCCGGCCCTGCAAAAACGCGGGCTGTACCGCACCAACGCGCAAAGCGGCACACTGCGCTCGCGCCTCAGCGTCGATGGCAGCGATCGCCTGCCAAGCTCGGCCCATGGCGCTTCGTTCCGCTTTGCCTGAAGCCTGCGTGGGACCAGGTGACCTGCGCCAACAGGAACGGTAGAGTCACCCCCACGCCATGCCTGCACACGGAACCCCAGGATGCCTTTCGACCCTATTTCCCCGCACTACCAGCGTATCCGCGAACAGATCGCCAACGACATCGCCGCAGGCAGGCCCCAGGCCGACGAGAAATTCCCCTCCGAGCGGGACATGATCGAACGCTTCGGCTGCACCCGCGTCACCTTGCGCCAGGCCCTGCAGCAACTGGAAGCAGAGGGCCTGGTGTATCGGGAAAATCGCCGGGGCTGGTTTGTCAGCCCGCAGCGCATCCGCTACGACCCGACGCGCATCAGCGGTTTTATGGATTACGTCAGTGCCCAGGGTCGCACACCGCGCACCGAGTGCCTGCACGCCGAACTGCGCCCGGCTGGCCCGTGGCTGGCCAAGCGCATGGGTTTGGCTTCGGTGGATGAACCGGTGTTTTTCCTGCAACGCCGCCGCTGGATCGATCGTCGCCCGGTGCTGCTGGAATTCAACGCGCTGCTGGCCAGCTGGTGCCCAGGCCTGCTGGAAGCCGACCTCAATACCTCGCTGACCCAACTGCTGCGCGAGCGGTTTGCACGGGTGCAATCCCGTTGCGAGCTGGAGATGCACATCGGCACGGTGAATGAAGAACAGGCCGAGCTGCTACAACTGTCGCCGGGTTCCACCAGTGTGTACCTGGAGCGTTTGAATTTCGGTGAGGACAACCGGCCGGTGGAATTCGACCAGGAATTCTGGCGCCCGGATGCGTTGTCGATTGTGATGGAGACTCGGTACCCGGGAACTCACTGAGACGTCAACACGTCGCTGACAAGTCCAGTGCAGTTGATATTTATCACTTCTTGTCGAAGCATCCTGCTGAGTAGCCCAGCGGTCGCGCATAAACGTCAGTCCGGCTGTGAAAAGCTGTCCTGAATCCACTAAGCCGCAGAGAAGAACGCCACTTTAGCGGTAAGACGATCCGCTAAATCTGATAGCTCGATGCTGGCTGCTGCCACTTGGCGCGCGCCATTGGCCGACTCAACCGTCGAGCCATGAATGCGGTTGATGTTTTCAGCGACCTCGTCGGTCACGCTACTCTGCTGCACGGAGGCACTCGCGATCTGGGCGTTCATATGACTGATAGCGGCCACCTGCTCACTGATCCTCGCCAACGCCTCCTGCGCACTGCGCGTTTGTGTGACCGTTTGGCTCGCCAGCTCACAACTATCGCGCATGGTTTGAGATGCTGTTTCGGTACCCGATTGCAACGTACTGATCATCTCTCGAATTTCTTCGGTCGACTGCTGTGTCCGGTTGGCCAAGGAACGTACTTCGTCCGCTACCACCGCAAATCCACGTCCGTGCTCGCCAGCTCTAGCAGCCTCGATAGCTGCGTTCAAAGCAAGCAAATTGGTTTGCGAGGCGATGGAGTTGATTACGTCGATCACTGACGCAATATTTTCACTATGTTTGGAGACCTGGTTCACGGTAGCAGTCGTTTGCTCGAGGGTTAATGCCAGCTGTTCGATAGCAACCGTGGTGCTTGCAACCAATTTGTTCCCACTTCCCACGTCAGTATCAGCCAACCGGGAGGCATCAGCTGCCTGCGCGGCATACCCGGATACTTCATTAACCGTCGCCGCCATTTGCATGATGGCTGCGGCTACCTGCTCGGCTTCGCGGTTTTGCAAGCTGGTCTGCTCATTATTAGCCGATGATGCGGCAGACAACTGGGTGGCCGAGTAATTGACTTCTTGGGCCGCCTTGCGTACTTGACGAATGGTCTCTGCGAGATGGCCCAGCGTGTCTTTCAGGACGCCCATGACACTGCCGGGATACTCTGTGGAAATCGTTTGATTCAGATCACCAGCTGCCAGTCGCTCGATGGCCAATGCAACGTCTGTGGGCTCAGCACCCAGCGTGGATTTAACAAAGCGAATAAGTACGGCCGACAACGTGATGCTCAGCAGCAGGGCAATACCTGTCGCGATAAGCATCAGCGTACTGAACTGGCTGGCGGTGGCCTGCACTGCACCCAACTTCGCCTTGATTGATGCTTCCTCGTAGTCGATCAATGCATTGACGCGCTTGAGCCACTCACTGTAATCCAAAGACGTTTGACGCATCAGCAGCGCCTGAGCCCCTGGTATGTCACCCGCCTGGCGCAGGGAGATTACCGCCCTGGTGGAGTTAAGGGTTTGTTGTTCGATGTCCTTGATAGCGCTCAGTAATCGAACCTCCTCGCCAGTTACGCTTGCGCCCTTGAACAACTGATCCATTGGAGCTGCCGAGTCAGAGTAGGCCTTTTCCAAGGCTGAGACTTCCGATAAGTGTTTTGCCAAATCCAAATCAGTCGTTACCAGCACGGCATCCCGAATAGCGATGGCACGGTTATGGACACTGCCTCGGAAATTGATTGCGTAGCGCTGCACCTTTGCGGCATTTTCGCTTACGTCGCCCAAGGTGGAGTCAATGAACGCAACGCGGTGAATGCCGATGGTGGTTATCAATATGAGCAGCGCCAGGATGGCCGCGAAACTAAGCCCTATGCGTGTGGCCAACGAAAGCGTTTTCTTCATGGAAATCTCGGAAACATGACCTGTACAGGCCTGTGTTGATTTGGAAGACGCGAACGGTGCTACCGGCCCATCACGCTTAATGCCTCTACGATACGTAGACGCAGAATGGTCATCTAGTGAGTAATACGCACGGCCATGATAGCTCATGGCTATCATGGCCGTGCGCATGCTTCACAGTGGGCCTCGCGAGTTAGGCAGCAGGTACCAAGGCAGAGAGCGTATGGGTAACCGTGCGGTAGACACGTATTGACGAAATCATCTTAGGCCGGGCATTTACGAGCTTTTGGTGTCCGGGAGAGAGCCTTTAGCCCAGTGGTCAGATGCTTCGGCAGAGCCTCGCGGGCCGCATCTGCGAACCGAGTAGTCCTGTTCGCTCCTTGCCGTTGTCTTTTGGAATGCGCTTTCCCGTAGAGGTGGCGGGAAATACGACCCTGAACACAACCGGTTCCAGATGCGGTAGAGGTTATGATCGCGTTGCCGATCAAAGTCCGTGTGCTCTACCGCATTACGCGCAGAGCGACGTAAACCGATTCAGTGTGCGTCCGAACTCAAGACTCTCATTCAGGACTTAAAAACACTGGATGGTGCTGGATTTCAGGGGTTCCCGCCGGAACGAAAAAAGGACCCGAAGGTCCTGATTTCAATCGCTTGCAGAATTCAATGGAACTCTGCAGCGCTATATTTGGAGCGGGAAACGAGACTCGAACTCGCGACCCCGACCTTGGCAAGGTCGTGCTCTACCAACTGAGCTATTCCCGCTTGGTGATGCGCATTCTATAGAATCCTCAGCACCCGTCAACCCCTTGATTCAAAAAAGTTTTATTTCTTTTCAACGGTGGTGCGCAGATGCGGCCAGGCGGCGCGCAGATATTGGAGCATCGACCACAGGGTGAGGCCCGCGGCGATCAGCAGCAAGGCATAACCCGTGAGGACCCAGAACGAGAAGTCCGACGGGTTGGCCAGCAGGATAACCAGCGCGAGCATTTGCGCGGCGGTTTTCCATTTGCCCATGTTGGACACGGCCACGTGGGCGCGGGCGCCGATTTCGGCCATCCATTCGCGCAGGGCCGAGACGACGATCTCGCGGCCGATGATGACCGCTGCCGGCAGGGTCAGCCACAGGTTGCCGTGTTCCTGCACCAGCAGGACCAAAGCGACGGCCACCATGAGCTTGTCGGCCACCGGGTCGAGGAACGCGCCGAAGGGCGTGCTCTGTTCCAGGCGGCGCGCCAGGTAGCCGTCGAGCCAGTCGGTGGCGGCGGCAAAGGCAAACACTGAACTGGACGCCAGATAACTCCATTCGTACGGCAAATAGAACAACAAAATGAAAATAGGGATGAGCAGGACGCGTAGAACGGTGATCAGATTAGGGATATTCATCGGCACAACTGGCTACGAGGTGGAAAGGCATTCTACTCGGTGATGAGGCCTGAAAGCCCCATTCTATGGGCATTCCCAGCGCATGTCTAACCAAGCTCTATCTAACAAGAGTCTAACACTCTGACAGCCGGATGGGACTGACTTACAGAGGCGCACAGGCCTGCGCAAAAAGGACCCCACGCACGCATAGGCGCGAGGGCCCCACGGGGGGACTTTGGGGCCGTAAAGACACTGAGGTGGTCATTCAGGTTTTTCCGTCAGATTCTCAAGGGGTCTATAAGTCCCAACTGGTGGCACTGGGACTATCGGGCCATGTGTCCTTGACGCGGTCTCCTGTTTCGCTAATTCGGCATTAACGCTGCTTTCGACCGCACAGATAAGCTTTTCGATTTGAGGAAGCTTGCCCAAAAGAGCCGCATAATCATAACCCTTGAACATCATCCCGAAGCCATGAAACTCACCGTTGGAGCCTTTGAACGCCATCGTTGTTGGAGAGTAATACGTCAGGTCAGTGTGCGCGAACTGCTGCATTCGGGCCCTAACGAGTTCATCGTGCAGGGGTTTCATGAGCGCGGGCACATGCTTTTTAGTGCTAAGAACATTTTTGGATTGAGTCCCCTTATTTGTCGAAAAGGGTCTCACGTAGGCGACGATAAGGTCTCGTAGCAGTGCGTATTGAACATCAGCGCGCCTATAGCGCTTCAGCACCTTAATGCCTGCCCGCGCAGTGCTGAAGTCGACTGAGTACATTCGGAGAAAATAATACGGTTCGTTGAACTCCAATTTCAGCGCTCCTTCAAGGCAAGCCCGAGTCTAACACTCTGAGGGTCCGATGGGACTGACTTGCAGAGGCGCACAGGCCCGCGTAAAGGACCCCAGGCACGCACAGGCACGAGAGGGCCACGGGGGGGGGACTGGCGGTGTAAGACAGTTGATGAGGTCATTCAGATTTTTCTGTCAGATTCTCAAAGGGGCCTATCGTTCTCGTTTAGTCTCAAGACTGGCGAGCATCACTATTGCGGCAGCGGTAAGATGCAGGCCGTAGGCAACCACTTCAGGCTCAACAGTCCGTATGGTCTCCCCTTGACCGTGCCCGCCGTTCTTGTTTCGCAGGGTAGGTATGCCGCTAATGAGAACGTTACTCAGAGACGTAAGCTGCGCTTCATTGTAGGTAGGTATGAGGCCTGCTTCGGTGCAAGCCAGTACTAATTTATTGGCCGTAGCACCAGAGGCGTACTTCTTCTTATTTGCTGTCAGAATGACCTTCATCGTGCTTTCAAATGCCTTGAGCGCATCCACAAGCGCTTCTTCATAGTTGCCATGGCGGTAATGCTCGTAAGCACCAAGGAACTCGTCCTGTGCCCCTTCGAAGCCTTCCCCGTTGAGCAGCCTAAGAGCTGGCTTTACAGCCTCCGAATGGATTAACTGGGAATCTATTCTGAAGATTTTCCCGCCTATAAGCTCGTAGCCCAGACCGGCCTCCCGAAACCTTATATTTAGCTCTTCTATACAATCGCTAACAAACTTTTCGCGGTCCTGATGGGGGGTGCCGTAAAAAGGCGACAGGGCTGCCACTCCCCCTACCCCATAGCACAGTTCGACAGCATCGAGACACTTCTCTATATCGGACTCAAATTGTAGAAAGTCGGTTAGATCTTTCCAAGCATTTGCTTTAGTGGCCCCTCTGATTTCTTCGCATAGGTAACCGCGCCCGTACTCTACCTTGAGCGCCTTTACTATCGAGTCATAGGCTTCTTGGGGCTGACGTGTATTTGCATAACGGGAATAATCCCCCATAAGCTCATGAATCATGTAACAAAGCTGGACTCGAAATTTATTGGGAAACACGTCATACACGAACACATCAGAAACCTCGCCACGTAACCGTTTTTGACGTTTTGAATATAGGTCGATTACTGGCATATCCCTGTACCTTGAAGTGGCAAAAATGACATCATAGTCGCATTTGACTTCTTTACGAACCCTAAGAGAATCCCGCTTAGGTCACCCGTCACAGCCACCAAATAGAACACAGACGACATCCCCAAAGGTTTCGACAAGTGGACCACCTTGAACAACTCCGAGAGACACAAGGAGTAAAGCAAGAAATCGGTAGGTGACACGGTGAGTCAGTAGGACCCGAAGGCACGGCCATACGGCGCTCATCACTACTTTCATTCCTGTTTGCTCCTTTGTGTCTGCCGTGGGAGGTGATGCTTATCAGCATAATCACCAACCCTCTCTGGGTCTTTGAGATGGTCTTTAAGGGGATATGTTTAGGCCCCCTATCCTAATAGTGAGTTCTTTTGGAGGCCCCGGCCTGTAAGGGCTCCAGAGGTGTTCAAAAAGTAACCACATAGTGAAATTAAGGGGCCCCGTTAAGGACCCCTCGTGTTTGTAGCTGTTACCTGCTTCTGTCTTAGCGAATCTCGACGCCTTGAGCCTCCATCATCATCAGCAAAAGCTTCTGTGTGAGTGGATCGTTAGGCACGAGCCCACGCAGGCCATTGAAAACGCCTGTCATGTATTCCTGATCAGCCCTACGAGAGTCGGAGCCCAGAGCCCCGAAGGCGTTGTAGCCAGTCTGATAGCCGTTCGCCAAGACGCCCATGGCCGGGACCTGTTCCGAAACACGCCCGAGGAACCCGGTGTATCGCTTGTCCTGAGTCGGGCTGTACTTCATTGCGCCTTGTTCTGGTTTCTCCTTGGCCCCTCGTGGGAGGATCGAAGAGCGCACAGCGGCGCCCTGGTCGAATCCGAAAGGAGCCGCAACGATGTTCAGCAGCCCGAGCGGCGCCCCGATGTGAGAGCTACGGGACAGGCCCGCATAGGCCAACATCTTGGGATCAAGCGAACTCTTCAAGAACCCTTCACGCTGGTCCTTAGGCATGCCTGCCGCTTGGCTGTACTTCATTGCCACGTAGGTAGACACAGCGAGGCCCGTAGAGAGAACCGCTTGCATCGTCTGGTCAATCGCACGGCCATTCTTCGTAGCATCGTGATAGCCCCGCACCCACCGAGAGTTGACGGAGCGCATCGTGAAGTTCTTGAACTGCATCGCCATCTTGACCCCTGCCCCGTAAGCCTGGGTATCGGAAGAAGACAAAACGTGTGGGCGTAGGATGGTCTCGTGGGCAATCTTGTCGCCCATCCGCCACATGTCCATTGTCCGAGGGTCACGCTGTAGAGCTGCACGGTCCTTGATGGCGTACTTGCCCCTCCCGTCGACAGTCATGTGTTCTCGAATAGCGGCCTTCATCCCCTCGAATTGCTCAGGACTGATCGACATCGAGTGAAGCCTTTGGGGCTCAAACAGGCCCGACTTACGGCCAGCTAACACGTGGTCCACAAGGTCCGACAGAACACCCGACCGCCCCGCGTCTGCGATGTAGTTAGAGGACTCTGTAAGGAACTTCGTGAACGGAGACCATGCTGACGCTTCTTGAGTAGCGAACTTTATTGACCCCAGCACATTAGCCAGCAAGGGGTTTACGTCCGCTTGATTACGAAGGCGCTCAATGATGTCGGAGCGTGTAGGCCGAAGGTGGTTATCCAGCTCACGCCCAAACACCATTGAATGCATGTCCCTGAGGTCGTTGGCGCTGATCTTGGAGCCCCACCGGGTCATATCGCGAAGCAAGGGAACACCTTTCAGAAGCATGCGTGTATGCCCCTTGGTGACCATACCCGCGACCTCCGCGATTGACTGCACGCCCATATAGGCATTTTTCGAAACGAATGAAAGGTCCAAGAGAATCCGCGCAGTAGTCGCTAAGGCCCCCTCAGGCTCTCGACGCGCCCGACCTGTGAGGATTTTTATGGACTCTTCGAGGGCGGCTTTCTCGGTCTTGCTGGAGGCTTTCACCTTGGAGATGTCGTGTAGCAACTCCCCCGTGGTCCGCCCAGTTGCCCCCATGATCCCAATGTCACCGTTAACGCGACGGTCATAGCTCGGGGTAATCCGGCCCAGGTCGAATTCGCGAAGGTCGTTCACTGCGAACTGAGTCCCGTCAGAGAGTGGCACCGCCATATCAGAATCAAAAAGGTGACGCCCTTCGAGGAAGTTGTTTGAGGCTAATCCCATGCTACCCGGGACGCTTCCTTGGTCACCCACTGCCAGCAAGTTAGAGCCGTCGAAGTCGTCAGACTTGGCGATACCGAATGCCTTACGTGTGGCGTAGTCCTCGACAGCGGCTTGCAGGTCAGCGGGATCCAGTACGCGGCCCTCTCGGGTTGCCTGATCCGTCAGAAACTTATCTACACGAGCCTTTACATGAGGCCTCGCTGCATAGCTGGCGAGCCAGGATTCAGAGATTGCATGCTGAAGGCCTTCCTGATCACCGAAGCGTCGAAGATGTAGCGCCTTTGCCGCTGTCGAGTAGACGTTGGGAATGTATGAGCCAGCGTGTCGAGTCTCTGGGAGGATCGCTCGGGCATGTCGGTTACCAAACTGGGCAGGCGCTGCAAGGTAATCGGCTTTACGGTCGTAGTGAGCCCTTACGGTTTCCATCATCTTGCGTTCACCTTGGGTTAGTTGAGCCGCTTTAGCCCCTGTGGTGTCCTCAATGGCTTCAGCAACACGACGGTTCACCATGTCCATGTGAGCCTGTCGGCCCCCTGCCTGAGTAGCAAACTGAGGGTCCTTAATGGCCTCCAAGAGCTGCTCAGACATCTTGTTGTACGTGACATGATCCTGGGACGCTGTACGTTCAATGATGTCCGAAGCAGTCGCCCCGAACTTGCCATTAGACCCGCTCACGGTTCCCGTAGGAGACCTGAAGAGCTGGCCGCCGATGTCCCTCACAGCTTCATTTTCAGAACGTAATAGCGTGTAGCCAATCTCCGTAAATCCGCCCATAGAGGCCCCTTTGGCCGCTTGCTCGGTTGGCATGAATTGCTCAGCGTCCCGAAGGGTCATAGGGTTCAGGGGGTTTGAAGCAGACAGAATGGAACCGTCTTGAAGGCGAACGGCTCCCGGCTCGCTTGGGTGCGGTACTACATCAATCCCACCGATGTTTTCAGGGGCTTCACCGGCCAGCCAAGGGAATCGGGAAGGGTCATCCATGCCAGTCTGTCGGGCTGTCTCACGAGCTTCCAGACGAATCGCAGGGCCCGCAAAAGGATTGTTATCGAAGCTCTCCATTTCAGGGTGCAAGTCGAACCGCTCGTTAGGTAGAGCCGACTCACCGTGCATCGCCAAGGTTTTCTCCAAGAGGTCGTCAGGGACTTCCTCACGGGTTGGCTTTACGGCTCGTTGTGCCGCCCGGTCAAACAGAGCTGAAGCACCAGCGCCGAAGAGAGCCCCACCGACCAAAGCGGTCCCATAGTGCCCCTCGATACCTGTAGCCGCCTCACGTAGACCTTCGGACGCAACAGCGCCTGCACTGCCATACACGGCACCTTGGGCCATGCGAGAAACCAAACGGGTCCCTGTAGCACCTGGGATTGGCGCATAAGTCAGCGGGTCAACACCAGCGGAGATAAACCCACCGACAATCTGTGCCCCCGCCCCTGCCCCGTTGATTCGAGACTCATAACCGGCGTTCTCCTTTGCCATCGCAATAGCCTGAGGGAGATTCGCTCGCTTGCCCTTCGAGTAATCCATGATGAAACCGAAGTATTGAGGGTCTACGCCCTCCTTGCGGATCATGTCGAAGTCATCGCGAGTCCACGAAGAGGTGTCTGTAGGATTCACCCAGTCCAAAGGGTCCACGGTTTCCTGAGTGGCGTAGCGCAGAATAGAGGGAATTGGGGAAGTCATAACAGAGGCTTTTGTGGCGTCCCCCGTCCCCTCGAAGAATGTCTTTTCAGGCTTCGCCATCGACAGGTAATCGGGCTGGGTCACTGGGGCTTCACCGCCCTTCAAGCCCATAGAACCAAGACCTGGGAGGTCCTGACCTACGTGAATCGGGTTGTTGGCTGTAAGTCCCTGAGTGGCATCCTCAAAACTTACAGCCTTAGCCTTTGGGTGAATGCCGGGATCGGTCACCCCCATAGAGTCGAAGTACTTTCGAGATGGACTGTCGCCTGACACGTCCAGCAGATTGCGCATGTAAGTCTGCCCCTCGGGGCTGATCTTGGAGAAGTCGCCTTGATCAAATGCAGCCAATTGGGGAGCGCCAAGACGGCCTTGGCCTTGATTGTATGCAAGGGCAGCTTTCAGTAAGTCACCGCCATAGGCGCCCTTGAGGTCTTTAAGGTGGCGCATAACAGCCGGGATAGCTTTCTGCGGGTCCATTCGATCCTCAGGGGTCATCAGACCGTAGGCCTTGCCGGTTGCCTCTGTGAACTGCCCAAGTCCAAGTGGGCCAGTAGGGCTCTTAGCTTCTGTCTTAAATCGGGACTCGTTGAAGATCAACTTATGGGCGAAGTCGTAGGGAATACCTTCGCGGTCGGCCTCTTGGCGGATCATAGAGTCGTAGGGAGTCCCGTTAGCCAGGACCTGTGCGTATTCGTCTTTGCTGTTCAATGTGTTCTCCTTTGTGATTACTGTTTGCGTCCGCCATTGAGCGGACACACGAAAGCCTCCCGGCGTTTTGGGGCTTGCCTGATAGGTATGGGGGACTTGGAAAAGATAAAACCGTTGCGGCTACCTCAAAGTGTTATGACGGCTTGGGTCCTCCTTGTGGTGTGCCTGCACCTTTTGGAGCGGCTTTAGAGAAACCGCCACCGGCTGCGTAACCTCCCAGGCCCGCCCCTACGATGTTCAAGGCGTTCGCGATGTTGTTGACCTTTGCCCCCTGACCACCACCGCCACGAACAGCCGACCGGGCATTCTCAACAGCCCCAACACGGTTCTGAAAGATCGCCGCGTAGTCACGGTTGTAGTTGTCGGTAATGTTCATCTTCTCAGCGGATGCGTCGTTGTCAGCCGAACGACGAATGCGGTCAATAGAGTTACCAGACATACCGGACTCCCCCACCGCTGCGTTGATGGTCCCTCGATTGCGAAGGGCCTGTAGATTTACTTCTGTGAGCTGGCGTTGCGCCTCTTCACGTTTGTCCACCATCGTTAAGGCCGTGTCCGCGTCCTGCATGTTTGCTTGCTTGATTATTTCCTGTTGGTTCTTGCGCTGGCCGTCAATCATGGCTCCTTTTGATTTAGCTGCATCAGAAGCGCCATTAGCAGCCATTGCCGCAGACACTGCCATCATTGATATCGCGATAGATGTTGGTTCACACATTTACTACCTCCTATAACCAGAATTGGCAGAATTCGAATCCAGCAGGACTCAAAAGACGCAGCGTGTTGAAGGTCGCTCCAAGAGACTCCAAGAGACGGAGATGGGCGTGATTATTGATCGATACGACATTGGTCAAGACGACGCCCACTTGTTCTTCCTTTATACACACCAAGTGCTTCTTAAGAATCCGGTAAAAACAAATACGATCAGCCTTTGAGATATTGTCGATCACGTTCGTTGTGACAAACCATATAGCCCCCTGAGCATGACCACCGACAGCCAATACAACCTCATTCAGTTTAATAGAGTAAGTAGTCTCATCAAGATATTTAGGGAAGACCGCAAGCGGATCACGTCCCGACTGAAGCAAATCAAATTCCCTGAGATCGCCAGACGACAGGTTTTTAGCGGTGAATATTAGGTCTTCGGCAGTTGCTTTTAGTCTTTGCATCTTATAGTTCTCCATGACGGTTAGTAATAGTGAGTTCTTTTGGGGTTTTCCCGGCCAACTGATACTTAAGGGCCTTGCTAACCCTCTATAAAAATGCGACCCAACGTTAACAACAGGACCTACTTTGCCATTGCGGCGTCTGGATGCTTTAACTCGGGAAGCCTGAGGGTCTCAATGGGTCAATTGCACAGATCACATAGAGATCGGTAGTAGCAGGCATTGCTGTATACTTAAATACTATCCTGCCTCCTATGCGGGTGCCATATGTGTACTTAAGAGGCCGTAAATGTGCAGTTTCTAATAGTGAGGGTAACTGGGCAGCACGCGCGACAACGTGGCTCGCATTAGGCATCTGCAAGCCATAGAGCCAGCCTTCCCCCCTGCGTCACCAAAAATAACAGGTCGTGATCAGGATGCCCGGTCAGTAGGTCCAATTCGACTCCCATGAAATATGTTTACCAAACCTGCTAAACAATGTTAGAAACTGGATACTTTGTTAGCAGCCTTGGATTTAATATGAGTCACGGACCTACACACATTCCTTCCAGAGATGTATGCATTTACTGTAGACGCACAGGAGTACGATTAACAGATGAGCACATCATGCCCTACTTCATTGGAGGAGCCCACGTACTTAAAGGCGCAAGCTGTGATAACTGCGCAAAGATAACTTCAAGATTCGAAAGAGATGTGTCAAGGGACCTATGGGGAGATGCAAGAATAGCTTACGACGCACCCTCACGCCGTAAAAAGAATCGACCTAAAATAATGCTTATGCGCGACCCATATAATCATGGCCAAAAACTTAGAGTCCTACCAGAGGACTATCCAGCCGTCATGATTTTCTACAGAATGCGTAAAGCCGGAATATTACAAGGGCTTCCTGAGACAGTAGACCTATCAAGCACATGGGAACTTGTAACACCTACTGACACTGATAAGATTGAGCGATTTACCGCGAAATATGGGCAGCGGCCCGTAATGAGCTTCAAGAATGTACCGGATAGTTTTGCACGCCTCCTGGCAAAAGTAGCCTATGGTCAAGTTCTATGCTCCCTTGATCCAGATGATTTCCGTCCAATTTGCGTCCCCTATATCCTTGGCCAAAAGAAAAACATTTCTTATATAGTAGGTGGTCGTTGGAGCTACTCCGAGATGAAACCTGGAATAGGTTATGAGATGAGAACTAATTGCATAAAATTTCCTGGACGATTGTTGATCATAGTAGAGATCCAAATAATCCCCAACAACGTTACCCCGACCTATCATGTTTTGGTGGGCGACGTACAGGGAGACGAAGAGGCGGATAGAATTTATAAGAAAATAGAGGCTACCTACTCATTTGACGTAGCCAACGCAAGTACTTACAGGCCAATTGACGATGATGTATTTCACTGGATGCCTTCTAATTGGCCTTTACCTGCCTGGACATGCTGATTGCCCCAATAACCACCAAAGTAACTAAAGTCATACCGAGGTTTGTTCGGCGTTCCTTTGTTTATCCCAGTGTCGAATGGCTTCGGCAATCGCTGCTCTATCGCCTGGATGCCTGGCGCGCAACAAAACACCCAATGCGGCATCACGGGCCAGTTGAGTAAATACGAATTGTCTTTTGAATGTGTCCTCATAAAAGGCCTCTTGAGCAACCACAGGACCGCCCACCAGGCTCCAAACGACCAGACCTTCAGAACCCAAAAAATTCTCAAACAAGCCCAATTCGACAAACTCGTTAAGGGCTGCCGTCAGGCTTACCCTCAAATCAACATGGCGCCTCTTAGGTGTTGCTTGGGCTATAGAAAGGCTATCTGTTACAAATACTTGGACCGTCATATTGTGGCTCTCGGGTAGCGTTAAGCCACTCAAGATATACGAATACCACTCACTAACGTTACTGATTTCTGCTCATACGCCCTTTTGAGTCGCTCTATCAACCTGAATTACTCAACACGTACCGCTATGTAGCTTGCTGTATCTCCCGCGCAGGAAACAGCGTACTTAGCGTTACTTCCTGCGGCAGCCCCCGTGAGACCTTGAATCATGCGACCCACATCTTCACGCTCCGCCCCCTCTGCGTGTTGAGGGACCTCAAATATTTCCGTTCGAGTCGCGCCTCCGCAGGTCCATGAGCGCTTAGCGACCCACTTCCAAGAACCTTTGCCTTCGTAAGCGTCGTAGTCTTCACTGAACTCCACTGATACGTAGATTGCTGGCTCGGCGGTGCTGATAGTGGTTAGGGTATTCATTACAGACGTCTCAATGTTGTTGATGAGATATCAATATACGAATATTACTCACATACGTCAACGAACATTGCTCACACACCTGCAAGATCACGACGTCTCAGGTTTCTCCATGGATTACGCAACCCATTTGCAGGCTTACCGCCTTTTCAGGCTGTGGACCGAGCAACATAGTTCAGCACTGCGAAGCATGGAGAGGTGGAATTATGGAGCGCTCTCCTTATCAGTTATGGCTGGCTCGGAGACCGTATTCGCTTGGAAAACGCACGCATCTCCTTCATGACCCGATCCGATTCTGCAAGGTCCAAGACCGACTCAGAGCAAGACGGGCAGAAATCACCCGTCACGTTCTTAATCAATGTGGTTTCGCCCTTGTACGTATAGGGCACATCGCGGGTGTCATGGACCAAACCCGCAGCGCCGCAAACAGGACATTTCATGTTCATAACACCTTCTCGAAGAAATCCAACACCGCGCGCTTGCTACATTACTGACCGCCCGCAGCATCCCGATTAGCCCGAATGCGCCTACTTTCCTTCTCTCTTTCAGCCTTCTCCAGTCGGTGCGCATCAGCCGCAGGGCTTCGAGATTGTGGTGTGCGCCGTAACGCCCGCATAGCATCGCGGTAATTATCCTTTTCGCGCTCTACAAGATGAACCACTGCCTCCTGCACCGACACACGTTCAAAGCCAGAGCCCTCAAGCTCGAGCCAGCGCTTAACGATTAGATTAGACAGTTCGAACGAGTAGCGGGACAGCAACGTAAAAGTCAGCTCCTTGTCGAGAACGATCATAGGCTGAAGACGCCCATAGCTGTCTTGTGAGTGAGTCTCAACACACTGAGGAGATAGGTCCGAGTTTGGGAGAATCTTTAAAGCTTCAAGCATTTTCCGGACATCCCGAAGAACGTGCTTGTGATTCTTTCCGGTGATCTCTGCGATTTCCAAAGAGGACATACCGGGCAAACCATTAAGTGTGGTCACATGGCCGACAGCCTTGATTTGGTCAATATTCATACTCTGTAAATTCCCTATTAGTAAACCGTCGTGGTCACTTACTTTTCAGATTTTTTTTCAATAGGTCCCTTTAGAGCGACCATAAGAGCCTCAGCCATCCGGTGAACCCGTACCGACCTACCCGCACCGTACAGGTCAAACGTGATAGACCCCGAGCTATGCCCTAAGATTTCTTGAGCAGTCCCCAAAGGAACCTCAGCGGCTTTCAGGGCCCCCGCAAGGTGGTGACGTAGAGAGTGGAAAGACTGGCCTGTGCCTGGGGCGGTCCCTAAGACCTCACGCAGCAGCTTGTTAAGGACCTCGTAGAAAGAACCAATAGTTCGATTGAACAGCCGACCGTTCGCAGCCTCAGCGAATGCTTTGAGAGCCTCAAGGTCCAGACCGTAGGCGTTCACCAAAGGCACCTTACGAACGCTGAATTTGTTCTTGGTCTCCTTCCCGTCATTGGTGTTTATGTCCATCACCAACAATCCGTCGATGTCGATAAGGTCCGCCGTGGTCAGTTGGTGAATCTCTCCGATACGCGCCCCAGTGACAACCCCAATACTGATCGCCCAGCGCTTCCAATCGTCAGCAGGGAGGCCGTTAGCGTGCAGCATGAGGGAAGCTATCTGTTCCGGGGAGAACCCTTTACGGCCACTCTCAGCCCCTTTGGTTAGCTGAAGCTTCTTCCCGAAAGCCTGTTTGATATGCCCGTTGTCCACCGCCCAGTTAAGGATAGTGGTCAACTGAGTGAGGATCTTGTTAACGGTCACGGGCTTGCGCCCTTCCTTGAGGGCTTCCCTAACAGTCACGAGATCGGCCCGTGTGTGCGCCCCCATGTCCCGTTCACCGAGAACTTCAACGAGGGTCAAGCAACAGGCCCTCATGCTACGCATAGACGACTCTTTAACGTCCTCTTTACGCTCTTCCAAGTAGAGGTCCGAGAGAGCCTTGAAAGTGATTGTCTTAGTGACTGGCACCACACTCGGGAGATGGGTCCCAATTTGGGCCGATCTATTCTCTTCACACAGAGCGTCCCCTTCAGGTTCATCAAGCTCCGCAATGAGCTGAATGATTGGCGCAAGGTTCCCTTCGTCGCGTCTCTCGCCTGCTGTGGTGATGCGCTTTCCGAACGACACAGTACGAGCCTGCTCAGTGCTAAGCGGTGCCGCGCTGGCTATCTCATTGAGGTCCTTACGAACGTCCCTGAAGATCAGCCGAGAGTCTCCCAGTTCGTCCCACACAGAGCGTGTCTTTAGGACGCTGGTGGCGATGTCAAAAAGGTTCTCTTTGAGTTCGGGCCATGTAGCTTCAGGTTTATCGAGGTGGAAGGCTCGGAGAGTACCGAGTAGGTGTTTAGCGATGGTCAACGCGGTTTGCCTGTGAGTCGTCTTAAGGGAGAGCGTGCAGGATTGTTTAGAGCCCATAGGGCGGACTCTGAGGGCGTATCGACCCTGCCGCCTATACAGATAAGGACAGGCAAGGTCTAACAGTGTTCTAACACTTTGAGGGCTCTTAGCGGTGTTCGTTGCGGCCTTCAGCACGGTCAACCCCTTGATTTCATTGGGTCAGACCTCGTGTCCCGCTAAGTAGGCATTCTATTCGCTATGCAGATTCGCATAAATCAACTCAGCGAGCTTTTTACTGATACCGGGTGCTTTGGCTATCTCGTCAATGCTGGCACGGGACAGCTCCTGCAAGCCACCAAAATGTTTAAGCAAGTCGCGACGTCGCGTCGGGCCAACCCCTGCCACCCCTTCCAGGGTTGAGGTTCGTCGGGTTTTGCCACGGCGGGCGCGGTGGCCGGTAATGGCGAAACGGTGGGCTTCGTCACGAATCTGCTGGATCAAATGCAACGCGGGTGAGTCGCCCTTCAAAGTGAACTCATGGGCGGCATCATTCAAGTACAACGTCTCGAAACCCGCCTTGCGCGTCGTGCCCTTGGCCACGCCCAGCAGGATCAGGTCAGGCACCGCCAGCTCATTGAGCACGTCACGGGCCATGGACAGCTGGCCCTTGCCGCCGTCGACCAGGAGGATATCCGGCAACTTGCCCTCGCCATCCTTCAACTTACTGAAGCGGCGCGTGAGGGCCTGGTGCATGGCGGCGTAGTCATCGCCGGCGGTGACGCCTTCGATGTTGTAGCGCCGGTAATCGGACTTGATCGGCCCTTCCGGTCCGAACACCACGCAGGATGCCACCGTGGCCTCGCCACTGGAGTGGCTGATGTCGTAGCACTCCAGGCGCTGGGGCGGCTCCTCCAGGTTAAGGACTTCAGCCAGGGCGTCAAAGCGTGCGGCGACGTGCTGTCGGTTGGCCAGGCGCGCGCTCAGGGCTTGCTCGGCGTTGGTCACCGCCAGTTGCTGCCAGCGTGCGCGGGTGCCACGCACGCGGTGGCTGATGTCCAGCTCGCGGCCGCGCAATTCGTGGATGGCTTCGATCAACGCGGGGAAGTCTTCGTGCACCACATTGACGATCAACTCCGACGGCAGGTCGCGCTCGGGGCTGCTCACGTAGTATTGGCCCAGGAAAGCGGCCATGACTTCGGCGACCTCCTCGTCAATACCGGTCTGCGGAAAGAAGTTCTTGCTGCCCAGCACTCGCCCACCGCGCACGCTGATCAGGTGCACACAGGCACCGCCCGGATTGACGAAGGCCGCGATCACGTCGACGTCGCCGGTGCCGCCTTCCATGCTTTGCTGGTCCTGGACACGGCGCAGCAGCGAAATCTGGTCGCGCAGCTCGGCGGCCCGCTCAAAATCCAGGGTGCTGGCCGCCTGCTCCATGGCGGTGGAAAGCTCATCGGTGAGGGCATTGCTGCGCCCTTCGAGGAACATCACCGAATGGCGCACATCCTCGGCGTATTCGGCCGGCTCAACCAACCCCACACAGGGCGCCTTGCAGCGCTTGATCTGGTACTGGAGACAGGGCCGGGTGCGGTTCTTATAGAAGCTGTCTTCGCACTGGCGTACAAAAAAGGTTTTTTGCAGCAGGCTCAGGCTTTCCCGAATGGCCCCGGCGCTGGGATAAGGCCCGAAGTACTTGCCCTTCGCCTTCTTCGCCCCACGGTGAATGCTCAGGCGCGGGAAGTTGCCGTCGGATAAAAACACATAGGGATAGGATTTATCGTCACGCAGCAGAATGTTGTAGGGCGGTCGCCATTCCTTGATCAGCGTCTGCTCAAGCAGCAGCGCTTCGGTTTCGTTGGCGGTGATGGTGGTTTCGACCTGGGCGATACGCGCCACCAGGGCGGCGGTTTTCGGCGCGAGACCGGTCTTGCGAAAGTAGCTCGCCAGACGACTCTTGAGGTTTTTGGCCTTACCGACATACAGCAGGCGTGCCTCGCTGTCGAACATGCGGTACACGCCAGGGCGGCCACTGCAGGTTGAGAGAAAGGCACTCGGATCAAACGGTGTGGTCATGTCAGGCGCTGGCGTCCACCATGCCGTGGCGCACCGCGAGCAGGGTCAATTCAACATCACTGCTGATGGCGAGCTTCTCGAAGATGCGATAGCGGTAGGTGTTGACGGTCTTGGGCGACAGGCACAGCTTGTCGGAGATCGTCTGTACCTTCTGGCAACCGACGATCATCAGGGCAATCTGGATTTCCCGCTCCGACAGCGCATCAAACGGCGAGTCGCTGGTGGGCTGGAAGGACTTGATAGCCAATTGCTGGGCGATCTGCGGGCTGATATAGCGCTGGCCGGCAAACACCAGCCGAATGGCCTGGACCATTTCCGCCAGGCCCGCACCTTTGGTGAGGTAACCGGCAGCGCCAGCCTGCAGCAGGCGTGTCGGAAACGGGTCTTCCTCGCACACAGTCACCACCACGACCTTGATGTCCGGATGGCTGCGCAGCAATTTGGTCGTCGCGCCAAGACCGCCGATACCAGGCATCTTGACGTCCATCAACACCACATCGGGTTTCAACTCCCGGGCCTTGATCAGGGATTCCTCGCCTGACTCGGCCTGACCGACTACTTGCAGGCCATCGATGTCAGCCAGCATTCGTGTAATGCCTGTACGAACGAGATCATGGTCATCGACTACTAGCACCCTAATCAAGCAGACACCTCGCGAAATGGTCTTATAGGTTGCTGAACACCTTAGCAAAAAACCAAGGCACAGACCTAATAGCACGCGTCATATAGAGAGAGATTGATTGAGCGACAGCCATCCGCCGGGCGGCAGATGGCTCAATTTGCTGGGCGAAGGGTCAGGAATCCTGGGGCTGTGGCTTGGGTTTTCCATTCATCGCAATCGAGTGCTCGGCCAACGTCGAGGTCAAGCGACGGATCGCAGCCTGGTCTTCCTTGAACATTGCGCGATAATCCCCGAGGACTTTTTCTTCAATCTGGCTCAGATTCTCCAATTGAATCGGCGTGGCTGCGCCGGTCAACACGTAAAGTACATCCACGCCTCTTTCGGCGACACGAGACAGGTAATCCGCTTTAGGCGCACGCCCTCCACTTTCATATTTACCTTGTGCGTTGGCTTCAACGCCTCCGATTTCACCAAACACTTTTTGCGACAGGCCAAGTCGCTCCCTTTCTTGCCGTAAACGCGAACCGATTCCACTCATTTGGATGTATGATCCTATTTGGCACACCCCAAGAGGTGACACATTCATCTCTTATTAAACAAACTTGAACGGTTTTGAACTATGCCCGGAATCCGTACCGCTGCACAAGCCAAGGCCTGGCTGGAACATCAAGGAAAGTCAGTTCAAGCGTTCGCCCGTGAACATGGCGTAGATCCGGCAACCACCTATCAAGTGCTCGCTGGGCGCAAAAAGGGACGGCGTGGGGAAGCCCATAAGGTAGCGGTCCTTTTGGGCATGAAAGAAGGGATCATCCTTGCTGAGACGGGAGGCCTGAACAACGATCAGGAAGTCGGCGCCTGAGGCCAGTATGCGCTTATAAGGAGTGGGTGCACGTTTTAGCTTGAGCGACAAACACGCTCCATACGCCAGAAGCAGTCTTCTTCACCTACGATGCTGAGCCCCATGCGCTGATAGAGCCTCCTGGCCGGGTTGGTCTTGAATACGGTCAAACGCAACAGTCCCAACGTTTGCGCCTTGAGCGCCATCTGCTCCAACACCCAGCCACCCGCACCCAACCCGCGATACGCCTCGAGCAGATGCAACTCGCGAATATAGAGGGCCCGGCTGTCGCGGCTCAGGCTGATAAAGCCCAAGACACTGTCGTCCCGGCAAATCAGCCAGTTTTCCCGATCGGCCCAGGCCGTATCAAAGCCGTCGTTGGACCACCACAACCCGTACTGCACGTAGTAGCGGGCCATGGCCTCGTGGGTCAACTTCCGCGCAAAGGGCAGGTCCTGGTCCGTTGCAGCGCGCAGGTGAAAAGCCATTAGACAGCCATCACGTGGCTGACCCAACCCCCGCCATCGCGACGGGCAATCAGCAACGCATCCCCCACGCCAGGTACAGCAGCAAGCAAACGGCCATTGGCGGCCCAGATCGCACTGCGACCGGCGCAGGCCCAGCCACCCGACGGGCCGCCATGATTGGCCATCAACACCAGCAGGCCATGTTCAGCGGCATAGGCTTGGAGCAGCGCACTGTCCGTGGCGTAGCCGCCTTCACTGATCAACACCCCGGCGGCATACACCGTGGCGCCCGCTCGCGCCGCGGCACGGGGATGGCTGGCCTGGGAAAAATCTGCGCACACCGCCAGCGCAATCCGTTCATCCCCACGCTCAAGGACCGCACCGCCCTGCCCTGGGACAAACACAGCCTCTTCGCCGGCATGCAGATGCTGCTTGGTGTAGACCGCCAGGGAGCCATCCGCTCCCAGCACCAACGCACCGATCAGCACGCCCGCCTCTGGCGTCAGTCGGATCGGCATTCCCACCACCGCCGTCAATCGCAGCTCACGTGCCATCTCGCGCAGGGGTGCCAGCACCTTGTCCCACGGCGCAATCGCCAATTCAGCGGCCAGCGACGGCTCATACCCTGTCAACGACAACTCGGGGAACACCAGTAATTGCACACCCTGTTCCGCCGCCGTGCGCATAAATACGAGGTGCCGTTCAATATTGGCTGGGACATCGCCCGCGATGGAAATGGATTGAGCAGCAGCAAGGGTGAAGGCAGTCATGGTCGCGTCCAAGCAATCAGTATCAAAGTGCAAACAGCATATCGGCACTCCCCCCATAGCCGTAAGTCCCCCACCGCAATAGAAATTACTGATTGAATCTGCCTGCGTGCCTCGAGTAAGCTCCCCCATACATTTGGAGACACACCATGTTGCAACTCACCCACACTCAGGTTTGCCCTGCTGCCAGCGCCCAGCGCTCGGTGTCGGCTACCCGTGTGAACGGTTCGAGCGCACTGGTCAGCTTTTATTTTGGGTATTGGTTTAGCCACTGGCGCGCCTGATACCTGAAATCGGCGCCCACTTACCAAGGGGTCGCCTACCAGAGAAATCTAACCCCCGGTCGGCTCCCCGACCGGGGGTTTTGTTTTTCAGGTCTCCATAAACTTTTCAACTTGATCAAGAACACTTAGAGGAATCACGACATGAACTACGCCACCTATTACCGCTACGACATGTGCACTGCATGGCGATTTAGCCAGCTCCGCTCGGGACAGCCTGCCGCCTCCGATCGGTCACCTATCGGTGGCAAACCAACACACGTCGCCGATACGGCGAATTGTCGAACACCCCAGTAGGCCGAGCGCGCGGGAATAGCCCGCCGCTTGCCCAGGAAACCTTGAATATGAACTCCTCCGTCGCCGCTCTGCCCCTCTCTGCCTTGAACAGTGCCAATGAAGCCCTGACCCAGCGCCTGCCCAGCTCGCTTGAGCTCAAGCACCAGTTGCCCCTCAGCCCGTTCCTCAACGAACAGATCCACGCCCACCGCCAAGCCGTGCGCGCCATCCTCAATGGCGAAGATTCACGCTTGCTGGTCATTGTCGGTCCGTGCTCGATCCATGACCCGGAATCGGCCATGGAATACGCCCGTAACCTGAAGAAGCTGGCCCTCGACGTCGGCGACCAGATGCTGCTGGTGATCCGCGCCTATGTCGAAAAACCCCGCACGACGATCGGCTGGAAAGGCCTGGCCTACGACCCTCGCCTGGATGGCAGCGATGACATGGCCGCCGGCCTGACCCTGTCCCGCGAGCTGATGCGCGAAATGCTGCGCCTGGGCCTGCCGGTCGCCACCGAGTTGCTGCAACCCATGGCCGCCGGCTACTTCGATGACCTGCTCAGTTGGGTGGCGATTGGCGCGCGTACCACCGAGTCGCAGATCCACCGCGAGATGGCCAGCGGCCTGGGCATGCCCGTGGGCTTCAAGAACGGCACCGATGGCGGCGTCGCGATTGCCTGTGACGCCATGCGCTCGGCGTCTCACCCGCACCGCCACTTCGGCGTCGACAGCCAAGGCCATCCGGCGATCATCCAGACCCCGGGCAACCCCGACACCCACCTGGTGCTGCGCGGCGGGCATCACGGGCCGAACTACGATGTGCAGAGCGTGGCGCGGGTAAGACACGACCTGGCCAAGTCCAAGGTCACCCCGCGGATCATGGTCGACTGCAGCCATGCCAACAGCAACAAGGACCCGCTGCGCCAACCGGCCGTGTTCAACGATGTGCTGGAGCAGCGCTTGCAGGGTGATACCTCGCTGATCGGCATGATGCTCGAAAGCCATTTGTTCGAAGGCTGCCAGCCATTGAGCCCGTCGATGAAATACGGGGTGTCGGTGACCGATGGCTGCCTGGGCTGGACCGCCACCGAGCAGTTGCTGCGTGCGGCTGCCGAGCGCCTGCGCGCTTAAGGCTGATGGATCGAGGCGCTGCTGCCGCAGGTACAGCGCCTCATGAGAACCTGCGGCACACAGGCCATTCGTGACGTGCAGGCAAGAGTCCTTTTCGGCGTCGACGGTGTTTCCGGAGCAACGACGAGGGGATACTCAACGCCATTGCCTACGGCTCTATTGGAGTTACCGATGTCTACCCTCACGCCAAAAGTCCCTGCCTTCGGCCTCGGCACCTTTCGCCTGCAAGGCCAGGTGGTGATCGATTCCGTCAGCACCGGTCTGGAACTGGGCTACCGTGTCATCGACACCGCGCAGATCTACGAGAATGAAGCAGACGTTGGCCGGGCCATCGCCGCCAGCGGCATCCCGCGGGACGAGCTGTTTATCACCAGCAAGATCTGGATCGCCAATCTTGCTGAAGGCCGGCTGATCCCAAGCCTCAAGGAAAGCCTGCGCAAGCTCGAGACCGATTACCTGGACCTGACCCTGATCCACTGGCCATCGCCGGAAGACCAGGTCCCCATCACCGAATTCATGGAGCAGTTGCTGGAAGCCAAACGCCTGGGCCTGACACGCCAGATCGGTGTTTCCAACTTCACCATCGCCCTGATGAAGCAGGCCATCGCAGCCGTGGGTGCCGAGCACATCGCCACCCACCAGATCGAATTGCACCCTTATCTGCAAAACCGGCAGGTTGTGGATTTCGCAACCGCCAACGGTATCCAGATCACCTCGTACATGACCCTGGCCTACGGTGAAGTGCTCAAGGACCCGGTGATCCAGCAGATCGCCGAGCGCCATCAGGCCACCCCGGCGCAAGTGACCCTGGCCTGGGCCATGCAATTGGGCTATGCGGTCATCCCGTCCTCAACCAAGCGTGCCAACCTGCAAAGCAACCTCAAGGCCCTGCAACTGACCTTGAGCGCAGCTGACATGGCGCACATTGCCGGGCTGGAACGGGGCCAGCGCTTGACCAGCCCCAAGGGCATCGCGCCGAAGTGGGATTAAACCCCCGCCACCGGTGTGCGGGATAACTCGCGCAGCCATGGCAACACCCGCAGGCCGGCAGTGGCCTCGGGGGGATCGATGATGTCCATGAAGTGTTCGAGATTGACGTTGTCCGGCACGCCGGGCAGCCGCACCAGCACCGCCGGCGTTACGCCGGGGTGTGCGCCCACATCCAGGTGATCGTAGACCAATACATGGCGCACCTGGGGCTGGGGCCCACGGGCCTGGGCCGTCAGCCCCGCATTGATGATCAGCACGTCGAAGGGTTCGGCCGGGATGGCCGTGAGTATCTGGACTTCCTCGAAGGTTTGTACCGGCACGATCCGGTGGTACCCCAACTGATTGAGCATTTTTTCGATATACAACCGTTGCAGGTGTTGTTCATCGGCAATCAGGATGGTCAGTGCTTTGTTCGGCATGGCAAACCCCTGGGCAGGCAGCGCTCGTCAGTGAGCGAGGCCCATTTTCCAGACATATCCCGAAGACAAAATCAGGCATGTTCCCCCTTCTTGTAGGAGTTCTCCCAAATCAACCGAATGACCACATTCCGCGGTCAAGCCTGATTGCGGTAACGGCCCAGGCTGTGATGCAACTCTTCGATGGCCTCTTCCAGCGCCGCTACCGCAGCGCCCAGTTCCCCGCTGTCACGTCGTTCACAGACGCTTTCCAGGATCTCGCAACAGTTGATCAACGCCTTTGCCCTGACCATACGCGCGCCCCCTTTGACCCGATGAGCCAGGTCATGGAGCCTGGCGAAATCAGCCTGGGATTTCAGCGGCTGCAACAGCGCACAGTCCTCGTTGAGGCTGCCGAGCAACGGCGTCAGCAGCTCGTCGAGAGCATCGTTATCACCCTCCGTCAGCGTGATCAGCGAGCTTAAGTCAAACGTAAGCCCAGCCTCAGTCGTTGAAACGTCGGCGGTGCGTGACGCCAAGGCCAGGCGCAAGTCCTCAAGCCCGGTCGGCTTGAACAGGCAACCGTCCATGCCTGCTTGCCGGCAGCGTTCGGCTTCCTGCGGCAAGGCATTGGCGGTGAACCCGAGGACCAGGCACGGCGCCAGCCCACGCTGGCGTTCCTGTGCGCGAATATCACGCGCCAATGCGTAACCGTCCTTGAAGGGCATATTGCAATCGGTGATCACGCCGTCAAAATGCCCGGCCTGCCACAGTGACAATCCTTGGGCGCCGTCCTCGGCCAAGGTGATGCGATGTCCCAGGAAACTCAGCTGTCGAGCCAGCAACAAGCGGTTGGCCGGGTAGTCATCCACCACCAGGATATTCAACCCGCGCGCTGGCGGAACGTGGGGGACCGGTACATTGGCAGGCATGGCCGTGGTCAGCGCCAGCGTCAACGTCACATCCACCCGCGTGCCCTTGCCCAGCACACTGCTCAAGTGCAATTGACCGCCCATCATCTCGCACAGGTTGCGACTGATCACCAACCCCAGGCCCGATCCGCTTCGCGCCGGCTGTTCGTTATTGCTGCCCTGGATAAAGGGGTTGAACAAACGCTGCTGATCTTCGGCACTGATGCCAATACCCGTGTCCTCCACCCACAACCGCAGGTGCAACTGGTCGTCGGTCAATACCGGTGCACCCTGGGCGCCCAGGCGCACATGGCCGGAGGCGGTGAACTTGATCGCGTTACCCAACACATTGGACACCACCTGCTTGAAGCGCAGCGGGTCAACCAGCACCGGCCGGTCGATCAACGGGTCGAGTTCCACCTGCAGCACCAGGCCCTTGTCCCGCGCCAGCCCCTCGAACACCCGCGCCACTGAGGCCAGCAGTTCGTGCAGATTGGCCGGTTCCAGGCTCAGGGACAGGTGGCCGGATTCGATTCGCGCAATGTCGAGAATATCGCCGATCAACTCCAGCATGCTCCGGGACGCCACCGACGCAACCTCCAGCGCATCGCGGTCAGCCACGCCCTGCTCGGCGTTTTTCAGGGCCAGTTCGATCATGCCGATCACGGCATTCATGGGGGTACGGATCTCATGGCTCATGGTCGCCAGGAAGGTGGTCTTGGCACGGTTGGCGGCGTCGGCCTCCTCCTTGGCTTCCTGCAACTGCCCCAGCAAGCGCTGGCGCTCGCTGACATCCACCCAGCCGGCGATCATGCCCACCACGCTGCCATTGCTGTCACGGTACGGGAGCATCCATTGGTAGATGGTCAACACCTCGCCGCCGGGCACCTTGAGCACGCGGTCATGAACCTGCGGCTCGCCCAACGCCATCAAACGCAAATAGTCGGCGTGGAACGACTGGGCCTGGGGCGGGTTCCCCGTGTCGGTTTCCACCACGGTCTTACCGATGACGTCTTCCAACTTGAAGCCGAACACATCCAGGTAGGCATTGTTGCAGGCCATCAGGCGCCCCAGGCGATCGCGCACATAGATCGGGTGCGGCGTGCCGTCGATCAACACACTCATGAACCGCATCTGGTCGCTCAACGCACGCTCGGCCTGGGTGCGCTTGCGAATCAGGCTGCGCAGGTAGAACACCCATCCCAGGGTGACCAGCAGCAGCAGCGCGGCCAAGCCAAACCCCTGGAGGATGATGTTGCGGTGACGTATCCAGTAGTTGTCTTCGATGATGATCTCGCTGCGCCAATGATTGGTCAGCTCGTCCATTTCTTCTGGAGTAATGCTCAATAACGCCTTGTCGAGGATCGAGTACAGCTCCAGTTGGCTGCGGTTGACCCCAAAGGCAATGCGTGCAGGCTCACTCCCGACAGTGCTGGTGATGCGCAGCCGCTTGCGGTAATTGCGGGCGATCATGTAGCGCGCGCTCATCAGTGAAACCGCAGTCGCATCGACGATGCCGTTGACCACCAATTCCATGGCCTGCTCCGGGTTCTCCACGTCGACAAACCCGATGCCCGGGTAGTCCCGGCTGATTTGCCCGGCCAGGCTGTTGCCGCGAATAAGCGCCATGCGTTTGCCAGGCATATCTTCCAGGGTCACCAGATGCTCGTCGTGGGTGCGCACCACCAATACATAGGGACTGGACAGATAAGGGCGAGTAAAGCGGATCTTTTCGGACCGCTCGACACTGGGCGTGACGACCGCCAGCATGTCCACGCGACCGGCACTGGCCTGTTCAATTTGCCGCGGCAGCGAACTGCCCCGTTCCACATCAAACCGCAAGCCTGTACGCAGACTGATACGCGAGAGAACCTCGGAGCTCAATCCCTCGAATTGCTCTTGTTCGTTGAAAAAAGACAACGGCACGAATTTATCGAGCACCGCCACTTTCACCCGCGGGTGCTTCTCCAGCCAGCGCTGTTCACTTGCGCTCAAGCGCAGTTGCTCCGCCTCCAGGAACCCGCTGCCGCCAGCACTCCAACGGCGCAGGATTTCCATCTGCTGGTTGGCCGGAACGGCGGCCAGTGCGCTATTGATGATGCCCAACAGGCGGGTATTGTCCTTGGCGAATGCGAACCCGAACGGGTTGACCTCCAATGCGGAGAAGTCCGCCATGCGCACGTTATTAAGGTGGTTCTTGTTGATCAGGTAGCGGGTGCTGATGGCGTCACCCAGGTACACATCCGCCTGGCCGAACGCAACGGCACCAATGGCTTCGAAGGTCGAGGCAAACAAGAGCAATTGCGCATCGGGGTAAAAGGCCTGGACGGCCTCGGGCTGCATGTAGTGGTAGAGCATCGCCAGGCGCTTGCCGGCAAGGTCAGCCTTCAGCACCTGATTCTCCCCCGCGCGTGTCACCAGCGCGGGTTGGTCATTGGCGTAGGATCGGGACAGCACCAGCTCCGGGTCGGCCGCCTCGAACCCATTGGCCGATCCCACAAAATCCACGGCGCCGGTCTTCAGGGCTTCGATCACCTCATCACGGGTGTCGTAGCGCTTCACGTCGATGGTGATATTCAGCGCCTCGGCAACCAGTGCCGCAAAATCGGCCGTGATGCCCTCGAGCTCGTCATTGTTGCTCAAGTCAAAGGGCGCGTAGTCGGGGGCCGACACCCCCATCAGGAGCGTGCGGCGCTCGCGTAGCCAGCGCCAGTCGGCTTCGTCCAACACCACCGAGGGATTTTCAAGAGTGGAGTGACCCAGCAGTTTCAGATCGTGGGATTCCTCCAAGGCCATCACCGCCCAGGGCAACAGCCCCATCAGCAGGATGGCCGCGCGTTTCACCCGCCGGGAGGTGAGCATTTCAGATCAGATGATTGCGCTGGGCGAACTTGGACAGATGCACCACCGACGACATACGCAACTTCTCCTTGAGCCGCGTCTTGTAGGTACTGATAGTCTTGTGGCTCAACAGCATGTCCTCGGCAATATCCTTGTTGCCCAGGCCCAGGGCCAGCTTCTGCAGCACGGTCAATTCGCGATCGGATAACGCCTCCACCAACTCCTGCTCGGTCGATTGCAGGTCGTCGCGACGCACCGAACTGGTGGGCAGGCTGGGGAAGCAACTGTAGCCGGACCTGATCGCCCTGATCGCCTTTTGCAGCTCATCCAGTTCACCGGTCTTGGCAACAAAACCCATCGCCCCGGCGCGCATGCAGCGAGTGGAAAAAAACACCGCCAGATACGAGGTCAGCACCAGGATCCGGCAGGGCAACTCCAGCGCCTTGATCCGGCTGATCACCTCCAACCCACCGAGCTTGGGCATCGCCAGGTCGAGAATGACCAGGTCCGGACGTTCTTCGCGAGCAATCTGCATGGCATCAGCGCCATTACCCGCTTCGTAGATAGTATCGAAACCTTCCTGCCTCAATAGATACTTCACGGTAGCGCGTATAAAAGGGTGATCATCCACGATTAAAGCTTTGTTGCTCATAAGACTCCCCTGGGAAGATCAGTACGCTTACATATCACTCGAGACCCCACTACCTGTGAAAAGTAACAGTTCCGACAAGCGGCACTGATTACTCAGTCAAACACCTCAGGCAGTACAGGCCCCTCCTTTTGAAAAACACAGTAAACATGTGAAGCCACGCCTTGATTCCTGAACAGGCGCAAGCGCGCAACCTTAGCAACCGCGTGTTTTTGCCAATGAAGGGATAATCTCGACTAAATGTAGGACTTTTCCTCGGAACTCTCCAAAGCTACTCGGTGGTGCTGGGGCTCCAGAAGGCCTGAACCACCAGGGTCGACCTGGAAATTCGCGCCACCAGGGCGTCCAACTCGTCACCGTCTACCGAGGTCACCGCCAGGGTGGCTTCGATTTCAACTTCCTCAGTGCCGAACGGCCGCACATCGACATCGCTGGCCGGGTAGTTACAGCGCGCCAGTTCGGCTTCCAGCAACGCCAATACCGCGGTTTGCTGGGTGCGCCGGGCAATCACATAGAGGACGTTGGTGACCTCCGCCGACACCACATCCAGCGGTTGGCGGTTGATGTTATTGACGATGGGCCGCAGCAGCGTATTGGCCGCCAGCACAAACAGCGTGCCCAACAACGCCTCGAGGACCAGGTCGGCACCGGCGCACGCCCCCACCGCCGCCGACGCCCAGAGCGTGGCGGCGGTGTTGAGACCGCGCACATTGCCTTCTTCGCGCATGATCACACCGGCCCCCAGAAAGCCGATGCCCGACACCACATACGCCACCACCCGCACGGCGCCTTCCGCACCGCCGAGGCGGTTGGCCATGTCAACGAAAATCGCCGCCCCCACCGCCACCAGTACGTTGGTGCGCAGGCCCGCCGTGCGTTGGCGGTACTGGCGCTCGAAGCCGATCAGGCCACCGAGGATAAACGCGGCGGTGAGGCTGACCAGGGTATCGACCAGAGAGTTGAGGTTGATATTGTCGATTGCTTGCATGGGAAACCGTCCCTGTTCACTGCCAGCCAAACTTACGGATGTAGTAGCCCTTCACCGCCTGGGTCAGCGCCATGTACGCCAGCAGGATCACCGGCAGGAACACAAAGTACAGCGACGGCAGCGCCTGCAATTTGAAGTAATGCGCCAGCGGCCCCATCGGCAGGAAGATGCCCACGGCCATGATCACGCCGGTCATCACCATCAACGGCAGCGCCGCGCGGCTTTGCAGGAACGGGATTTTCGGGGTGCGGATCATGTGCACGATCAGCGTCTGGGTCAGCAGCCCCACCACGAACCAGCCGGACTGGAACAGCGTCTGGTGGTCAGGGGTGTTGGCATCGAACACATACCACATGAGTGCGAACGTGGTGATGTCGAAAATCGAACTGATCGGCCCGAAAAACAGCATGAACCGCCCCACGTCCCCCGGCTGCCAGCGTTGGGGTTTGGCGAGCATGTCCTCGTCGACGTTATCGAACGGGATCGCGATCTGCGAGATGTCATACAGCAGGTTTTGCACCAGCAGGTGCATCGGCAGCATCGGCAGGAACGGGATAAACGCGCTGGCCACCAGCACCGAGAACACGTTGCCGAAGTTGGAGCTGGCGGTCATCTTGATGTACTTGAGCATATTGGCGAAGGTGCGCCGGCCCTCCAGCACGCCCTCCTCCAGGATCATCAGGCTCTTTTCCAGCAGGATGATGTCGGCGGCTTCCTTAGCGATATCCACCGCGCTGTCCACCGAAATCCCGATATCCGCCGTCCGCAGCGCCGGTGCGTCATTGATGCCGTCCCCCATAAAGCCCACCACATGCCCGTTCGCCTTGAGCAGGCGCACGATGCGTTCCTTGTGGCTGGGCGTCAGGCGGGCGAACACATTGGTAGTTTCCACGGCCTTGGCCAGCTGGGCGTCGGTCATGTCCTCGATGTCGTTGCCCATCAACAGGCCCTGCTGCTCCAGGCCCACTTCGCGGCAGATCTTGGCGGTGACCAGCTCGTTGTCGCCGGTCAGCACTTTGACCGCCACACCATGGGCTTTCAGCGCCTTGAGAGCGGGCGCAGTGCTTTCCTTGGGCGGGTCGAGGAACGCGACGTAGCCGATCAGCGTGAGGTTGTTTTCATCCGCCAGGCTGTAAGTGTCGCGCCCCGGGGCCATCGGTTGCGCAGCCACGGCCACCACCCGCAGGCCTTCTTCGTTGAACGCGGCAGTGACCTGGCGAATGCGCGCCAGCAGGTCGTCGGTCAGCGCTTCGTTGACCTCGCCATGGCGCACGCCGTTGCACACCGAGAGGATCTCTTCCACCGCACCTTTGCAGATCAGCAGATGCGGCCGGCCCTGTTCGGCCACCACCACCGACATGCGGCGGCGGTTGAAGTCGAACGGGATTTCATCCACCTTCTGGAACGCGGTGCCGACCTTCAGTTCGCGATGCACCTCCACGTGCTCGAGCACCGCCACGTCCAGCAGGTTTTTCAGGCCGGTCTGGTAGTAGCTGTTGAGGTAAGCCATCTCCAGCACGTCGTCGGACTCCTCGCCCCACACGTCCACATGACGCGCCAGGAAAATCCGGTCCTGGGTCAGGGTGCCGGTCTTGTCGGTGCACAGCACATCCATCGCGCCAAAGTTCTGGATCGCATCCAGGCGCTTGACGATGACCTTCTTGCGCGACAGGAACACCGCGCCCTTGGCCAGGGTGGACGTGACGATCATCGGCAGCATTTCCGGGGTCAGGCCCACGGCAATCGACAGCGCGAACAGCAGCGCTTCGGTCCAGTCGCCCTTGGTGAAACCGTTGATGAACAACACCAGCGGCGCCATCACG
>Ga0070753_1000061_pt1 | contig 72981 bp, 73 predicted proteins | sample VirMetDEL_Aug_31_FD_77441 | JGI IMG/M metagenome (GOLD analysis project Ga0070753, IMG submission 77441) | Aqueous microbial communities from the Delaware River and Bay under freshwater to marine salinity gradient to study organic matter... | ecosystem: Environmental > Aquatic > Marine > Coastal... | reverse complement strand
CGAGCATGCGCGGCAAAACGGCATTCAGATGGAAATGACGGATCGGCGCGATATCGCCAGTGCGCCGGCATATACGAAAAACCAAGTCCGACCGGTCAGCCGGAAAGGACGCACGGAACACGAAGGGACGAGCCGGCCGGCCCATGCCCGCTATGTCGCCAAACGGGAAGGGGTGCGTGTCTACGCCAGCAGTCCGCGGAGCCAGCAATATCGCACTGAGGCGGTCAGCACCTGGGGCGCTTTGGCACTATCCGCCGATAGCAAAGTCGCTCAGTTTGCCCGCGCTCAAGTCGAGCGAATCCGGGGCGTTGAGACCGGCGCGGCGCAGATCATCAAACTTGATGAACACCGCCAATCCTCTCCCGCCTTTACCAGGCATATGGTATCGTTGATGGCACTCATTTCGGAGGAATCCAGCATGGCCGACGGCGTGCAGCAGGATATCAGAACCAAGCCAGAATTTGAGCAATATGAGAAGGCCGTTGGTGCCGCGATCTTCAAGGCAGAGCGCGAGATAACCGACCCCGAGGAGCGCAAGGCGCTCTATGAACTCACTCAGTCGGTGCGCGAGGTTGTCGAAGCCAAGCGCGCCGTTGTCGAAACCGCGGCCGAGCTGGTCAAACACGCGGAACTGCGCGCTCAAGGCGTGGATGTTGACGAGGGTCGCAGGCAATATCGCGAGGCTGTCGAAAAGCATGGTGCCGACGATGTCGATGCCGGTATTGCGCTATTGAAGAATATGGATCGTGCGCAGGATGCCTGGATAGAGGCGGGGGAGCCGAAGGACCCAGATCATCCGGCAACGGCTATTTTCTCTGCGGAGCTGTCGGGCGTCATCAACGCGGCGCGTGACGGAAACACATATCTTGCCGAAGTCGTTCAAGAAACAGAGGCTCTACGCGTGCTCGATCAGGAAAATGAGCGCGGGGACGAGCCGGCCGAAACCGATCGCAGCGAGGGCGAATCCGACCCAGTCCATACCCCAGAGGGGAATACGAATACGAGCGCGGATAGCCAATCAGCAACCACTCCTGACCGACAGGTTGAAGAACCAGGCTATCAGTCGGGGGAAAATCACGACGACCGCGAGGCCAACGACAAGACCCGTCAGCTGCACGAACAACAGATGCGCGTTGACGGGGAAAAACGAACCCCTGAAAAAGGCCGCACCGAGCAGGACGCTCGCAAAGAGCAGACGAGCAGCGACCCGTCTCGTCAGCAGGTTCCGCGCCAGAATGAGCAGCAGCGCGAGCGTGATCGCGATGATGACGTTGAACGCTAGAACAGAGGCTTGAGCTATGAGCCAGGATCAACGTGATGTGTGGAACACTTATGAGCAGCAGGCTGACAATGTTGCTGCAGACTCACGTCAACGCCAAAAAGCCGACGAAGAGTTCTTTAGGGACCATCCACGCGCGGCTGACCGACGCGGCGTATTCTGGTTGATCACAATTGGAGTGGTCTCTCTAATTCTGCTTTGGGCGCACTACGGCCCGATAGTTCGAGACGCGATCTACGGCGTGTAGCAACGGAAAAGGAGCCAACTGGCTCCTTTTTTAAGAGGGTACGCTGACCCCTTCAGTAGTGCTCGTCTCCTCAAGTGATAGCCGAAACAGATCCTCGACTGGGCGGCGCCGAGGTTTCCCGATCTTGGTGACGGCCATCTCGCCCGTTGCCTTAACCTTGGCCTTTGCGACCTCGACAGTCGCGAGCTTGCTTTCAAGGCCTTCGTCGGTCACGTCACGAATTTTCTTCGCTGCCCGCACCTTTACCTGTCGCGACGGGACAATTTTGGCGGCGGGCTTTTTCGCGCGGGGCGATCGTTTGACTGTCTTTGGGGGTGACTCAGTCGCAACGATATCGGCCACATTGGTCTCTGCGGCCGCTTCTACGGCGGGTAGGACAGTAACATCTGGCGCCTCGGTCGACGCAGATTGAGCAGGCTGTTCCGCTGGAGCTGTTAATGGTGGCGGAGCGATCAGTTCGGGCTCAACCAGGCTCTTACCATATCCTTCAGCTAGGGCGGGGACAGGAAGCCGCTCGCGAATTTCGACGTAGGGGACTTCCGGTCGATGCGCTTCCCCATAGAGGGCCGCGGTCTTGAATGGCTCCATCTTAAAAAAGCGGACCTTCTTGGCGCGGACGGGTTTTTGGCCTTCCACGAGCAGCACCAGATCCGATTCCGGTAATTGGCGGACCTCTTGGGGCATCATCAAATCGCGGTCACGCATCTGCTCGATGCGCGTCCGCCGGTTGAGGCCCATGACCTCAATCTGGCGGGATTCGGTTTGGTAGCGGATCGTCTGCTTTCCAAGCGCCTTAGAAACATAGTCGGCCGTCGCCTGGTCGTTGGCGCCGAGAATGAGCTGATAGCCGCAATTGCCGAGCAGCGAGTGGCGAGCGGTCTCACCGTAGATCTCATCCAAGTTTTTCAAGTCCTGGATGATGAAGGCCATCTTGATCTTATAGCCGGCCACATAGGGCAGCTTGTTCATGACCTCGTCGACGCGACGGAGCTGGCGAAACTCGTCGAGCAGAAACAGCATCGGGATCGGGTTGGGCCGCAGCTCCCGCGTCAACAGATCCATGGTCTGTTGAATGAACAGGGTCAGGAGGGGCTTGAGCAGGGAAATGTCGGTGATAGAGGGCGCCAGATATATGCTCACCGGCCGTTGTTGAAGCCCAGCCAAATTTATGTCGGTCACCGAGGTGGCGGCCACAATGCGTTCATTCATGAAAGGCTTCATTGCCTTTTGAATGTCGATCAGCGCCGATGCGGCCGCGCGATCTGAAAGGGCTAGGTAAGCGTTGAAGCTCTCGATGGTGAACCGCGACAAATAAGGTTCTGCCGCGATGATCGTCCTCAGCAAATCCTGGAGGTTCACGCCGCAATTGAGCAGGGAATTGACCTCGCCAAAATTGCGTCGGCCCTCGTAAAGTGGGCTTTCCAGCAGATAGCTAATAATCCCGCCGATGACCTGTTGCGCCAGCCCTTGCCAAACCGCGTTGTGGGAATCGGATTGCTCGGGAATGAGGATCGAGGCGATATTCTGAATGTCGGTGGTGCGCGTTCCCCGGTCCTGTCGCACAAAATCGAGTGGATTGTAGCGATGCGTTTCGGCCGCCCCAGGAGAGAACAAGAAGACCTGGTTGCCTTGCTTTCGTCGAAAGCCGGCCGTTGCGGAATACACTTCACCCTTAAGATCGGTGACGATCATCGAACCCTGATGTTGCAGCGCGTTGGGGATCACATAGCCAGCGCCTTTGCCCGAGCGAGTAGGGCCGATCACCAAATGGTGCCGATCGTCATCACGACGAAGGTATTTGCCGGCGACGATACCGAACACATGGCCATTTTTACCAAACCATTTGCCCATCCTAAGGTCTGGCGTGGTCTGGAAGGATGCATCGCCCAATGGGTTCTTTGGCCTGCGCAAGCCGACGGCGCCAACTACGCCGGCAACGAATAGGGCAGGGAGGGCTGCCATTCCAGCGACACTCTGCAACGCGGTGTTGGCGCGGAAAGCATAGAACTGCTCAGCAGCGATCAATGGCCGCTCAGCCAGTGTCAGCACGAGAATATTGGGATCACCGTAGGCGCCCCAAAGGATCGCGCCATAGGACAGCAACCAGACGGCAAACGCGATCACGAGACAAAACAGCCCGAGGAAGACTTTAAACAGCATGGTCATTCTGGCGCGCGAAGAAGATTTCGGATACGCCGCGCCTACCGCCGTCGCGCCGAAGCTGGATCACGACGGGGATGACCATGTGCAGGTATGACAGCAAATCGGCCTTGCTGAAGGAGCCTGCCATACCGCCCTGCATGATCATCATCACCAACTGCTCATAGGCCCCCTGGGGGGTATCGGCATGAACTGTCGACATCGAGCCAGGGTGGCCGGTGTTGATGGCGCGCAAGAAGGTGAACGCCTCCGCACCACGAATTTCACCGACGAAAAGCCGGTCTGGACGCATACGCAGAGAAGATTCGAGCAGGCTTTGAATCGTGACATTGGCCGTTCCCTGGTCGCCCTTTGAGGCAATCAGGTGAACGACATTTTTTTGGGTCGGGAACAGTTCGCGAGTGTCCTCGAGCGTCAGAATCCGCTCGTGCGGATCGACAGTTTTGAGGCAAGCATTGAGGAATGTTGTTTTCCCCGTCGACGTGCCGCCACTGATCAGGATTGAAACGCGATTGCGGATGGCGGTATCCAGGAACTCATAAATCCGTTGCGCCTGAAGATGGCCGATTAAGTCATGATCGAGCTGCGAGAGCCCGCCAATCGAAACGGCAACCTTATCCAGCGAGCCATTGTCGCGGTATTCCTCTAGGGTAAAATGCTGGGTCACCTGCTTTCGGATCGAGAGCGTTCCGCCTTCCGGGGCGGCCGGCGGCAAGACGACTTGAATGCGCTCCCCGGTTGGCAGGGCCGCGCTCAACAAAGGCCTTTCACTGTTGACGAACTGGTTGGTATAGGCCGCAACCCGCTGCGCTATCTGGCTGATCGCCTCTGCCGTCATGGCCGGAGTGGAGTGAAACTCCATATGAGCTTGACCTATGCGCTCAACGAAAACCTGACCCGGCTTGTTGACAGAAATTTCAACAACGGCCGGATCATCGAGCAGGCCTCGAAGGGGCTCCAATGCCTGTTCGACAACATAGAGCAGGGTCGGCAACATCGACGTGGCTGAGGACATTATCTCCGCTCACTAACGATTTGGCGCATTGCCTCCGTTATGGGGTCCTCGTACATCGCCGCGAACGAGAGGTCCTGGCGCACATAGACGAAAACCCGCTCGCCTTGATCTATGCTGATCGTCGGCTTGAGGTTTGCATTGGCCTGGATTTCGCTCGAGATGAAATCTGCCATGGTTTGAGCGACGCCATCGGCCGCCTTTTGCCTGGCGCTGCGATCGTCATCTTCGCCGTCTTCAAATTCAGGCTCTCCGCTGGAGTCAGTCAGATAGTTGATGCCGCCGCCCAGAACCGACAGCATCAATGCCGAGGTGAAGCGTTCCTTGAACTTGGTATCGACAAACCCGGTCATGCCGGCGCGGCCCAGGCTGTCCGAGCCCATAGAATTGAGCCGTACGGACACTCCATCGGAGCGGATCAGGCGGGACCAGACCACGAATACCCGACTTTGACCGCGGGTGACTTCGGACTGGTATTCGCCAATCAGGAGAGAGCCAATCGGGATCAGAATGCGGCGGCCATCGAACGAATAGACGTCTTCATTGACCACAGCCCGGATTTGCCCCGGCAGGTCGCTATTGATGGCAGTCTCGAGCAAGCCAGAAATCATCGTTCCTTCAGGCACAAGGGCGTCAATCCGCTCAAGAGTGCGCGCGTTTGCGCCACGATCCTCTTGAGAAATCGAGCTTGCGAGATACTGGCTTGCTGAATCTGTGCCCGAGACAATGGCAGGCGGCGTGGCATTGCCATCAAAGGCTGCAGGTTCGGACAGGCCCTTATCGGGCGCCGAAACATCCATCACGACAAGTCCGGACAGATAGCGTTCGGGAAATTCTTCTTCGACTACTGCGGCCGGTTCTTGCACGACCACCGTTGGCTCAACCGTTGGTGGCGGCGGAACCATGGGAGGGGGCGGGGGTACGGTAAATTCGGCTACATCCGGCTCAGGCTCGACAGCCTCAACCGGTGGAGGGGGCGGCGGTATGACGACGATATTTGGTTCGATACCCGGCTCAGGAGTGGCTTCTTCTGAATCTCGTACGAACCCAGGTGGCGAGAATGTCTCGGTATTGAAGGCTTCCTCAGATTCAAGCATGTCGCGCGGCGCGGTGTTGCCCGCTGTGAAGTTGAGGTAGAGAGCACCGATCCCCACCAGACCCAGCAGGCCGAAGCCTAATAGCTGCTTGCCCTTGGCGCCCCGGTCAGCAACGACGCTTTCGCCGCTGCCTTGGAGAGCTTGCAGTTCAGGCGCGCGTTCCATCAGTTGTTGCTCCCACTGCGCGTCGTGGCTGTGGTGTCGAGAACCGGCGCGTTGATGTAGGGATCGGGTGCGGAAATATCGGGCACACGAAGATTAAAGATGCAGGTCCATAAGTCCCCTTCGCGCAGGGTGAATTGGGCAGCCGTGCCGTCGACCACGATGTACTCCCCCTCACGCCGGAAATTCACCAGCGATTCCGTGAAGTCGAGATTGACCTTGAAGATCGCCGGCATGCGGCCGGCGAAGCGGAAAAAGGTCATCTTGCCATCGTCAAAAACTTCGACGGGTTTGAGCGCATCCTGGCCCGAGAATGAGTAATTGATATTGAGATTGGCCTTGTCGATATTGCTGATTGCAGGGTTGGCCGCGCGGATCGTGGCTTCTTCGCGAAGCGCGTCGTTGAGCGCATTTTCAGGGTAATTGAACTGGATACCGAACACGTCGCCGTTGCCGGGCGCCTGGTCGACCAGCTCTAGGAAATAGATGCGCTTATCGGTGACGATGTTCAGGTTGGTGGGCACGTCACGCGCAATCGGCTTGACGAATAGAATGTTGCCCGCAGCGGCGGGGACGATTTGCCAACTCTCCGTATCACCCAGTGACAAAGTCTGGAATTTCTCCGACTCGTCAAAAATAATCATGGTCGAAATGCCATAGGCCGCGCGGACCTTGACCACATTGTTGGCCTGGTAGGTCACATGGGTGACACGCTGATCTAGGCGGCCTGATTGCGGGGTCTGCGCGGCAAATCCCTGCGTCAGCAGGCCGGCCAGGGCGCTCAGGATGAGGATGAAACGCTTCATTGTTATTGGCTCCCGGCCGTTACGGTTTCTTGGTCGCGCTGGTACTCATAAACTTGGAATCCCAGCGGATTGTCGAAGCGCCATTCCATGCGAAGGGGGGTATCGGTGTAGCGGAAGCGAACCACGGAGATGAAATGTTTGACCGTCAGCTGGGCGGGGCCGGTTTCCGTGGTCGAGAAACGGACCAATGCCGTGGACGTATTGGGGAAGGTCACCGATTTGATTTCGACGGCCACAGTCCGATTGGTGCCATATACCTTCGTCGGATTGTTCGGATTGGTATTGCTGTAAAGCCGGGTCAAATCGTCAGAGGCGCGGCCGGTCGATAGCAATTGCGCCAGACCGAAATTCTCCGACACGGCATATGGGTCGTATTTTTCCCGGGCACGGATATAGCGCACGACATTGGCCTGGGTAACGGCCTGCTGTTCTGTCAATGTCGTGGTGCGGGTCAGCCCTGAAGTGACTTCCATGTAGCCAGTGGTTTTATCGACTTCCACGAAATAGGGCTCAAAGGTCTTGAGGGGCATCAACATCGCCAACACCACAAGACTGCATACCGCGACGACGCCGAGGATCATTGCTATGAGCCAAGCGACGGCGCGCGAACGCCGATCGCGGCGCGAAATGTCTTCTTCCCAGCGTTGGCCGTCCTGATAGTAGGTTACGAACCCTGAATCCGCTTTAGGCATGGCAAAAACCCTGATTTATCACCCGATGCGTGGTGTGCTGTTCTGTTTGATGGATTGGGCCATGTGCCGAGCCGCTGGCATCGAGCTGGACATTCTGTCGAGCGCATTGACGTTGGCATTCACCCCCGCGGCGGCCGCCCAATATCCAAGCTTGCCCGCCGAAGTGCCCGCAGCCGTGCCTCTTATTGTCGTGCCTTTCAGGAGGCCACCTGTCGCATGGCCCATATTCATTGCGGCTCCGCCGGCTATCGACGAGGCAATGGCCTGGACGTTCAGCAACACGAAAGAACCGGCAATGACGATGAGAATGAATGAGGCAAAGTCCGACATTTGAAGGCTGTTGGCCTGCATGGCGGTCTTCATCTTGCCGAGTTCGGGCGTCGCTGCAGCGATCATGAAGGCTGCGACCGTGTAAATGAAGAGCGGCATGATCGCGTAGAGGATCACCTGATCGAGCCAGCCCGAGCCATATTTGCGGGTCTGCGGAAACAAAAAGCAGGCGATGAAAATCGGAGCGGTGCCCAGCAACACCCACATGGCGAGTTTGGCGAGGATGAGCAGCGCCAGCGCAATGGCTATGAATATGCCCGCTGCGATCCAGATAATCGCGGCCATCACGCCCGGTAATATCGCCCAAATGGATGTCTGCGCGGAATAGGCGCCGGCGACCTCGTTGGCACTGTGCCAAATATCGGAAAGTCCGCTCGTCGGTTCGGTCACGCCCGTACCCGACACGGTCAGGACAGCGCGACCCGCATTCTCAGGAACGGTCGTCATCCATTCATAAAAGAGGGTGTTGAAGTTGCCCCAATTGCTCACCAGCAGCAGGATCAGGAGCATCCGGCAAACCCGGCCGACAATGTTGGCAAAGCTGGCGGACGCCGTGCCCATCATGATCTGCAAGCCGTAATAGCCAACGTAGAGATAGAACGCGATCGTCAGCAGGGGCACGACTTCGCTGCCCAGGACACCAAAAGCCGTCTCGCTAAAATTAGTGCCCGTGTCGTCGATGCGTTGCAGCAGTTGGCTCAGAAAATCCATTCGACGCCCCTAGAGAGCCAGAATTGCAGCCGCGGTTTCGGCCGAATTGACGGGTGACATCGGACCGCAGTCCTGCGGCTCTATCGCTGCATATGCTGAGAGATTGGCGGGGCGCTTGCATGGCGCGGACTTTGAGGGTGGGGGCGTCGTGGCGCACCCCGCCAGCAGCCCTGCCAAAACGGCGAGCGTGACACCTTTCGCAAGCATCTTAGTTTTCGCTGCCGCGGTCATACTCAAGTCCTTTGGTGGTGTTGGAAATGTCGGTCAGCGTGCGAACATTGTCCGCCTGCAGCGACGACACGGCCCCGTTCATCACGCCGATCAACTCGTTGATCGTGAGGCCCGCTTGCACCTGCAACTGAGTGTTTTGGTCGATTGAACCCTTAATGTCCTCGGCCCGGCCGATCTGTTGACTGGCCTGCTCAAAGGAATCCCGGCGCGTCGTGACACCCTCCTGGGTGCCCTTCACAAGCGCAGAAACGCCCATGACAGTGTTCATCAGCTGTTCGTAGGATTTATCCCCGGCAAAGTCGGAATTTTCCTCTCCCGAGAGCGACTTGACGAGCTTCATCCCGTTGATGAAGAGGCTGGCAAACTGGGCAATGTCGTCATTGCCCGATCCAAAATTGGGAACCCCGCCCGACATGATGCTCGAAAAGTCGGGCATCGAGCCGACAGAGAAACCGCTGCCCACGGCGAGGTCTTGCATCGGCTGCTGGACGCTTGAGCGGTCGCCAATAACCGCCTTTAGCGTGTCTTCTACCGTCGTCAGGATTTCCTTATTGGTATCGAGGATTTCGTTTGTCGTGCTGGCAGTGTCACGCGCAATGCTGAGATTTTCGCGGTCAATCACTGGCACTTGAGCCATTGCGGGCAGGGAGAACCCCATCGTTGCCGCGATGCTGATAAAGCCGATTTCCTTGATCGTCATAGCTATAACTCCGGGGTCAGTTGCAGGGTTACGCGCCCAGCAGGTTCAAGCTCAGCCACGCAGGACTTGGTTTCTTCGTCCCACGCGGTGCCGGGTTCGTCGCAGACATTTTCGACTGGCCGGGTTGGGTCAGGATCGGCAGGCTCGGGCGTTGGAATGAGAGATTGTGCCGTGCTCGACTGATCGGTGAGCTGCATCGCGTTCTTGCTGTTGAGCAGTTCCGCAAAGACCGCTGCCATGCCAATCGCCTGGTTGAACAATTCGAGGTTGGCATTGCGCGCCGTCGAATTGTGATCGAACGATTCAATCATGGTTCCCGGCTGTTGCTGGCCGAGCTGCGTCAGCCAAGACGCGACGTTGCCCAGGTTGTCGGAAGCACCCTGACTAGCTCCCATGGCATTTAGCGTCGCATCACGCATATTGGTGTAGCCCGACGAGCCGCCGCCATAATTGAGGGGAATGCTTGACATATCGGCGCCGCCAAGCGCGGGCATCCAGCGGGTCGTGATGTTGCGAACGTAGTCTTGGGTTTCCTTGAAGGGCGGGATGCCGCCATACTTGGAGACGTTGCCGGGACCGGCATTATAGGCGGCCAGGGCGAGCGATACGTTGCCGCCATGAGCATTGAGCTGGCGGCGGAAATATCGAGCGCCGCCCCGTAGATTCTGCTCGATGTTATGCCGGTCCACGCCCAAATCATCCGCCGTTCCCGGCATAAGCTGAGCCAATCCGTAGGCGCCGGCCGAGGAGCCGATGCAGGGGTTTAGGCGGCTTTCCTGGTAGACCAAGGCCATGAAGATCTCTTCATCGATGCCTTCCTCGCGCGCTACCCGACGAACCAGGCCCGCAATTTCTGGGTTGCGGGCCATCGCATCGTTTGGATCGTCTCGGGTGGAGGGCCGATACATCGAGCAGGTTATGTTGGTCGAAATGACCGCGCGACTGCTGTCTGTGGTGACGATTTCGGTCGTGGCGGTATCCCGCTCGGATCGTTCATCCTCGATCGCGTCGTCACTGACGGGCACTTGCCCCATTGCCGGGACCGCAGCCATCATTGCCGCCGCGCAGACTGCAATCAGAACATGGGTCCGCTTCATCAGTTACGCCCCTTCATGAACAGCTCGAGCCAGTCCGCAGGGTCGTTGCCATGCTCCACGCGCAGCGCTTCGCACTCCGCAATCGTCTCCCGCCTGCCAGAGAGAACCTTGACCATTTCCGGCATGGTGGAGAGATCGAGCTTGGCGATCACCGAGTCATTGCCATGCTTGATCAGGAACGTGCGCGATTCTGGCGCAGTGGTTTTGATGAAGCCAAATTCTTTTGCCGTTAGGCCGAAGCGCTTGATGTAGCTTTCCTCGTCCGCCCGCGGATTGGGAAAATGGATGTTGGTCGATGACTGCTCGATCAACGTGTGGGACACGGACGATTTGGCGATGTCGGCAGCCGACTGCGTGCCAAAACCCACGATGCCGTTGAGCTTACGGATCGTTTTCATCTTATCCATGATGAAGTGGCTAAAGGTCGGATCGGACAAAAGCTGCCAGCCTTCGTCCATGAAGAACATGACCGGCTCGCCGTTCAGCAACTCGTCCAGGCGATGATAGATATACATCAACGCCGGGGTCCGAACTTCGGCATTGCTCAGGATATTGGTCATATCGAAGCCAAAGCAGCGGGTGCCACCCAGGCTCAAAGCGTCGGTTGGGGCATTGAACAGCCATGCCTTGTCGCCATCAAACCAGGGGCGCAGCCGTGCAGCCAGGTCGTTACTATCTGCTCGGTTTCGCCCTGCCATCAAAGCGGCCAGCGTCGCCAGATTGCGACGTTCCAGCCCCTGCTGCATGGTCTGGCCAATGCCCTGCTCGATCAGATCATTGTCCGATTGCGACAGGCTCAGCTCACCGCCTACCATCACCTTAATCAGCCGGTTCAAAAAGTCCCGGTTTTCAGCATTGTCGGGCAGTTGGAGCGGGTTGAAACCCGTCGCTGTTCCGGGCATCAGCACTTCATACGAGCCGCCCATGGCACGGATGAAAATTTCCGCGCCGCGATCCTTGTCAAAGAACACGGCGCGCGGGCGTGGCGAGACCCTAAAACTCTGCGCCAAGAGGAAGGTCATTGCCACCGTCTTGCCGGAGCCAGTCGGTCCGGTGACTAGAAAATGTCCGATGTCACGTTGGTGAAAGTTGAACCAATAGGGTGTTTGCGACGTGGTTTCGAGGATCGAAATCGGCAGGTTCCAGTGCGGAGTCTGTTCCCGCCCTTGCGCAAAATTGTGCATCGAAGACAGGCCGGTAAAATTGGAGCTCGAAAGCATCGCTCCACGCGCGATATAGCCGTGGTTTCCCGGCAATTGCGCCCAAAATGCCGCTTCAAGATTTAGGTCTTCACGCACCCAATTGATGTTCATGTCGGTCAGGCTTGCGCCCAGGTCCGACACCACCTTGCCCAGCTTTTCATTAGAGCGGGCGATGGCCAAAAGGCTCAGATGGTGGGTACCAAAGACAGCCTCTTGATTGGCAAGCTGGTTGAGCGCCCGGTCGATATTGTCCTCGACGGCGCTGCCGGCCTCGTCAGATGCCGCGATCTGGCGCTTGAGGCGCGTAATGCGTTCCTGGGCTATCGGCTTATCTGAGATTGAAAACGACTGGGTCAGAATGAATTCGTGGGGAAGCTGCAATAGACCATCCAGCATCCCAGGCCCGGTAAAGGGCGGGTATTCCTTGATTGAGAGCATGGCGCCAAACCGATCATCGGCCTCGGCCGCCGCCTGGACCTGCATGGCGCGCTTACCGAAGTGCAGCCGCGCCGACCCGACATAGCTATTGACCGCCATGCGGGGCAGTCGCATTTGCCGCGACACGCCACCGGACAGGATCAGTTCGAGGAATTCGCACGGCTCCGAGTAAGGGGCGCCGTCCCGACGCACGATGCCCAGGACCCGCGCACCATATTTGGCAAGACCGCCCGCGATGTTGGCGACATGTTCCTCCAGATCGGAAGCAGACTCGCGCAACTGCTGGGTCGTTACGGCATTGCCGTTCGAGCGGTCCCAGAGGCGCTTGACCTGATCACTGAGCCCAAGCGCGCCTCTCAAATCTGAGCGTACGATGGTCAGAAAAATATCGTTGGTGAACATGCGTTTTTGGGCCAGTCGGGCCTGATAGCGCTCGTCCAGCTCCCGGCAGAACGGATCGTCAAAGTCGCTCGGGAGCGATGGTTTGAGTTCCCGACGCACAACGGTGGACCAGACTGAGAACCGGCTTGATCCGAGGGCGCGGATCAACGTGTTTTGCACCGCCGACCGAAGGTTGATTTCGGCCTGATCTTCAGTCTGGAAAAACAGACCGTTGAGCTTGATAACGCTCATCAGCGCGCCATTCTGCAACCGCAGAACGCTATCCGCCACGTGTCGCGTATAGGGGATATGGCGGCTCATCAGGGCTTCGCCCTTCGAAGAACTCCCAAATCCCATTTCATCGCGCAGCGCATTCAGCATGGTCTATGGCCCATATGAATTTGTGCCCCAAAACCCCTTGTTCCGGGTGCGAGGGGTTCGACGTGAAGTGACTTGCAAGACGTCCAGGATGCGGGCGTCGCGCGCGCACAGGCTGAAAAGGACCAGGTAGGCCGCAGGAACGACGAGCAGCGACCAAAGCGAGTTCGTCGCCAGCCACGCGATAATGCCAAGCCCAACCACCAGAACGATCGCCATGTAGGGCACGCCCCAAAGAGTTGGCGACCGGGTCAGCCCGATCACCACAGGGGTGATGTCTGGATCGACATCTTGTGCGTCCATCAGTTGCCGCCAACAGTGCCGATCAGCGCGTCCACCATGGCCGGCGCGCCGAACACCAGGCCAATGCCGATCACAACGGCGCCTGCCGTGAACCACGACAGCCGGCCAGCAAAGGCCATGAAACCAAGAGAGATGACGGCAATGATCGCGAGCGACCGGCCAAAAGGACCGGTCACAAAATCCACGATCATTTGGACGGCTGCTTCCAGAGGACCGAACGCGCCACCACTACCCCCCTGACCCTGTGCATAGGCATGGGATGGCAAGGCCATCTGCACCGCGACCGTCACCGGGACGGCCAGGCCATATTTGCGGAGGGTCTTGGTTGGCCAGTTTCTGAGCATGGATAGTCCTTTCGCTGCGCTAAAATTCCATCACCCCAGCGACAAATTCGCCGGGCTTGGTTGCTTGGATGATGCCGCCAATGGGCGCCGACGAGAGAGGGGCCGGGTCCGTAGCCGGGCTGCCGGGCGCAACTGCTGGTGTCGCTTTGCCACTAGGCTCGATCTCGATGCCCATCTGGTAATTCACGACGGTCGCAAGATAGTTGACCGTCTCGAATATCGGCGGCACTCCCCCATATTCCACGACCCTGCCTTCGCCGGCATTGTAGGCGGCAGCCACGAGCAGGGGATTGCCGAATTTCTCGGTCAACCAAGCCAGATAGCGCACGCCACCGTCGATATTGGTTGCAGCATCGCAGGGATCCGTCACGCCGAAGCGGTCTGCTGTGCCCGGCATCAGCTGCATGGGACCGCGTGCGCCTGCCGGCGAGTTGCGCTCCTGGTCAAATCGACTTTCGGCGTAGGCAATCGCTACGGCGAGCGAAATGTCGACGTTGTGCCGTTCTGCAGCCTCGGTCACCATCTGCTGGATCTGATCGACCGAAAATGGCGACGGACCGCACTCATCAACATTAGAGATACCTGTTTTGGGAAGGGCTTCGGAAAGCTCCGATGGCGGTTGAATAGGTTTGTCATACCCGATTTCGTTCGCAAGATTTTCCAGTACGGGTGGCTGATCAACGCTTGAAACCACCCCGTCAGCGCCAAATGCGAAATCATCCGCTGCTGGCTGACCCGATATTATCGGGACGGGTACAGCATCCAACTGCGTCGATTGCGGCGGGAAAAACGATTTAATATCAATGGCAAGTGGCTGCCCATGGACCGATGAACAGGGTGCGATGGCAGCTAAAGCGGCAACTGCTCCGCAGAATTTTAGAGGGGGCGCACTGCGTCGCATGGCTGGTTCCGAGCGGTTGTCCAGGGGGTTACAAAGGGGCTAAAATCTGCTTATTAAGCTCTCGTTACGATTTCTAGTACCCCGATGGTTCCGAAATCGAAACCCCCAAAATTGTCTTAGCGATATCTAAATAGGGATACACCTAACATGACGCATAAGGGCAACACCGTTGGTCTGGCCGTCCTCATGCTTGCGGGAACGATTGGGTGGGCGCATGCGATAGAGCCCGTAGACCAGAGCTATGTCCGCTCACTGGCCGCTCCAGGCAAAACCGTACTGGTCATGGAGTATTCAGACGCAACCGGTGCTGTCGTTGAGCGCAAAGGATACGCGTCAGCCGACGGCTTTAAGGCGATCTCTGGCACTCAATTTCGCGTCAACGCAAACACGGTGGTCAAGCTCTATGGGCTTGAGGCGTGTAACGGCGACATGGTCAACCAGACGGAGGGCTATACGGGGAGCTGCGCAGACTGGGCCATGAGCGGTCTGAGCACCGAGCTGGAAAACCCCAAGGTCATCTATTGTCGTGCATTTGTGTCCGAGCAGAATGCGGCTGAGCAAGATGCTAGCTGCTATGTGTACGTCTACTTTCCCGGCGCAATGGACAGTGTCTACAACCTGGAGGAACAGCTTGTTTCCACCGGCTTTTTGAGGCTCGAAAAAGACCGTGCAGGAAATCTGCTGCGTCCCGATCTGGAGGAAAGCGCTGCCATCGGAAAGGAAGGCTATGGCATGTGGGCTGACCCACGCGTGCAGGCACAATGAGCCGGTTTGCTCTAACTGCTCTGGCTGTGATCGCTATCGGGTTTGCCTCGACGACCGGTATTGCAGCGCCTCCCGGTTATTTTGACTTGGTGCCGGGGGTGACCCTCATGACGGGCGAGTCCTGGAGCGACGGTGCTAAGAACTACCGTCTATACGGTGTTCAATCCTGCCTACGCTCCACTAGATACACGAACAGCGCTGGCGAGCTTGCCGATTGTGGCGATGCTTCGCTGGCCATGTTCGCCGCCTATATTAAGGACACCAAGCCAGTTTGCGCTCCGGTGATCGTCCTGGGCGAGCTAACCTATGTCATGTGTTATTCCAGCGTTGGCGGCCAGCAACTGGATCTTGGCACCTTACTCGTATCGAGCGGTTTTGCGTTCGCCGCGCTCGACAAGGACGGCTTGCCCTACAGCGCTAACTACGCCGTCGCAGAGCAAACCGCCCGCGAAGAAAAACGCGGCCTTTGGCAGTTTTCCGATGTGCAGCATCCAGCCATTGCACTTGCCATCGAGGCCAATAAACCTGCAGGAAACTCCCAGCAATGATCGCTCGCGCTGCCATTCTTGCCGCTATTGGCCTGTCAGTCGCGTTGACCGGCTGCGCCTCAAGCCAGCCGAATATCGCATCCGACGCCCGGCTCCCACCTCCCGGCTTCTCCGGTCGCGTGAGTGTTGTTGACGGTCGAACCCTAATGTTCCCCGAGCATGGCCGGACCGTTCAGCTCATGAACATTGACACTTGCGAGCTTCCGCAATGGGCGGCCGTGCGATCATCGTCCGGGTCATCCCCCGTTCCGTGCGGCGCAAAAGCTAAAGCTTGGCTCACGCGGACAGTGGGAGCGCAATCGGTCGAATGCCTTGGTACAGGCTACACCCAGTCCGGCCAAGTCTTGGCCTATTGCACTGTAAGGGGCAAAGACGTCGCGCTTGAAATGCTTCGGGTCGGTCTGGCCGTGATCGACACGCCAAGGCCGCTCCGCACGGAGTATTTTTCGGTTCAGTCCGAAGCCGTTGCCAAGCGGTATGGGATTTGGGGCACCTTTGTACTCGATATGGACGAGTGGCGCCGGCGCGCTGTCGACCAAACCCCCACACGCCAGCCGATTGCTGACTACAATCTTCTCGCTGATCGTGACCGTGACGTGACGCCGCCGATGTTCGAGAGCCGCAACGTTCCTAAAGTCACTGGCAAGTGAGGCATGCCGATGCGGAATCAAACATGTTCGTCGCCACCATTGTTGCAGGCGTCGCATTGGTCGCCGCACGGCTGAAACCCAACGGCAAAAAAGAGTCTCAAAGTTGCCCCCTCAATGAGCGCCAACCGCCTCCCCGGCAAGGCGTTCACCCCCGCTGACCCGGCTGACAATCATAAATCCTACGATGTATGTCAGCCGCTTGATTTCGGTTTCCGTGCCATTCCCGCGCCCTTCCAAAAGTGTGCAGCGCAGCTCAAACTCGCGCGCACTGAATTCCTGAAGATTCTCAACCGCCCCGCCGCGTTGCGCCCTCGTGAACCGCCCGTACGCTTTCATGTGGGCGTCTATCGCAGCTTCGGTCTGTTCGTAGCTCATACCTTTCGCTTCACGCTGTTCAGGGGGAGCTGGCGCCGGCTCCCCTGCCTCGTGGCGAGCGCAAACGAGAGCCGAAGGCAGAGCCCTAGGCGTTTCCTCATCTTGATAAACAAGCGACCGTATTCTTTGCGGCATGACGCCCCTATTCAATGCTCGGCGAAATGGCGACGGCAGCTCGACATCCGACGGCTCCCTGATCATCGCTGAAGCGGACACTGTGAGCGATAAAGGCTGCGCGCCGCCGCGAGAGCCAAAAAACGTATCCAGTCTGCCCACTGCAGACCGACTTCGAACGGTATGGAATTGAACACGTTCTGCCGCTTTGACCCGATGAGATAGCCGCCTAACAGAGCCCAAGACGTCTAGTCCAGCTGGTAGTTTTGTGGGCTGGAATCTGGTGTACCTGACGCTTTAGACGGACGGAACGGCTGGTTCTGCGAAATGCTCTATCTGCCATCTGCCGGCACGCTACCGGGTGCGCTTCCAAAAAAAAGGGATAGGGCTGTCCCTATTTGGGTCTGTTTTTCCATGTCAAACGTCACATTGACCCCTGAAAAAACGGAATGAAGCCGTGGAAAGCACGTACCGCGCACTGGTGGTAGAAGATCAAACCCTTATGCGCCTGGCGCTGATGGACCAGATAAGCACGGCTTTTGAGAACGCAGCGGTGCTAGGTGCGCAGACGCTCGAAATTGCTCTCTATGAGCTAGCCAAAGAAAATTTCGATCTCGTGATTATAGACCCAGGACTACCGGGTTTTGACCCAACGTCGCAGGATGACAGGCTCTCGGTAGTCAGCAGGATTATTGAGGCATCACCAACGGCTCTGCATGCGGTTATAACTGGCTCTGACAATACGGCCGAAGCTGACCAGTTCCGCGGATTGGGCGCAGTTGCCTATCTCGGCAAAACCGGGCTGGAACCAGGGATGCTCTGTGATGTGCTCGATGACATTTCAACGAGCGGATTCTCCATCCGCTTGTCCAGAGTGACGATGACCGTTCCCGATTATTGTCATTCTGCGCTGACCCCCCGTGAACAAGAAATCATCAACCTGATGGCTCGGCGGGAGCCAGGAATGTCGCGCATCCAGATTTATGAGCAGGTAGCGGGCAAGCTCGGAATCGATCGCGATTCAGCCGAAAAATACTTCAAAAAGGCCCGTGCAAAAATAATGAAGTCTGACCACAAATTGCCTGTTGGGATCTAATGCATGCATATTTTGAACGTTCACGGCGTAAAAGTTCCCGTTAAAAACAGCGACATTTCCCCGGTGATATGGCAAGCGCTCGAAAGCGGTTCCTACGAGGCAAAAGAGGCTAAAAGGGTCGCCGCTGTCGTGAAGCCAAACGACCGTGTTCTAGAACTTGGCAGCGGTCTTTCCGTCATCACAACGCTGATTTCCCGCATTGACGGCGTCAAGGTCTGGGCCGTCGAAGCAAATCCGGCCACGGTTGCCCTAGGGCATCGGGTGCTGGAGGCCAATGGCGTCAATAATGTCAGCTTGACCCAAGGCTTACTCACTTCCGGGCCTGCCAGTGAACACACCTTCTACATTCGCAAAGACCTCTGGATGTCCTCGATCGATCAAGACCAGGGGCCTTATGAACAAACCATCACTTTGTCCTCATCCAACATCGACGAATTTATTACGGCGCACGCCATAAATGTTCTCTTCATGGATATTGAGGGTGCAGAAAGGGACTTGCTCGTTGGAGCCGAACTGCCCGGGATTCAGCGTATTTTCATTGAGCTGCACGATCACCTATACGGATTGGAGGGCATTCGCCGCATCACTCAAGCGCTGACCCTTCGGGGCTTCGCTTACGACCCCCGAGCCTCCTTTGGGTCATGCGTGCTATTTGCACAAAACGACGGCCCTCGCGAATATCAGTCAGAAGCCAGCAATGAAAATTTCAAATAGATCCGTACTTTTCGCACTTTCGATCCTAGTTGCGCCGCTGGCTTGCCCTGCGCTGCCTGTATCGGCGGTCGACGTGTTGGACCCCAACATCATGACCATCAAAGACGTTCAAGGCGAGGCCGTCGAAACTTTCAGCACGGAGCAGTTGAAGACAGTTTTCAGCCAGCAAACCTACAACACGCGCACGCCTTGGACAGCGGAGGGCGAAACCGTTACCTACCGTGGCCCATTGCTTGCTGACGTGCTGTCCAAGACCGGACAGGCCAACGGCGCGACTGTGCGCGTGACCGCTTACGACGACTTTTATTCCGACATCACGATGGACGAGATTGGGAGCTATCATCCGATCATCGCGGTCGAACGGAACTGCACTGACGAAGATCGTCAACGCGCCGTATGTGCGCCGGAGCAAGAGTTCCGTCCCATCTCAATGGTCGAAAAGGGCCCGATGTTCATGGTCTGGCCGTATGATAGCTTGCCCGACTATTACCATCCGTCGCGCAATGCCATCTGGGTCTTTTTCCCGATCTCCGTTCAGCCCCTTCCATGAAAAGGGTCATTCCCAAGCACTTCTTTCCCGCGCTCCCCTACATTGGACTGCTAATCTTCCTCTCCGGCACTGTCTGGGCGTTTGTGCAGAGCGATAGTTTTAGAATTCAGACCAGTCAGTTCCTGACCGAAAAATCTGAATTTCAGTGGCGAGCAGGTCAGGCCCGCGAAGCCCTCATTCGGCTTACCGGATATATAGAATTGTCCGCGGCAACCGGGAACGATCTCCATCCCGACGCGATACGGCAGACCATGCTTGCACAGACCAACATCGCGCAGATTCTGGCGTTGTCATATCTGCCGACTTTGATTGATGAGGATCAAATTGCGCTCCTAGAACAGAGCCAGCATTCCTATGAAACCGCCATTATGCCCACTATCCTGTCGGAAGCCGCCGCGTCTGAGGCACTGTCTGAGCAAGTGCGTCAACTAACGAAAAACTTGGCAACCACGCCGCGTAATCACGCCACCCAGATGATGGTTTCTGAGCAGATCAGGCAGGATATTGCACGAAACTGGATATATCTATGGCTGGCATTAGGGCCGCTCGCGCTGATCTACGTCATTATTTATCGACGCTACTCATACCTATTTTTGCAGGACAAGCAGATTCGTGCTTTCGCTTCGCTGTTCGTCCATATGACGAGATCGCGCGTGACAGCCTTGCGGATGTTCTTGGACAACGTTAACGGCGAAAGACCCCCAAACAGGGCAATGGTGATTGCCGCCAGAAGCGCCGCCCTTGAGCTTGAGGGAATAAATGACGACCTGCACCAGATCGCCCACTCGAAAAGCGAGCAACGCACAGAGGTCCTGGGAGAGCTGATGGGGGGCTTAGCCCAAAACAATGCCGTCGACGTCGTGGCAAACGCAGATGCTGTTCACTGGCATGTACCCGCAAGCGCCGTTAGCGTAGTGCTGGATGAGCTCGTTCAAAACGCGCTGGCGGCTGTCGAACAAATAGAAGCTCCCAAGGTCGCGGTCAAAGCGGCGATCAAACGCCCGACCTTGCCATTCCAATCCCCCATCCTGCTGCTCCAGGTCACCGATAACGGGGTTGGAATGCCCCCCGAAATTGTCGAAAAGGCCACAATGCCCTTCTTCTCCACCAAGGCCGGTGAGCACTCCGGCTTAGGTTTGACCAGTTGCGTTCAAATGGCCACGTCCTTAGGCGGCAAGCTGACGATCGTCAGCAAACCCGGCATTGGCACTACCATAAGAGTTCGCATTCCGCTTCCTAGAGCAGCTCGGTTTTCTCCTAGTTAGGGGGAAAGACCGCCCGGCGCTCTCTCCCCCGCAAGAGCTGCAGCGGGGTTTCCCCATCCTTCACTTCCGGCCGTTGGCCTCCGTTGCAGGAGCGACGAAGATCCGCATGTGCGGATCTTCGCCGCCCCTTCGGGTGGGTGATCCCCCTCCCCGCCTCCGCTCTTGCCCCCCTCTCTCCGGTCCGGTCGCGGACACCTCGGAGGCAGAGGCGCGGCCTCTGCCCCTACGGGTCAGATCGAGGAGAGCAAGTATGACCACCCGCACACCCAAAACCGCCAATCGTGGCACCGGAAACAGCAAGACCAATAAGGCTATCAAGACCTGCGAGGCTCCCCGCGTCGACGTTTACGAGCGCGTCACAGCTAAGATTATAGAGCAGTTAGAGGCCGGAACCCGTCCCTGGCATCGTCCCTGGGCTATCAATACAGCCCCTCTCACCCGTCCGCTGCGCGCCAATGGCCTTGCCTATCGGGGTATCAATACACTGTTGCTCTGGATGCAAGCGCAAACCTGTGGCTATCGGTCGAGCTTTTGGATGACCTACCGTCAGGCGCTGGGGTTGGGCGGTCAGGTCCGCAAAGGGGAGAAGGCGGCGACCGTTGTCTATGCCGGGGCCATCGAGCGCACCGAGCAGAACGAAAAAGGCGAGGATGAAGAAAGCCGCATCCCGTTTCTCAAAGCCTATTCCGTCTTTAATGCCGATCAGGTAGACGGCCTGCCTGAACGCTTCCATCCCGTTGCGGTAGAGCCAAACACGCCGCTTGATCAGATGCAGCGCATTGAGGCGGCGGACGCGTTCTTCACCAATATCGGCGCAGACTTACGCCACGGCGGGGACCGGGCTTTTTATCAGCCTGCCGCTGACTTTATTCAGATGCCGCTCTATGAAACCTTTGAGAGCGCCGAAGCCTATGCGGCGACCCTTGCCCACGAGGCTGTGCATTGGACGGCGCATACCAGCCGCCTGGATCGCGACATTAAAAATTCCTTTGGCACCAAGGATTATGCCCGCGAAGAATTGGTGGCCGAGTTGGGCGCGGTTTTTCTAGGCGCAGACCTTGGCGTCTTCATTGAGCCGCGCGCCGATCATGCCAATTATCTTGCCTCTTGGCTGGCGGTGTTGAAGGAAGACAAGCGGGCAATTTTCCGCGCGGCAGCGCACGCCGAACGGGCCGCTACGTTTCTGCATCGCCTGCAGCCCGATTACGTCGAGCCAGCCACAGAGGCAGACCCCGAAAGGTCCAACCAAGCGGCCTAAGGCATACCGTCGGCCGGGCGCAACAGTGTCCGGCCAATTTTTATCAACTGGCGACCAAGATTTGCCCAGCCACTCATTTGATAGGCGTTGTGTCATGCAGTTCTTGCCAATAACCAAATAAAGCGTATATTTCGTTTAATACGAAGAATTGGTGCCATGAAGAATTTTTCCACGGTCGATCTGCTGCGAGATTTAAAAACCGTCACCATGGCGGCAGACCGCCAGCCCGTCGCTATCACCCAACACCGCAAGCCCCGCTATGTCCTGATGACCTACGATGATTTTGCCGCCATGAAGCAGGAAGGCGATCCTCGCCGGGTCTATGGAGCAGGGGAAACGCCGCCCGACCTGGCCGCGAAGATCGATATTGCCCTAGACAAAATCATTGCCGAAGGCACCGAACCTAATGGCTGATATTCCGCCCAATGGGTCAATCATCCGCTATGCCTATCTTTGGAAATGGCAGCGCGACAATCACGAGACGGAGGGCCGCAAAGAGCGTCCCGTGTGTTGACACTGTCATTGCCGCATGGCGACCAAACCGCCCTGATCCTGCTTGCCATCTCAGGCACCCCTCCCCGCTCCGACCAAACCACGCTGGCCATCCCCGAACTCGAGCGCCGCCGCGCGGGTTTGAGCGCGTGGAAAGACGCCTGGATTGCCGTTTCGGAATATAATTTCGATATTGCAGAGAAGTCCTACTATTACGATCCCCATCCCGAAGTCCTCGGCACTTTCAGCAAGGGGTTCCTGGCGCAAGTGGCCATCGCCTTTAGGCCATTCACGACGAGCAAAATTGCCCGCGTCAACCGCATCGACTGATTAGGAGGTGCTGACCTCCTGAGGAAGGGCCCTGCCCACCAGGTATTCAAGGATCGCTCCTGACCCCATGTCAGATATTGACCAAGGGATTCTGATTTCTCAAAGCTGCCAAACAGTGCGATGCTTTCTGCCGATTGATCCTTCCGGTTGCACTTGCCAAAGCATTACTGCCATGCCTTATTGCAAATGATTTGCAAAAGCAGGGAGCGGCAATGGAAGCGCGCGTACCGAAGGTTTTCACGGGTTGGAGCCGAAGCGGCGGGGAGGCGTCGCTGTCTGACGTGCACAGATCGGTTCCTGTGAAAGGTCAGTCCTCGGTATGGCGCCGTGCCGCTGCGTTCGTCGGCCCCGCTATCTGGTGGCGGTGGGCTACATGGATCCCGGCAATTAGGCGACGTCGCTGCCTCGCGGCTCCAAGTTCGGTTACGCTCTGCTCGTGGTGGCGCTGGTCTCGAACATTTTCGCAATAGTCCTGCAGTCGCTCTGTGCCCGTTTGGCCATCGCCTCCGGGCTGGACCTGGCGCAGGCCCGCCGCGACGCATTCCCGAAGCCGGTGGCATACGTGCTGTGGGGCCTGGCCGAGATCGCCATCATTGCCACCGATATCGCCGAGGTCATCTGCACAGCCATCGGCCTCAACCTGATCTTTGGCATTCCGCTGGAGATCGGCGTCATCATCACCGCACTCGACGTCTTCCTTATCCTCTATCTCCAAAGGCTGGGGTTCCGGTGGGTGGAGGCCTTGGTCGTTGCACTTTTGGCTGTCAGCGCGGCCTGCTTCGTCGTTCAGATCGCCCTGGCAGATCCGAACTGGGGCGACGTTATCCGCGGCTTCGCCCCGACCACCCAGATCCTTACCAATCCCGAAATGCCCTATCTTGCGCTCGGCATCCTCGGCGCCACCGTGATGCCGCACAACCTCTACCTGCACTCGGGTATCGTCCAGACACGCGACTATGGCGACAGCTTGCCCGAGAAGCGAGAGGCATTGAAGTTTGCCACAATCGACTCGACCGTGGCCCTGATGTTCGCCCTATGCATCAACGCATCTATCCTGATCCTGGCGGCATCGACCTTCCACGTCGCGGCCAGACAGACGTCGCCGAACTTGGTGAGGTCCATAGCCTCTTGGCGCCGATGCTGGGCTTGGCGATCGCACCGACACTCTTCGGCATCGCGTTGTTGTGCTGCGGTATTAGCTCCACGGTGACCGCGATACTGGCCGGCCAGATCGTGATGGAAGGCTTTCTCGACATAAAGCTGGCGCCATGGTTGCGACGTCTCATCACCCGGGCGATCGCAATCGTATAAGCCGCCAGCGTCACGATTTGGTTCGGCCAGTCAGGCACGGCCCAGCTGTTGATCCTCACGCAGGTTGTGCTCAGCCTGCAATTGCCCTTCGCTGTTTTTCCGCTGGTGATGTTCACTGCCGACAAGACCAAGATGGGCGACCTGGTGGCGCCGAAACGGCTCATCGCCTTTGCGGTCCTGATCGCAGTGGTGATCGCTGCGCTCAACGCCAAGCTGCTAATGGACTTCGTCTTCTGAGACGTTGCATGTGAGAACCTTTTCGAATTAACCACATCCTATATCGAGCGGGCACATCGGCCCGCCGGTAAGGTTCGGTTAACCGCCGCAGATTGAAATGGCGGCCATGAATGCGGTCCGCCAAAGGTTGAGGTCATTGCTTCCAGCACTTTTTGTGTTGGTTCTCGTTTTCGCCTTGCATCCTGGCACTTCCCACCCGTTAGCGATCGAAACGGCTGGATATCCCTCTATTTACGCGGCGGTGCCGCACCAGATCAGTTCCGCCGGCATGCCGGGAACCGGTCATTGTGCCACTGATCACGTAGGGAGGATTCACGCTAGCGAAGCTCTTTCCTGCAATCGTGATGCGGGCGATGCCGTGTGGCCCCCGCTCGAGCAAACGGCGCAGTCCCGTGCGCTGACCTATCTGCCGCACCGGCCCCCCATCACGACCTGATCACGCGCCTTGCTTTTTCTCGGGCCCTGGAGTGGTGCCCCGCGTCATCACGGAACTGCGTCATGGAAACTACCGATCAGACAATCGTCCTCGAAGGGACGAACAGCCTACGTGCGATCACTACGCGTCGGCGCATCACCATCATGACCATAGTCGTGGCGATAGGTTTTGCGGTCGTGATGGGACGGCTTGCCCAACTCGGATCAACGAAGACCGAGACGGTCATCGACGGACGGACCATCAGCGAAATCGAGGCGTCGCGCCCGCCCATACTCGATCGCAACGGCCTGCCTATGGCCGTCGATGTCCGCGTTCCTTCGCTCTATGCCGAACCTCGGCGCATCATCGATGTCGAGGAGGCCGTAGTCGCGGTTCGATCGGTCCTGCCAGAGCTTGACGAGGCCTGGCTGCGGGATCGTCTGACAGGCGATCAGGGCTTCGTCTGGGTGAAGCGTGAGCTTACACCGGCCATACGCGAGCGGATCATGCGTCTTGGTATTCCCGGCTTGGATTTCCTAACCGAAAGTCGCCGCTTCTACCCAGGTGGGACCGACGCCGCCCATATCCTGGGCACGGTCAACATCGATAGCGAAGGGATTGCCGGTATCGAGCGTGGAATAGATGACGGTGGCGTCGCCGCGCTCCAGGCAGTCGGGCTTGCGCGAAACCAAACCCTCGAACCGATCGAGCTCACGATCGACATGCGGGTGCAGCATGCCATGCGGACCGAACTTGTCGACGCGATCGAGCGCTACAAGTCCATCGCTGGCGGCGGGGTAATGCTGAACGCCCGTACCGGGGAAGTCCTGGCAATGGTCTCCTTGCCCGACTTTAATCCCAACGTACCCGCCTCCGCACTTGAGGAAGGACGATTCAACCGGATTACCGCTGGCAACTTCGAATTGGGGTCGGTCGTCAAGACGGTGTCCTTCGCAGCGGCCCTCGACAGCGGCGCGGTGACGCTGGCCGATTCCTTCGATGCGCGTTTCCCCGTTAGGTTCGGACGGTTCGCCATCAACGACTTCCGCGGTGAGGGACGCATCCTCACCGTGCCCGAGATCTTCCGTTACTCCTCAAATGTCGGCACCATCCAGATTATGCAGCAGATGGGCAAGGATAACTATCGCAGCTTCTTCAACCGTATCGGCTTCGACCAGACTCTCGTCACCGAGTTGCCCGAGCGCACGCCGCCGAGGGTCGCGACAAGCTTTTCCGAGGTTGCTGCCGCCACGGCATCTTTCGGACATGGTTTCAGCATTTCGCCACTGCATATGGCTCGTGCCTTGGCGGCTTTCGTCAATGGCGGCAACCTGATCCCCCCGACCTTCTACCCGCGCGAGGAAGAGACGGCTCTCGCCGTTTCGACACGGGTTATTTCCGAACAGACCAGCGCCCAGATGCGCCAGTTGCTGCGTTTCAATGCCATTGTGGGCTCCGGTTCACGAATGAACCGGCTGGCGGTCGGGTATCGTGTCGGCGGCAAGACCGGGACGGCGGAGAAGGTAATCGACGGTCGCTATGGCACGGGCAAGAACCTCAATGTGTTCGTCACCGCATTTCCCATGGAGAACCCGCAATACGTAATGCTCATCCTCCTCGACGAGGCCTCCCCCGAAACACCGCAATCAGGGAACACGGCCGGTTGGAACGCCGGCGAGGTATCGGGGAGAATCATCGCCAAGGTTGGCCCGATGTTGGGTATCGCTCCAATGGAGACCCAGGGTATGGATGACGCCATTGTTGCCGTGCTGCAATGAGGACAGTCTTTTCCAGCGTGTTGCCGTACCCGCGGCTCGGCTATCCGTTATCCTGTCCGGGCGCAGCGATCTGGTGAATATGGTTCGGGCCCTATAGCATTACATGGCCTGGAGCTGACTTGACCTGCGCCCACGGACTGGTGGGAACGGTGATATCGTTTTCGTACCGGCGACCTACCCGACTACTTATCGCGCGGCAGAGAACTCCCGTGCTGCTATCGGGTTGCCGCGCCGTCTAGTTACGGCGACCTTGAAATCTACGTACACCTTCGGCCTTTAATTGAAATTTCTGCATGACCCTCAAGTGGGGAGTAGAATCGACGGTTCATCAATGCCAATGCCGGCTTCCGGAACAACAAGAAAAAGGCGCCGGTCTTGATGATCGGGCACCAGCACTAGCCTGCCGTTTCAGGAAGGGTCGATGCCATGGTCCCATCCCATTTTTCGTGCTTGGGATATCATTCGCATTTGCGAAGATATTGCATAGATGCGTGTAGATGGTATCGGTTCGATGGGGCTCACCGTATGCCCTGCCGAGCTCAGCGACCTTTTCCGGAACCGCGTTCGTCAGTCGTTGCGGTGGGCGGGAGCCAGGAGGCTAAGGATACCGAAACGGTCCAACGCCACGATCACAAAAGGCCAGATGATCGCGGACAGAAAGCTGTTCAATGCGATACGGCGTTGGGCGTCGTTTCCCGTCAGCCCGGACCACAGGAGAACGACCTCCACGACGATGACGCAGACCAGCGGCAGCGCAGTAGACCGGAAGCCGCGTAGGGCGACCAAAGCGGTGAAGAACACGAGAAGGCCCGCATGGATATGGAAGGGATCGAAAGAAACGTTCATGACCGAGATCGCGCAATGTGATGATACAGAGCAGGGTGCACTATCGGTCTTTACGCGAGATTAAGGTTGCTGGCCCCAAAGTGATGGAAATGCCTGTTTCTCCTCCCTGATTCCGGCAAACCCACATAGGTCAACCCATGCGACTGATCGCCGGTATTGTCGTCATCCTGCTTTGCGTGTTCGGCGGCTTTGCCGCCATGGGAGGCAAACTCGCGGTGCTGGTGCAGCCATGGGAATACGTCATCATCCTTGGGGCGGCAATCGGTGCCTACATCATCGGCAACCAGGGGCCTGTCCTCAAGGGAACGATCGGGGTGATCGGCAAGGTCTTCAAGGGTCCTGCCTACAATAAGCAGGCCTACCTCGAGCTGCTTGGGATGCAGTTCGTCCTGTTCAAGCTCGTGCAGTCCAAGGGCATCCTCGCCTTGGAGCAGCATGTGGAGAACCCGAAGGACTCGGCGCTTTTCAACGCTTTCCCGACTTTCGCCAAGAACCATCACGCAGTGGAATTCGTGTGCGACTACATGCGCATGGTGACACTCGGATCAAACAACGTGCATGAGATGGAAGCCCTCATGGACGAAGAACTCGAGACCCATCACCAGGAACAGGAACGCATGGTAGGCGCACTGCAGTCACTTGCGGACGGCACTCCGGCGCTTGGCATCGTGGCCGCCGTGCTAGGCGTGATCAAGACCATGGGGTCGATCAGCGAGCCGCCCGAAGTCCTTGGGCATATGATCGGCGGAGCCCTGGTGGGTACGTTCTTCGGCGTGTTCATCGCCTACGGCCTGTTCGGTCCGATGGCGCAATCGCTGCGCGGAACTTACGAATCGGAGGACAAGTATTTCCTATCCCTCAAGACAGGCCTTCTGGCCCACATTTCCGGCCAGGTGCCGGTAATGGCGGTGGAATTCGCACGCAAGGCACTAATGAGCGATGTGCGTCCGACGTTCCTTGAAGTTGACGAAGCTACGCAGAACCTTCCAGCCACCGTCTGAAGCAGATAGCGATCTATCCTTATAATCTCTGTTCGAGTTTATAGTTACGGATTTCGTGAAGCCGCCAGCTGCGGAAACCATGCCGCAATGACCATCAGCAAGGTGGCCCCATAACTGCATGAATGAATGGGACAGTCCAGTCCACCTGCCACGCAGGTGCGACGGCAGCCGGGTCTAAGCTGCGTCAGCAGGGGTCTCGCCTTGTCGCATGGGTGACGACCGCCGAGCCGGTATGATCAAGCATCTGCACGAGCACAGTTTTAATGTGGTCGTCGGATACCTCATAGGCAATTCGTTTCGCCTTGCGAACGCCGATCACCAGCCTGCCGGAACGGAGCAGCCGCATCTGCTGGCTGACCAACGACAGCGTGAGCTTCAGTTCCAGGGCGATGTCGCCTACGAACTGCGGCGCGTCTAGGCAGCTCAGTATGATGCGCAGCCGGGTCGGATCTCCCAGCCATTTGAAGGTGGCCGCCAACGTTTAGGCCTTGCCGAGATCAATCGATCCATCACTATCGAGCACCGTGGCGGGTAGACCTTGCGCGGCCCTCAAGCTTTCGCCTCAGTTGCTTCTGCTGGCGATCTCGCGGCAAGCGGTGCGAGCCATCGAGCAAAGGGTCGCTCGACCATCCGATGCAAGAAAAGGCCGTAGGCCGTAGCGCAGGCAATGGCCGACATCGCGACCGTAAAATATATCATCGAGTTTCCGGACGGCAAGACGGCGTAGGCCAGCCAGGATATGGCGCCCACGACATAGATATGGGAGAGGTAGGTGGAATAGGATGCATCACCTGAGCGCTCTAGCGTGGAAACTTCCGGCAACAATTCTTCCAACTGCACCCCGAGGAATACAACGCTGCTTGCAAAGACCAGGCAGCCGAGGAACGCGCTCCAGTCTTCCACCCGGGACGCCGGCCAGGCCAACCCGAAAACCAGCCCCGCGGCGCCCACCATCCCAACCACGATCAGCAAGCCGGTGTTGGCGCGGAATGTCCCCTGAAGCGCGATCAAGCCTAAACCCATCCCAGCGCAGAATGCTAAAGGCATGAAGCTGGTATAGAACATCGTTAAGTCGTTCATCGGTTTGGCGAGAAATCCGAATGCGGCCAGGCCGACGAACACAACCGTTAGCGTCGCGACCCGTGTCGTTGAACCCAGAAACCACAAAGCTGCGAAGCAGAGGTAGAAGTAGACCTCGTAGTTCAACGTCCAGCCAAGCTTGTAAATCGGATGGATGCCGCCGCTAGTCTCGTTGAAGAACGGAATGAATAACAGAGAGCGCCATAGCTGAGAAAAATCGAACGTCATGGTCTTGAACATGGTCGGAGCCAACAAGGCCAAGCCGGCAGTCAACAAAGTCGCGGCCCAGTAAAGGGGAATGACCCGTATCGCCCTGCGTCGGAGGAAGAGGCCGCCGTCGAAACGGCCCTTCCCCGTGACGGTCACCATGATGAAACCTGAGATTACGAAGAAGAGGATCACCCCTAGCCATCCCAAGCGTCCATAGAGCATTGGCTCGTCGGCAAGAGGGTACAGGAAGGCGTGCGACGCCACGACCAGGGTTGCGGCCACTCCCCGAAGGTATTGGATCGAGATATATCGGCCAGTCATCTTGCAATCTGCTCGCGTTCTATGGATACGATCAGGTCTTCCAGCGACTTCCTGTCGAGCGGGCCGACGCGTCGTGACAGCACCACGCCGTCGCCACGCACCAAGAAGGTTTCCGGAACCCCATAGACGCCCCAGTCTATGGAGGCACGCCCATTCGTGTCGGCGCCGATGGCATCGTACGGATTGCCGAGTTCCTCGAGGAACGCTGCGGCGTTCTTCCCCTCGTCCTTCAGGTTCAGGCCGAACAGCCGAACCCCGGTCCGCTCCTTAAGTTCGACCAGCAATGGATGCTCGTCCCTGCAGGGAATGCACCAGCTCGCGAACACGTTGACGATGCTGACCTGTCCGATCAGGTCGCTCCGGGCCAGGCCAGGTACGCCGGAGCGTAACAGAGGTGCCAACGAGAACTCCGGAGCGGGCTTGTTGACCAAAACAGATGGAAGGTCGGTCGATGCATTCCTGAGGGTTAACGCGAACACCCCGACCAGGCCGAGCAAGCCCAGCAGCGGCAGTCCGGCTAAAAGCATCCTGCGCGACGGTTTGTGTGATGATGCTTCCGGATTCAAGGGGTGACTGCCGTAGTGGCGGGCTGCTGGATCGGCACCTGGCTTTGCGACCCCAACGTGGCCGGTGACGAACTTTCGGTTGGCGATTCCGGCGTCCGCGTCGGCTTAGGAGCCGTTACCCTGAGAAAAATCGGTATCAGAAAGAAACATGCTATGATGAAGAGCATGACTGTCCACAGCGCGTAGTGGAATATCCGCATTAGAAGCGGCGCCTTATAGGCCATGGTCGATCCCTGAAATGGATGTGACGATGCTGATCATCACGTGGTCTCTCGGACGGGGTCGGTCTTGAGGGTATCGAGAATTGCCCCGCCGAACAGGAACACCACACCCAAGGTGATCCAGATGTCGGCGAGATTGTTGGTGAAGAGCGGTGCCTCGAGGCTGCCAAAGGACAAGAAGTCGGTCACCGCGCCGTTTATCAAACGGTCTATGAGGTTTGAGGCGGCCCCGGCCAGGATGCACCCTATCGCGAGATATTCTCTCTGTTTGCGGGAACGATAGAACCAGATCGTTAGCGCCACGCTCATGGCCGCTGTGACGAAAGTTATCGGCCAAGGCGAACCGGCGAAGAGGCCGAAAGAAACTCCGGGGTTGTATAGAAGACGCAGCGCCAGGCCCGGCACCAGTGGCACCGCCTCCGCAAAGTCCAGGTTTTGAATGGCCCAGAATTTCGCCCCTAGATCAACAGAAACGAGAATGGGAACAAAGTAGAGTCCTACCGTGAACTTCCTCACGCTTTACCCCCCAAACCCTTCCAACCGAGCAGCCGCATGGCGTTAGCAGTGACTAGGACCGTCGCGCCGGTATCCGCGAGAATGGCTGGCCACAGGCCTGTGACACCGATAACGGTCGTGACCAGGAAAAACGCCTTCAGTCCCAACGAGATCGTGATGTTCTGAGTGATGTTAGACATCGTGGACCGAGACAGCAGGATCATGTTGGCGACGTCGATGACACGACCGTGCAGCACCGCGGCATCGGCGGTTTCGAGGGCGACGTCGGTGCCGCCGCCCATGGCGATGCCGATGTTGGCTGCGGCCAGAGCGGGAGCATCGTTGATGCCATCGCCGACCTTGGCAACGATCTTGCCGCTGGCTTTGAGTTCGCCCACGATGCGCTGCTTGTCTTCTGGTAGAAGTTCGCCTCGCGGCTCAATCCCCAGCGCCTTGCCAATGGCGGCAGCTGTGCGCTTGTTATCGCCAGTCAGCATCACGATGTCCGCGCCAAGCGCCCTGAGTGCTTTCAGGCCCTCCACTGCGTCGGGGCGGGGCTCGTCGCGCATAGCGATGATACCCGCGATGGCGCCGTTGGCGAGCAGAACCGAAACGGTCTTGCCCTCGTCATTGAGCGCGATGATCCTGGTATCAATGTCGCCGCCAAGGGCGACCTTCTCTGCTGCCGACTTTGGCGAGCCCAAGAACAGCTCGATACCATTCACCGTGCCGACTACGCCCTTGCCGCCGACGGCACCAGCCTTGCTGGCCTGCGCCAGCTCAATGCCGTCAGACTTGGCTTTGGCTAGGATGGCACTTGCCAGGGGATGACTCGATCCCACTTCCAGCGCAGCAGCAAGTTCCATGGTTTCGCGCTCTGTCTTGGACACGCCGATAACGTCGGTAACCTGCGGTTTGCCGAGGGTCAGCGTCCCGGTCTTATCAAGGGCAACCATGTTAATCTTGCCCAGTTGCTCGAGGACAGCGCCGCCCTTCATGAGCAGACCACGGCGTGCTCCGGCCGACAAGGCCGCGGCGATAGCCGCCGGTGTCGAGATGACAAGCGCACACGGGCATCCGATCAGCAGCACAGCCAGACCCTTGTAAATCCATTCGTTCCAACTCTGCCCGAAGAACAGCGGCGGAATCACTGCGATTAGCGCGGAAACCACCATCACGGCGGGAGTGTAGTATTTGGAGAACTGATCAATGAAACGTTCAGTTGGCGCCTTGGATTCCTGGGCCTCTTCGACCAGCGCAATAATGCGAGAAATCGTGTTGTCCGCTGCGGCAGCAGACACCCTGACACGCAGGGCGCCTTCCTGATTGATGGTGCCGGCAAAGACCGGATCATCAGCCTTCTTGGTCTTGGGTACGGATTCGCCAGTCACCGGTGCCTCGTCGAGGGCGCTTTCACCCGATACGATCACGCCGTCTGCCGGCACTCGATCGCCGGGACGGATAAGGATTATATCTCCAATAACCAGACTTTCGGCCGGTACCTCAGCGGTCTTGCCGGCGACTTCGCGAAGAGCGACCTTGGGTACCAGATCCGCCAAAGCGCGGATGCTGGCTCTGGCGCGGCCGGTGGCAACGCCTTCGAGCAATTCGCCCACGAGGAAGAACAGCACGACAACTGAGGCTTCCTCGGCCGCGTTGATGAATACTGCCCCGACGGCCGCAACGGTCATAAGGGTCTCGATGGAGAAAGGCGAGCCGTTGACTGCACCGGCATAGGCACGGCGCGCAATCGGCACCAGGCCGACCAGCATGGCCGCTACGAAGGCCCACTGGGCGAAATCTGGAATCAGGCGCCCGGCGATGAACGCTACCGCCACGGCCGCTGCTGTCGTGATGGTCATGCGCGCTTTGCGCGTCCTCCACCACGGACCTTCATCAAAACTGTTGTCATGGCCGTGCATGCCCTCTAGCGCATCAGCCGGTGGTGCTGACTTGGCGGAGGCTGACGATATGGCTGCCGACACAGGCTTTGCGCCATGATCGTGGCCGGCATGATCATTGTCTCCATGGTCGTGTTCTGCATGATCGTGATCCGAGTGATCGTGACCAGCGTGGCTATGGTCGTGTCCGGAATGATTGTCTTCCACTTCCGTGGACGCGGGCGCGCCGACAGCCGGTTTGGGCGGCAATGCCGCCGTCCTGTAGCCCAGGCTCGTGACCTTTTGGGAAATCGCTTCCAGATCCACAGTCGCCGCATGCTGTACGGTCATCGTGCCGCGCACTACGGAAACCGATACGTCTTGCACACCTCCGATTCGGCGCACTGCGGTGTCAATTTTTGTGGCACAGGCGGCACAATCCATGCCTTCGACGCGGAAGCGAGTGGTGTCCAATGTATCGGTCATAGCCAATGTCCTTGCAATTATTAAGGGAGGCTCTACATCCTCTAGCCACTATAGGAGCAAGCGCAAAATGAGTCACGGGATCGCGATCGGCCGGGTTTCCGACGCCACGGGCGTCAAAATACCCACGATCAGGTACTACGAGCAGATCGGCCTGCTGCCAGCCCCGCCCAGGACCGAAGGAAATCGCCGGACGTACGACCTCAAGGACACGGAGCGGCTAACCTTTATTCGCCACTCTCGCGAACTGGGTTTCGAGATCGACGAAATCCGCACCTTGCTGACGCTGCAGGATCGTCCCGACCAGTCCTGCGAGGATGCCGACGCCATCGCCAGGACTCATCTGGCAGAGGTGAAGGAAAAGATCGCCAGCCTCACTGCTCTCCAGCACGAACTTGAGCGCATGGTGGTCGGATGCAGCCATGGTCGCGTGGAGACGTGCCGGGTGATTGAAATCCTTGCCGATCACGGCAAGTGCAAACACCATCTGCACCAGGCTTGATCGTCGGACCTCAGGGCTCGGAGCTGAAAATGACGCATTGGCGTGCGGCCGCATGGCAGCCGCACGGACGAACACCTGAAGATGGAAGGCGAGGCGTAGGTCCCTTGTCTATTAATCAATCGGCTGCATAGCGACTGATGCCGAGTGCGCCGCGGGCGGAGAGTGCAAACTGGTGAAAGGCGCCACCATCGATGTGGTCAGGAGCGTAGCCACTCCAGCAGTTCCGGGCCGAGCAGTTGGGCATTGATCTCCTCGTCCGACAGGTCAACGAAGCCATCGAGGTCACGCACAATAACGACGCCCGTGTTTTTGAACCGCGCCGCGATGGTGCGGAGGAACTTGAAATCCACGTCGTGCTCGCAGGCGCCCATGAACAGGAAGTACACTTGGTCGCCGCGACGTTCTGACGCTTCCAGGATGGAGAAGGTTCGTACGTTGTCGGCGGGGTCGTTCTCTCCATCGGTGACGAAGATCACCACTGATCTTTTCTTGACCGGTGCAGCGCTTTTCTCCTTACCGAAAAAGCGGCTGATGAGGCTGCCAATCGTATCTTCCGTAGGCAGCCAGCCGAAGTGTTGCAGGTTGCGTTCGAGGACATGGCTGTACTCGGTGCCGCCCTTCCAACCCGGAACGCGGTCGACAACGTTGCGTAGGATGTAGTCATCGGCATCATCCGGCGTCACCGTTCCGACGTGATAGGCCGAAGTTCGACCGTTGGAGAAGGTGAAGACGTCCATCTTACCATCGGGATCAAGCACCATTCCATAGGGAACGAGGCGGGAGATGAGCTTGCTGGTGGTGCCTTCCTCATGTTCATGTTCGAAGGAGCCTGATACGTCGATATCGAAGATCAGCTCTGCCTTTATGTTAGGGGCGACGCCGGCCTTGTCGAGGGAGAGGCGCAGCTTATCGGCGGATTTCCGCAGGTCGAGTTGGAGCGTCATGGCAGTGGCTTCCTCATGATTTGAGCTGTTGCAGGATGTGGCGCAGGCGATGGTCGAGTTCGCTGGCCTCGGTGGGCGTAGGCCGGCGCTGATGCCGCAGCATGGTCGTCATCGCCGACAGGCTGGAAAGCCATCCGGGAACCGTGACGAGAGCGATATCCTGCACCGCTGCTATCAAGGAGAGCGGTTGGGCGGCCTGGGCGCCGCGAAGTGCCGCCGTCTCGCGGATCTGCGCCAGGTTCCGCGTTAGGCTGATGCCGCGGTCGATATAGATGCGGGCCAACTCGGGCCTGTTCGGTGACGGTCGGCCAGCCAAATAGTCAGCGGCGATGGACATTGCCTCTATCTCGACGGCCAACCGTTCGATTTCAGCGACCTGGCGCTCGATGGCTTCCTTGACGGACAGCAGCGGTTCCATTGTGTTGGCCATCAAGCCCACCAACTGGTCAAGTTCAAAGCGTGCGCCGTCGAGTTCGTCAGGCGTATCGATCCGTTGATTCAAACGTTTGAGGTACTGGCCGACGCCCGGGGCCGCCTCGGCGATGGCCTTCAGGTCGATGGCCGCGAGGATCGACGACATCCTGTTAACGTATCCGGCGGTCTTGACCATGACGGGATCATGCGAGAGTTCGAGCAGTCGGGATACCGATTTACCGTATTCCTCCTGGAGCGCATGCCCCCACAGGATGGCCGAGCGTTCGGTCGCCGCATCGGCCACGACCTCCTGCAGGATGGCAACGGCACGGCGCAGCACCTCCTTGCCGGCCAAAGGTGCAATCCTCCCAAGATCGGAGACTGTTACTTCCAGCCTCCTGCGCTGTACGCCCGGAATGGCGGTCGGCTTCATAGGGCCTGACGATTTCGGCGCATGGTCGATCGGCATGGGGACAGCATCGCGCATGGCTCTTCGATCGCCAGCCGGCTTGATCACCGTTGGTCTTAGAGTCGAAGCGATGGTCGTGCCGGGCGTGTCTGCCGGCTTCTTGTCCATCTTGCTGCCGATCAGGAGAAGTGGGTCAGTACGTCATTGAAATCGCCGTTGAAGCCGTTGCCGACCGCGACATATTCCCAACCGTCCTCGCCGAGCAGCAGGCTGCCGAGCTGCACCACGTTGAACTCCTTGAATTCCTCGGAGAGGCGATAGGCGCCCAGCTCCTTGCCGGCATCGTCGAGCAGGGTAATGGTGCACACGTCGATATCGCCGAACGCGGCTTCTTCCTCTTCCTTGTCCCCGTCGTCATGCCCGTCGCCGTGCTCGGCTTCGTGCACGGTGACCAGGATCGGGATCTCGTTGACTCCGAGCGGCAGTTTCGACCCGTCGATGAAGATGGTCTCGGTGTTGTTCTGAACGCGCTTGTCGCCGCTGTGGGAAAGACCGCCGCCCGGCGTCCGGAACGAGCCGTCAGGTTCAGCGGTCAGAGCGCCACTGCGGGGGTTCATCAGCTTGGTGTTGTAGGTCGAAAGCACGCTCGCCAGCTCTGTCACCTTTGCGCCGTTGCCGTCGTTGCGTGCCTCGAGTGCATGGACGTCGACATCATCCTTGTGGTCGGCATCGCATTGCCATTCGACCCGAACGGTGAACTGTGCACCCTTGTTGAGTGAGAGGCGAAGTTTGGGGGAGGCGGTGCCGGGCTTCTCGAGCGATAGGGTCAGCATGTCGATCTTTTCGTGCGTGTGATTATGCCGTCGTAACGAACTAGCTCGATGCCAGGACCGCCAGGTCCTGTCGTGCCGCAGCGAGCTTCTGCCGGGCTTGGTCGAACTTTTCTTCGGTGCTCTTGCGGGCCGTCGCGACCAGACCGTGGATTTCCTTGGTCGTTGCGATGATCTGCTCGATCTGCTGCGCCTGCGCCAAGCGGTTGTCGCCGGGTGCCGTAGCGGCGGTGACCGCGACGTCCTTGAGGGCTCGACCACGGATTTCGGTCAATTGCCGATCGAGCTTCTCCTGCCGACCGGCCATCTGCTGCACGCTCTTGACCGCGAAAGCCCCATGGATGGACAGCAGCGTCATCTTGATAGAAGCGAACCGAGAAGCCACGGTGGTCGCCGTTTCCTGCAGCGTGGCGATGCCGGCCTGCTCGATCTGCTGGATGACCATTTGGTCTGCCGGAAGGCGGGTATAGGTGCCTTCCAATGCCAGGGCACGGCTTTCGAGCAAGCGCAGCTTGTCGCGGAGTTCACTCAGCCGGCCTTGCTCGACGACATCAGCGGGGTTGGACTTGGCCTCGGCGACCGCCACCTCGCTCTTGGCATTTTCCAGGAGGGCTCGGGAAACCGCAGCCGCCACGGTGAAATCGCCAAAATGCACGGCATAGCTTTTCTTGAGGACATCGAGCTGCTGCAGTTCGGAGAACAGGCGCTGCATCTCTGCCGACAACTCGGTCTCGAGCTTGCCCAGTTCGTCGGCGAGTGTCCGTGTTCGACCAGCAACCATGTCGCCGATCTCCTCCATAAGTTCGGAAGCCAAGTCCTGGACGTCCTTGCCACGAAGCTTGCCGAAGAGGGAACCGAACAGGCCCGGCTTCTCACCGTTTTCGATGCGATCGAGGATTTCGGGGAGCTTGGCATCGTCGACGCCCTTCTCCAGGCGATCGAACAACGCGAAAACCCGACTGGCCGACTTCTTGTCCAATCGGGCGAGGAAGCCGTCGAGGGTGCGCTGCAGCGCCTGTTCAGCGTCGAGACCGATCCGAATCACTTCGCCTGAAGGCATGCTTTCGAAGTGTATGTTCTGCAGGGCCTCGCGGGCGGTGGGCTCCTGCTCTGGTCGCAGCACGACGGCACCGGTGTTCATCGGCACCATGGGCAGTGGCGGAGCCGCCGCTTCGGTGATCGTGCTTCGGCCCGTGGATCCTATGACGGTAGGCTTCATCTACTATTCCCTCGGCGCTGATTGGCGGCGATACTAACCGAGTTGGGGCGTTCTGGGGTAGACAGATCGTCGCTACGGCAAATAGGTCCAAAGCCGTCTGGTAGCATCTAAGCGAACTTTTCGCTGACAATATGGCAGCACATAGTTTTAGGCCGTAGAGGGGGGACTTTTGTCTTTCTGCCGCGAGAAGGCCTAGCAGATGCTAGATTCAGGTCTGATCGGAGGACGACAACGACCTACAATCACGCCACCGTGATGAAGGTCGAGGATCGATCGCCCCAGAATAGTCCAAAAAATCCTTAGTCCATCGCTTTAGCGGGAGACGAGGGCGCATGGGTGAAGGCAGGAATACTTGGAGCCGCGGTAGGCGCCTGGTGAGTTTGCAAGGCTTTGAAGATGCAGCTCCGCTCACGACTATGTCTGCCGAGGGCAAAGCGCCAAGCGGTCGCGACCTTAGCATGGGCTGGCTTGCAGGAACGGTATTAACCGGTGTCACGTCCGTCCTTTTGATGGGAGGAGCGCTCTACGTATCGTTTGCAGGGGTCGATAGTTTTTCCACCGCTTATAAAGCGCTGGATATTCCGCCGTCTAACACGTCCGCCGTGGTTGCTGAAGGCAAGACCAGCCGCCAGCGTCCAGTGCTGGCGACAAAATCGACAAGGGACGAAATCGAGGCCAGCGTGATGGAGCCCGGCCCCGGGGGCGACATCATACGAAACGCCACTTTCGTGAGGGTGAACGCGACGCTGGCGACTTCCCAGACCATACTGACTGACGACGTCGCAGGCTACGAGCCAGAAAATTACCTGGATGCAGTCGAAAACGATATTGGTTTGCCCGCTACTGTAAGTCTCGATGTGGTGGGCGAGCCGGTGGATGCCGAGGTTGTGATATCCAGATCGAATTTGCCCATGGACTATGTCCCAGAGCGATCGGTCGACGACCTCACCGCAGCTTCGTTTGCAGCGATAGGCAGCGACATAGTGGGCGACACCGCATTGGCCTATGCGCCTCTTATGGACTCTGGCGAACCTGTCAAAGGCTTGATGATTGGGCTAGCAGAGAACGTCACGGTCGTACCTAAAAGCCTCTTGTCGGGAGACCAGCAACGGGTTACCGAGCGAATCGTCAAGTTGGAAGAAACGGTGGCGCTGGACGAAGCGTTGATGAAGCACGGTTTCACATCGCAGTCAGCCGCTTCGGTGATGGCAACAGTGCGGAACGTGGTGCCGGTAACCACATTGCCTGCTAAGTCGCGCCTTCGCATTCTTCTTGGACCGTCCCGCACCGGACTTGCCCTAATTCCATACCGGGTGAGCATCTACCGCCACGACGACACAACCAATGCAGACTCCCATGTTGCAACGGTCGCGTTAACTGACGCCGGCCAGTATGTCTTGGGCCTCGCACCTGCAGATATTCCCTTTGCCGAGGACAGCACCGAACGCATCAACATGGCGGCCTTGCCGACGATCTATACTGCGATCTGGGAAACCGGGCGGCAAAACGAACTGGATGATCCGACCATTTCCAGAATTATCGCGTTGGTCGCCTACGATGTCGACTTGACTCGAAAGGTTCAGCCCGGGGATTCAATGGAGCTTCTGCAAGCCGCTTCCGTGGATGACACGCCGGCACAACTGCTCTATGTCGGCCTGACTCTTGGGAAGTCCGAGCGTAATTTCTATCGTTACCGCACCGAAGACGGAGCGGTGGCATACTTCGACGAAGCCGGCGAGAGCGGTAAACGTTTCCTCTTGCGGCGCCCACTTGAAGGCGGTGGTCGACTAACCTCGGCCATGGGGCTGAGGGTGGATCCCTTCAACGGCGGGAACGCGAGCCACGAGGGAACAGATTTTGCAGCTCCTGGCGGAACTCCCATCTATGCAGCTGCCGATGGAACGATAGAAATGGCGCAATGGTATTCCGGCTACGGCCGATACGTGCGTATGGGCCACACCAACGGGTACAAAACTGCATATGCTCATATGAGCCGGATTGCCGATGGTATTTCTCCCGGCACGGCAGTACGCCAGGGGGAGGTCATCGGCTATGTCGGCTCTACGGGCCGTTCTACCGGCAACCATCTCCATTTTGAACTGGAGATTAACGGGCGAGTCGCCGATCCGCTCGAGGTCAAGCTGCCACGAGCACGAACCCTTCCGGCCCGATATACCGACGATCTGAACCAGACTATCGATCAGGTGCGTAGGATCATGACGTCCTCAAGCCCCGAGGTATGATCATAAGGCAACTGCCTGAAAGGTCGACAGTGAGACCGGGCATGTGCCAAGCGGGTCCAGAGGAGGCCCGCCGGGTTCATTGCGGTTGAAGACGTAGCGTTTCTCACAAACATCCCACGACGGGGCCAGTTTCGTAGCATCAAATATATCGGTGCCTTCCTTAAGGTTGCGCCAGAACGGCACATGTGGGCTGGCAGCGTTAGCCGTCAAATTGGCGTCGGTCATCCGGAACGGCAGCAGCTGCAGCTGGAACGAGCGGTTGCCGCCCTTGAAAGTCTCTCGTGCCATCGCATAGATCTCTTTGATCCCGGTGTCGGTCATGGCGTAGCAGCCCACCGATTTGCAGTCGCCGTGCACCATCAGATAGGTGCCGTTGCGGCCCCATGCCTGGTCAAACTTGTTCGGAAAGCCGACATTGAACGACAGGAAATAGTTCGATTTTGGGTTCATCAAGCCGGGTGTGACGTCGTAGAACCCTTCAGGCCACTGGTAGTCGCCTTCCTTGACCTTGGGCCCGAGCGCGCCCGACCATTTGCAGATCGGGTAAGTCTTCAGAAGGGCATATTGGCCGGTGTTGGTGCGTTTCCAAACCTCGAGCTCGGACGACTGCTTGTAGACCCGGATAACCATGGGCTCTGCCGGTGCCGAACCGATTGCAGCCATCCGATCAACCAGCTCCTTTGGCACGGGAATATTTTGCCGGTTGTCGCCGACGAACTGGCTGCACCCGGCAACCAGCACTACGGCAATCAAGGCAACAAGCAATCGTAGGGAAGCTAGGATGATGGGCATGGGGTGACCTGTTTTTCCAATTTCCATCATAAGGGCTCGTGGTTATTTGGCGGTAAACTGGTGGCACGACTTCGGGAAGCCCATTGTCACGGTTTCGCGAGATCAATGGTACGGCCATTGAGGCCCATCAAGGAGGTTGCCTTGGATGTCGCAGATCCAATTCGGCAGCTGAAAGTTCATTTGCATCCACGGAAACCCGAGCCCAAAAAATATGTCTCTCAATCCTTCTTCTTGCTTTCACGATATCGATTTACCAGTTTGTGTTCAGCCTGGGCGTGGTGGTTGAGGAGGCTTGTGTCCGCGTCGACGTAGTTGGTGCGGCCGAAGTCTTACTGGTGGTAAATAGCTTCCATTCTGGCGACTCAACGTTAGCTTAGAAGTGCCCGGCGCTACTGACACAAAGTCAATTGATGCAAATGGTCGTGTGGTTGAACCTTCCATTCCCATCTATTCAGAACTCGATGTGGAGTCAGCCGGACTGACGCCTTCACAGACCGTGACGGTAGAAGTGACGTTGGAAATGGCGAACCAGTTGTCGTTAAGGCTGAAGTCCTGGTTGGCGGCCTGCTCGTACATGACCTCCATGACTGGGATAACGGCTGAAACTGGCTTTGCGTCTAAGGTGTTAATGCGTTAGCGCTGCCAATTACGAGATTGACCAAAAATTGATCGGCACCGGCCCAATATCGAGCTGTTTGCAACCTTGGTGCGACTAGAAGTGATACCACTGCTTCGATGCCCGAACTAAGTGTCGTCAGCATTCTGACGGTGTCCAAATGATGGCCCCGACATTACGACAAAGCGGCCTTTTCATAAGACCGACGATCGCTACGCCAGCAGCCCAAATCAGCCCAACCAAATCAGTCGTTTACCAATTTGCGACAATTGCATCAGTCATCCCGGGTCGATTTTGCCGCGGAACACCCAATAGGCATAGCCGGTGTAGGCTAGGATTGTTGATTGTCGCTTGCAACTGACCCGGGCGGATGCGGCCGAGAACTTGGACTATCTAGGAGGTAGTTCGCGTGTTCATAAGAAGATAACGTCCGAGCGTCGAGCTCTACATCAAGCTCGGCAAGCGTGTCAGGGCGACCATTCTGCAGCTGGGTTACCCGACCAAGAACGCCTTAAAGGGCTTGTACCGCGAATACGAGAAACGCCCTGATTTGTCAGGGGGATTTGCGGTCCGAGCCCCGAAATACACTCAGGCACAGAAGGAGGCGGCGGTTGAGCACTACCTCCCTCATGATTGCTGCATATCTGTAACGATGAGAGCCTTACGCTATCCCGGTCGTGGAACGCTGACCGCGTGGGTTCGCCAGGCGTTCCCTGCCGCCACGAACACCATAGTCGGTTTAGCTGGTCGTCCAAGTTATCCCGCGGCATTGAAACAGGTTGGCGTCATTCAGCTCTGCAGTCGACAAGAAAGTGCACAGGCTGTTGCTGAAAAATCGGCGTGTGCAGGCCGAAATTGTATAACTGGAAAAACCAGCCAATCGGCGCTGAGGCTCCCTAAACCATGAAACGCAATAACGCCTCACCGGCGGCGCCAGAGCGAGAGGAGTTGGAGCGTCAGCTCGACTTACTGCAACGCGACATCCGGCAACTGCAGATCGAGCGGGATCTCTTGAAGAAGGCCAATGAACTCCTAAAGAGGGCCTGGGCGTTGATCTGCAGCTCCGGAGCAATCGGGAAAAGACACTGCTGGTTGAGGCCGTCATAGTTCTCTATCGGCTGCCAGAGCTGCTTGCCCAGTTGGGACTGGCACGAAGTTCGTACTGTTATCAACAAGCCCGTGTGAAGGTGGCAGGCGAATACCTCGCTATTCGTAAGCGCCAAGCTGACCCCGTCTGTTTAGCCGACTAAGGCTGCGGTATTTGGCACCCTCCGATTGGTGAGGGGTGTCATGTTCTATGTCTGCGACTATGCGTGCGGATAGAAGTTTCCATCTGATCGAGGCTGTTCCGGATCGTCTGGAAGGCGCTCCGGTAGCACGCCGGCGTCGGTGGTCCGACGAGTTCAAGGCGGCGATGGTCGCTCGGAGCCTGGAGCCGGGCGCGAACGTGTCGGCGCTCGCACGCGAGATCGGGATATTGCCATCGCAGCTGTTCGGCTGGCGGTCCGAGGCCGCCGACAAGGGCAAAGTAAAGCGGGTGGGTAGGAGCGCGGCAGGCACAGGAACGGCGGATGGCACGGCGATCGAGCTTTTCGTGGATGGCATGCTGGTCCGGGTTGGGCCCGCGGTAAGTGAAGATCACCTGCGCCGTGTGCTTCGGGTCATCCGGTCCACATGATCCCCTCGGGCGTAAAGGTGTTCCTGGCCAGCCAGCCGGTAGACTTCAGAAAAGGACCCGACGGTCTTGTTGGTCTGGTTCGCGATGCCGGTGCAGATCCATTCAACGGCTCGCTCTATGTGTTCCGGGCAAAACGGGCAGATCGGATCAAGATTGTGTGGTGGGATGGCACAGGCCTGTGCCTTTACGCCAAGCGGTTGGAGAAGGCCGCGTTCTGCTGGCCGCGGATCGGGCACAGCCGCGTCCAATTAGGCCATGCCCAACTGCTGGCCCTGGTCGATGGCATGGACTGGAAACGGGTGCGTTCGGTGCCGGCAACTCGGCCGCAATCGGCTGGGTAAAAGCCTGCGGCAGACTGACTCACTGGCGCAAAAAACTGAGGCAATTCGGGGTGTTTTGTGCCATTATGTGGGCATGAACCCGGCCGATCCGCAGCAGCTTCCCGATGACGTCGACGCCCTCAAGGCGATGATCGCTGCTGCCCATGCCAGGGAGGCGTTGGCCGATCAGCAGCGCCTGGTGCTGGAGGCCGAGATCGCTGCCCATGAAGCGGCAATCGCGCAGATGAATGCGGCGAAGGTGGCCGACGCCGAAAAGATCGCTCGGTTGGAATCGATCGTTGCCATGCTCAAGCGGGCGCAGTTCGGGACACGCTCGGAGAAGCTGCGGATCGATCCGCTCGATGCCGAGCAGATGGCCTTCGTGTTCGATGAGCTGCAGACGGGTCTGGGCGAGATCCGGGCCGAACGCGACAAGCGTGCTGGAACTGCTGCCCCCCGTCCGCCGCGGCCGCGAAAGGGCTTTGCGCCGCACCTGGAACGCATCGAGCAGATCATCGAACCAGAGGTGCCGGCCGACTGTGTTGGTCTGGAGGCCGTCCGCATCGGCGAGGACGTCTCCGAGCGCCTCGATGTGACCCCCGCCAAGTTCCGCGTCATCGTCACCCGCCGCCCCAAATACGCCTACCGCCGGGCTGACGGCGAAGACCGCATCGTGCAGGCGCCGGCACCCGATCACCTGATTGCCGGCGGCATCCCCACCGAGGCGCTGCTGGCCCAGGTGGCGGTCAGCAAATATGCCGATGGCCTGCCGCTCTACCGGCAGGAGGAGATTTACGCCCGGGACGGCGTGGAACTGGACCGCTCGCTGATGGCCCAGTGGATGGGCCGGATCGGCTTTGAGCTCGAGCCGCTGGCCCAATACGTGCTGCACACCATCAAACAGGGCGAGCGCGTCTTTGCCGACGAGACCCGATTGCCGACGCTGGCGCCGGGGTCAGGGAAGGTGAAGACCGCCTGGCTGTGGGCCTATGCCCGGGATGATCGACCGTTCGGTGGATCAGGACCACCCATGGTGGCCTATCGGTTCGAGGACAGTCGGTCCGGCGATTGCGTCGCCCGGCATCTGGATGGCTATCGCGGGATCCTGCAGGTCGACGGCTATGCCGCCTATAACCGGCTGGGCAAGGATCGCGGGGCCAATGACGCCATGACTCTGGCCGGGTGCTGGGCCCATGCGCGGCGCAAGTTCTTCGACCTGCATGCCAGCGACGGCTCGCCCTTTACCGGTGCCGTGGTCAAGACCATGGCGCCGCTGTGGGCTATCGAAGAGGAGATCCGCGGTCATGGTGCCGAACTGCGCGCCAGCATCCGTGCAGAACGTTCCCGCCCCATCGTGGCTGAGCTGTTCGCCATGCTGGACCGGGAGCTGCCGCGCCTGTCGGGCAAATCCAAACTGGCTGAGATCATCCGCTACACCCTGAGCCGCCGGGCGGCCTTCGAGCGCTTCCTTGCCGATGGACGTATCGAAATCGACTCCAACATCGTCGAACGCGCAATCCGCCCGCAGACCATTACCCGCAAAAATGCGCTCTTTGCCGGCTCCGATGGTGGTGGCCGGGCCTGGGCCACAATCGCCACGCTGCTCACCACGGCCAAAATGAACGGCGTCGATCCAAATGCCTGGTTGACCCAAACACTCGAGCGCATCGCCAGCGGCTGGCCAAACAGCCAGATCGCCGACCTCATGCCATGGAACTTCAGGCCGTAACGGCCCCGGCTACGCGCTTACCGCTATTCGTCGCAGCATCGCTGAAATTTCGGCTCAACCACTGCTGCTACAGCTCTATCATTGGCATTACGGCATAACCAGTCCAAGTGTTAATCCGCATCCCCATTGAGCACTGCCAGAATACTGGCAGTGCCAATGGAAAATGCTGGAAAGATGAAATGGGAGAAGACGGTGAACGCAAACTAAATGCGTGCAAGAAGCCCTGCTGACTGAGCGAAATCCATGTTGTCTGCGTGCGACTGTTCCGGGACGAGCTGTCACTAGTCCTGCGTCTAAGCCTAAGAGCCCTAATCCAACCGAACGGCGATCATTATGGAGCAGTTAGACGCAGCCGTTGAGGGACGCTTAAGCCGAAGTGCCGCAGTTGCTAGAGACGCACTCAACAAATGGTTACAATCCTGGTCCGTCACTGAGCCGCCACTTCGCTGGCCACGAGGTCAGCCAGGTTTTGAGGGCTTGTCCCGTCAGGTGCCTTTCCGTTGACGAAAAACGTTGGCGTCTGGACCACGCCCAGCTTTTCCACATCCGACATATCGGTGTTGATGACGCCCAGGATACCGGGGCGAAGGGCATCCTGACGCGCCGTTTCAACGTCCAGGCCGGCTTCGCCCGCGATCTGCCATGCCAGTTCCAGATCGGGATCGCCATGCGCGGCCCATTCGGGCTGTCGGGCAAGCAACGCTTCGAGGACGGGGATGAAGAGGTCCTGCAACCGCGCAGTCTCGAGGATTTTCACGGCCTCGTCGGATCCATCGTGGAACGGCGCATAGCGCAGGACGAGCTTCACCTTGTCGGGATGGCGATCCATGATCTGCTTGACGATTGGATAGTATGCTCGGCAGGCCTCGCAACTCGGATCGAAGAATTCTGAAATGGTGACCGGGGCATCGACCGGCCCGATGACATAGGAATGCGGTCGGACGTAACCTGCGTCCTCGAAATTTGCCACCACACGCGATGCTGGTTGGCTGGACTGGCCGCTGTAGAAGAATGCAGCCACCCCGAAGACGGCGATGGCAACGATCGCGATGGATATGACGACTATGCGGGAGTTCATGCAGGTGTCCTGGCGAGGGGGACGAGAAGGAAGGTTATCGCGGCAAAGACGACGGTGGACAGGAAGGGAAGCGGGAGGCCAAGAACGACCATGCCATCCCCCGAGCAGGACGGGCCCGCACTGCAGGGCACGATAGGAGATGGCAGCACGCCGGCGTACATCAGAGAATGATAGATGGCGATGCAGAGCCCGATTCCGGACAGCGGAAGCGCATATCGCCAGACAGCGAGATCGCTACGGTATGCGGCAACGCCCAGCATCAAGGCCAGCGGGAACATCGCGATACGTTGGTACCAGCACAGTACGCATGGCACCTGTCCTATGACCTCGCCGATGAACAGCGCCCCGAGCGTCGCAACGCCGGCCACCGACCACGCCGCGAACAAAGCGTATGATTGGCCTTTTGTCAGAATAGGTCTCCCATGCTAGGGAGATCGTACTACCTAAAGCCACTAGAGGAGCAAGCCCTCTTCGGACACCGTCCTCAAGCCAAAAGGTCGCAGGGCGGGATGCGACGCAGCTCCGTCGATCGCCTACGGCTTGCATGACGAAATGCCCCATGTGCACGGAGGTCGGGTCCGGTTACGCTTTCCGGAACTTAACCTGGGACTGGCTGGCCTTCATGAAGAAGACATTGTTTGCGACCCTGTTGTTGGTCATGTCGCCCTTAGCCGTCAGCGCTCATGACTTCAACGCGGGCTCCATCTACATCGATCACCCGATGATCCAGGAGGCGCCACCGAATGCGCCAGTACTGGGCGGCTACATCATGCTCCAGAACAATGGAGCGGAAGACGACCGTCTTCTGGGCATCGAGAGTGATGCCGTCGAAAAAGTCGAACTACACCGGACTGTCATGACCGACGACATCGCCCGCATGACGCCCATGACCGAAGGGTTGCCGTTGCCTGCTGGCGCCATCGTCTGGTTGGGTGATGGCGGTACCCACGCCATGTTCATCAAGCCGAGCGCTCGGTATCTGGAAGGCGACGAGGTGCTGGCCACCTTGATCTTCGAAAAGGCAGGACGCATCGACGTGATGTTCAAGGTCGAGAAGAGAACCGGTGCGGATATGGCGCCGGGCCACCAGGGCATGGAAATGGGCGGAGAGGTAACCAATGGCCAGTAAACCGGGGCTCAACATCCGTGCTTTTAGGCTGATTCTTTGGGGGGTGGTCGCCGTCGCGGCAGTCGGTGCGACGATGCTCTTGATCTATCGCCCGGGAACACTGGCAGGCGAAGCCTTCTACGCCAGACCCTTCGAGCTTGTCGATCAGGACGGCACCGTCGTCACAGAGGCGGACTATTTGGGCAAGCCCTCGGCATGGTTCTACGGCTTCACGCATTGCCCCGACGTTTGCCCGACGGCCTTGGCCGAGATGTCGGCCATCCTCGAAGCCCTCGGACCCGATGCCGACAAGGTGCAGGTGATTTTTGTTTCGGTTGATCCAGAACGCGACACGCCCGAAATCATGAAGGACTACGTGGAGTATTTCGACCCTCGGATCGATGGCCTGACGGGCTCGCTCGAGGGCGTGTCGGCAATGGCGAAGGATCGCTACATCTTCTTCGAGAAGGTACCCATGGAAGGCGGCGACTACCAGATGGAGCATCAGGCCTCGGTCCAACTGGTCGATGCCCAAGGCCAGTTCTTCGGCACGCTCGCCACCGAAGAAGGGTTTAATGTTCGACTGGCCAAGGTGCGTCGACTCATCGGTTCTTGAGCTCACGCACATTTGCTGAGATAATTTCAGATTATCGCCCGATTTAACGCTAGGCTAATGATGTTGGGCTGGAATGGCCAAATATCACGCCGAGTGACGCATTGAACTTTAGGTTGCCACACGGGTTTTTGCCCACCCTGTTCGCCGTCATCGCCCTGCTGCTTGCCGTGCAGCAGGCTAGCGCAGCAGTTCACGTTTCGGACACTCCGGTGGCGATGGTTCACATCGATCAGCACCCGCAAGGCGATCCAAGCGACCTCCATGGAACCGGATGCTGTTCAGCGTCGGTGAGTATTGCGGCCTCTTCGTTGTTCGGCGTCGTGTACTCGTCGCACCGTGCAGCATTCGAGTTCGACAAGGGTTGGAGCTCTCCATACCCCAGCCTTCGTTCCAAGCAGTATCGTCCTCCACGTATCGGTTGATCCATCGTCTTGACCGCGCATGGCATGGCTTTGTCCATGCCATGCGCGTCGCCCTATGGAACCGAAACATGTGGAACCGAAAATGAAACGACGAGATTTCCTCCGGCTGATACCCGCTGGCGCTGTAGCCGCATTGCCGATGACGCAGCCCGCTCATGCTCAATCTCTCTGGGACATGATGAACCAGAGCCGCACCTTGACCGATGCCGAGCTGGAGGCGAACAGCGCAGCCGCTATCCAGGCCATCGACACGGTCGAACCGATCCTGTCCTACGACACGGTCAACAACCTGCAGATGGCCATCGCGCAGTACGAACCGTTCGTTGCCGGTGGCGGCTGGGAGCAGGTGCCGCAGGAGACCTATGGCGTCACGATGGGCGTTGTACGGGACGGCGTCGTCCAGCTCAAACGGCGCCTGCTTGCATCTGCGGACATGCCTATGGTCGAAAGCGTGGACGATGCCATGGACGCCCCGACCGATGCGGCGCTGCGCCGCTTCCAGGCTCGCCATGGCCTTCAGGTGAATGGTCAGGTCGACGAAGCCACCTGGTACGCATTGAACGTGCCTGCCGACACCCGCCTACGCCAACTGCAGCTCAATCTGGTTCGAGTTCAGACAATGGCGCCGGCTCTGGCCGACCGCTACGTGGTTGTCAACATCCCGGCGGCATTTATCGAAACCGTCGAGGGCGGCATGGTGGCCCGGCGCCACACTGCCGTCGTGGGGCGCATCGACCGGCAGACCCCCATCCTCAAGAGCCGCATCCACCAGATCAACTTCAATCCGTTCTGGAACGTGCCGGTGTCGATTATTCGCCGCGATCTCATCAAAACCATGAACGAGAACCCGAACTATCTCACCGAGCAGAAGATCAGGATCTTCGATGGCAGCGACCGAGAGCTCCAGCCGAGCGAAATCAACTGGCAGACCGAGGAAGCCGTGAACTACAGATTCCGCCAGGATCCCGGCCCTCTCAACTCCATGGGCAATGTCAAGATCAACTTCCATAATCCGCATGCCGTCTACTTACACGACACGCCTACCAAGGGCCTGTTCGGCGACAACGCCAGGTTCTTTTCGTCGGGCTGCGTCCGCGTCGACCAGGTGCGGGACTTCGTCGGCTGGGTGCTGCGCGACAATGGTGACTGGGGCGACGCCGAGATCGGCAACGTGTTCTCGACGGGCGAGCGCAAGGACGTGGACGTCCGCAGTCCGGTGGAAATCCACACGACCTATATCTCGGCATGGGCGAACCGGAACGGCGTCGTCAGCTTCCGCGACGACGTCTACGAGTTCGACATGGCCGGCAAGGTCAGCTTCGAGGCATGACCGTGCCGGACAAGCTGACTTTCGCCATCCATGGATTGGGCTGTTCTGATTGCGTCTCCGCTATCGAAAACGCGGTCATGCCATTACCGGGTGTCGCCTATGTGGGGGTATCTCTGTCGGGAAGGACGATGACAGTTCGTCCCGGCCCAGGCTTCGACGTTTCGGCAGTGTTTTCCAAAGTCCAACTGCTTGGCTACGGTGTTGGAGACGAAGTTGCCAAGGACGTGGCGTTTGCAGGATGTCCATGCCGGGAACCTTCGGCGGTTGGTGGCCGGACGAAGGTGCAATAGGTTGGCGCCATGACATCAAGATCATATCTTTGGCCAGGTGTGCCGCTCGCGATCGGCTCGGCAGTTCTTTTCGGAGCCTCCGCACCTCTATCAAAAGTCTTGATGGGGTCAGTCGATCCATGGCTCCTGGCCGGAATCCTCTATCTGGGTGCCGGAATCGGGTTGGCCATCGTCCACTTGGGCCGCCCCCTGATCGGATTGATTTCATCGGAGGCGCCCTTGCGTCGGGTTGACCTGCCGTGGCTTGCGGCAGTGGTGATATTCGGCGGCGTGCTCGGGCCGTTGTTGCTGATGCTCGGGCTTTCGCAGACCAGCGCAGCCTCGGGTTCGCTGCTTCTAAACTTGGAGGCCTTGGCGACGATGGGCATCGCCTGGGCGGTGTTTCGAGAGAACGTGGATCGCCGCCTGATGCTTGGGGCTGCAGCCATCCTCGCGGGTGCAGTGCTTCTGTCATGGACCGGTGATGGCTGGAGGTTGGATTCGGGAAGTCTGCTCATTGCTGCCGCTTGCTTGTGCTGGGGCATCGACAACAACCTAACGCGAAAGCTCTCGTCCTCCGATCCTGTGCAGATAGCGATGATCAAGGGACTGTTCGCAGGGACCACGAACCTGCTGCTTGCCGTTTCCTTGGGGGCCAACCTGCCGAGCATCGAAATTATCTGTGCCGGAGCGGCTTTGGGCTTCCTGGGCGTTGGCGTGAGCCTGGTGATGTTCATGCTCGGACTTCGTCACCTCGGAACTGCCCGGACTGGGGCGTACTTCTCGCTCGCCCCCTTTATAGGATCGGTGTTGGCAATAGCGATATTCCAGGAAGCCATTTCATGGCAGCTCGTTGGTGCCGGTGTTCTTATGGCCATGGGTCTTTGGCTGCATCTTGCAGAACGCCATGAGCATGCGCACGACCACCAAGAGCTGGAGCACGATCATGTTCACAGTCACGACGAACATCACCAGCACACGCACGAAGGTCTCGTGACCGAGCCGCATTCGCACCGGCATCGCCACGAACCGATGCGGCACACGCATCCACACTATCCCGACCTGCACCATCGTCACGGACACGGTCACGGTTAGCTGAATGGCCAAGCCGAGAGAGAGTGAACGACGAAAGGCAACTGCCGACCGGTCGAGACCTGGCTGGGGTCGGAATGCCGCTCGATCAACACAATCGGCAAACAGGTATTGACCTTGCCATGGTGGGAAGGTGGAGAGTGGTCTTTGCAGGAGTACAGGATTGCCGGCATGTCTTGTCGCTCGCCGAAGACTTCATCTCGAAGTCGCCTGATCAAGCCCTTAGCGAAGGAAACAAGATGAACATGATCAAGACTGCACTGCTCGCCGTCGTCCTCGCAGGCACTTCGTCCGTCGCCTATGCCCAGGATGCGGCAGCCGGCCACGACATGACCGCGAAGGCTGGCGACGCCTCCATGGGGGCAGAGCTGCCCAGTATCTGCACGAGTTCCAAAGGCCTGGCAGGCGACATGTCGATGGGCACGACCCATCAGATGGACCAGGCCCACACCGACTTGATGGCCGGCATGGACGTCACCAACAAGCAGATGATGGACGCCATGATGGTCGAGGACATCGACGTGGCATTCGTCTGCGGGATGATCCCGCATCACCAGGGTGCCATCAACATGGCCAAGGCCGAACTCGAGCATGGTGACAACCAGTGGGCCAAGGACATGGCGCAGAAGGTGATCGACGCTCAGGAGCAGGAGATCGCTGACATGGTGGCATGGTTGGAAGCAGAAGGCGCGAAGGAATAGCTCGGACTGCCCTTAGCCCGGTAGAAAGGCCCCGCCTGTCCTTTGAGCATAGGAGGCAGCCTGTGAGTACAAAGAGATTTACCCCGGAATTTAAAGAAGAAGCGGTCAGGCAGGTGGTTGAAAACTTAGAGCCCTATCCGCCTACAATCTCGGCAGCATAGGCTTCATGTTCGTCTTCATGGCAGGCCGGATAGACTGCCAAAATTAATTTTGCTCGTATCCCAAAGTGGAAATCCTTTGAAAATGACGAAGAGCCGATACCCAACGCCACTTATCGTCGCGGCTTTCGTAGTGCTAGGCGTGATTGGCGCAGCATTTGCTTGGTTTTTGCTCGACCCAGGATTCCGGATGACGTCAGCCGAAGCTGACATGGCAAGCACCGAGCCCTCAGATGATTTTGAAACCAGGGTGCGCGACTACCTTCTCGCAAATCCCGAGGTGATTATGGAAGCCGCGCGGCGCTTTGAGGAGAAACAGCGTCTAGCCCAAGTGGCGGAGAGCAAAGACGCGTTGTCCACTCGCGCGGAAGAGCTTTTCCGCGATCCTGAAACTCCGGTGGGCGGCAATCCCTTAGGCGATGCCACATTGGTGGAGTTCTTTGATTACAACTGCCCCTATTGTCGCGACGTCGCGTCTGTCATGGCCGAGGCGGAGGCCGCCGATCCTGGTCTCAAGATTATTTATAAGGAGTTCCCTATCCTGGGGCCGAACTCAGTTCTTGCGGCCAAAGCGGCATTGGCATCAGAGCGACAGGGCAAGTACGGCGAATTTCACAAACTCATGATGCAGAACAGTGGGCCAGCGGACGAAACGTCCGTCTTTGTCGCTGCCGAAACGGTGGGGCTGAATATCGAGCAACTGCGGATTGATATGGAGGATCCTGCCATTCAAGCACAGATCGATCGCAACATCGATTTGGCGCTTGCGCTACGCATCAACGGCACCCCGGGATTTGTTATCGGGGACGAAATACTCCGAGGGGCAGCCGATCTAACAACGATTCAAAGCCTGATCGACAAGGCCCGAAATACAGACATCAAGTAGCGTCAACAGCTCACGGTTGTGCCGCACCGACCGTAGTGTCGGCGCTTCCGGCGACTAGGATGGGACGCTCGTCCAGTAGATCAACCCACTTGCCGGCGTCCGCCTGGGACTGCCGCTTCAGATATTGATATGGCGTCTGTGACCAGAGCAGGATTTCGCTGGCGAGATTGTCAAGCACAAGGTCGCCACGATCTGTTCGGGCCATCAACACGGCATGTCCTGCCCCGTTGGTCTGCTTGACCACGGCAATCAGCAATGTGCTGGCGGGCCATCCAGCGTCCAGAAGTGCGCGGCGTTTGACTAAAACGTAATCCTCGCAATCGCCGGCACCGTTCGGATAAGTCCAATACTCTGCGACTCGGTAAAGGTCATCGTCGGAGACGGGTTGAACCTCGGCGTTGAACCGGGCGTTGACTGTCAATAGTTCGGTCCACAGAGCCTGATCTAGGGCAATGGCGGGTACCAAGGTCTGGTTACGTCCACACTCGAGCGGACGAGACCGACAGAATTCCATGTGCCCGACCGGAATGCTGGTGGTGTCGCCTGATGGTGCAAATGCGGCGTTGGATAGATCGATTGAAAGAGCAGTGACTGAAGACACCACAAAAATAATCGCCACCAAAAATAAAGCGATTGCCTGGCGGACCATTGTCTCGTTTCCTTTACAGAAGCGAGGCTAGGCGGTCTAAATTGGCGGGACGCGAAAAACCGCGACAAGTTTTGAATCGAATTTGCGGTAAATTTTTAGGCTGCCGTTAAGCAATCAAATGGCGGAAGCTTAGAAGACTGGCGCGCCTCCTGTGCGCGACCAGTTGCAGGGAGCAGCAGCCTCACTAGATCGAACAGCAACCATATCCTGCTGCCGCCCCATTCAGAGGGAGCGACCACCAAAGGTGTCTCAAGCATTGCAAGAACGCATTACGATACGGATGACCCCGGAGATGATCTCACGGATCGATGAGTGGATCGCAACCCAGCCTGCCTATGTAAGTCGTCAAGACGCTATCCGGCGGTGTGTCGATTTGGTGCTTGGTTCCACCGAGCATGATTACGACCGTTCTGGCCGCGCCGGTTCAAGCCGCACCACATCGTAGAGAATTTGCCCGCCGCGGCCGTGATGGACGCGTCAAACAGTTTAATCTCGGACGTCGCACCGGGGTTATGTCCCCAACGTGATCTCTACCATCAGCCGGTGCCCGACCTCGAGGTCGCAATCATGGCCGTAGGACTTTGACGGTTCTGCGGGCAGTCCAACCAGAAGCGATGGTGAAGCTTCAAAAGACGTCTGTCGCTTAGGCATCGAACGGCTGTAATCTTTTCCCTACCGCAAGATAAGGCGCGGGATCGATGGCGCCGTTTTGATCGCGCAGCTCAAAATGCAGATGTGGCCCCGTGGATCGCCCGGTAGAGCCTACTAAAGCAATCTCCATATCGGCTTCTACCCGATCACCCTGTTGGACAAGAGCTTTCGATAAGTGCGGATATCGGGAGATAAGACCCGACAGATGTGTGACCTCTACCACGTTGCCGTAGTCCCCCTTCCACCCCACAAAGGTAACAACACCGCTGCCGGCACTCTTCACCGGCGTCCCGCTGGGGGCTGGGAAGTCGATGCCCGAGTGAAAGGCCGACTGGCCAGTAAAGGGATCTTTCCGGGCTCCGAAGTTCGAGCTGATTAGAGAAGTATTGACTGGCTGGTGAATTGGCACATCGTCCATCGCCCGGCGGGCTTCGCGAAAGCGATCCAGTGCAGCGACGGCCTCGCGAACTGTAAGGGACTCGGCACCAATGGCATCCTCCGGCAAAGGCATCAACGGGCCGCCGCGTGCCAATTCGGCACCCCCTGTTTGGCCAACACGGTCCAACTCGGCGACTATCATATCGGTGGACAGATCGGCGGCCGCAGAGAGCATCGCGACCGCTGCTACGATTTCTCGTTCCATTGCTCGGAGGTCGGCCTCAATAATATCGAGTTGATCCGCGCGCCCGCTTCCTTCAGCCCCAACTGATTCTGCTTGATCTCCCGCTCTTTGAAGGTGCACGACACCCAGATTGGCAGCGGTCGCAGCTAAACTTTGCAAGGTACCGAGTTGCTCGTCGACTTGCATTTGCAACTCCGCAACCTCCTGCAGTTTAGGCGTTGCGGTGCCCAGGTTTGTGACCTCTCTAAGCCGAAGCAGATCGACACTGCCGCTAAGCTGGGTAATCCTCAACTCATAAGCGGCCAAAATACCGGATCGCTTTTGCCAAATCCCAACGATGTCGGTATTGAACAGCAACCCCACCAATGTCAGGACATTCGTAAAGAGCAAACAGCCCAGCAGGGACCAGCGATTGAGTTTGAGCTGGTTTCGGAAAGAGCCGTGCACTGAACCCCTCCAGATGGGACGTCCCATTATTGACCGTTATGGTTAAGGAATCTGAAAAGCGGGATTGCGATTCTGCCCCTTCATCCAGTGAGGCAGGTTGAGACTTAAGTGCCCGGGCGATCAGTAGCGCAGGCATTTGGTGTAAGATTGAAAGGCAACCGACACGTGACCAAGACCATAGCGACTGTCACCGACAATCGTCAGCGGAAAACCTTGTGGATCGTACTGCTTTTAAACGTGGCTATTTCGGCCGCGTTCTTCGCGAGCGGCGCCGTCGGCGATTCAAGCGCTCTAATAGCAAACGGCTTGGATAACGCCTCTGACAGTCTGGTTTATGCCATTAGTCTGTTTGCCCTGTCGCGCACAGGCAAGTGGAAGCGAATAGCTGCCAACGTATCGGGTGGTCTCCTTTTGGTTTTTGCCCTTGGCATTTTATTGGATGCGCTACGCCGGTACTATGTTGGCTCCGAGCCACTGGGTCCACTTATGACTGTTATGGCCCTCATCGCGGCGCTCGTAAATGGCGCCTGCATATGGTTGCTTGCGCGCATCGAGGCGCCCGATGTGAATGTCCGGGCGGCGAATACCTTCAGCTTGAATGACTTCATTTCGAATGGCGGGATACTGGTCGCAGGCGGCCTTGTCTGGTGGCTAGGAAGTAGCTGGCCGGATCTTCTGGTTGGTGTTGCCGTTGCGGGTATCGCTGCTTGGGGCGGAATTAGCATTCTGCGCGATGCTCATGACGAGCATCACAAAGCGGCGCATGGAGACGACCAGAAGGAATGAGAATGGTCCGGCAGGATCATCCAACTGATGACGAGGACGATCCTTGGCCTTTCCCCTCTGGCGAAAGGAAGCACGTGCAGCAGAAGAGACGATACACATATTTGGTGATGCGAACTGCTGCAGTGCGACATCGGTGTGGATCGATGTCGCAGTGCAGTTCACGAGTGTCTGGTTTATAGGTGTTCGTATCCGAAGTGCTCGATCGCTTCCGCTTTCGCGCGACCTATTTTCATCAAGCAAGACGCGGCGCCAGGCCGATAAGCCCATGGGGCGTCGCGACCTGAACTACAGGAAATTGGCTGATGTCTATCGAACTGGGGCATTTCGCGCTGATACTCGCCTTCGCGATCGCAAGCGTTTCGGCCGTCGGTGGTTATGCATACTGGCGCAGCGGAGAACGACTCGCGTCCTTCCTCCGACATGGAGCTGTACTGCAGTTCATTCTGGTAGCTGTGGCCTTCACCGCACTCGTCCAGGCTTTCATCAGTTCCGATTTTTCCTTGAAATTGGCGGTGGAGAACTCCCACTCCCTAAAACCTTTACTATTCAAGATCTCGGGCGTTTGGGGAAACCATGAGGGCTCAATGCTCCTTTGGATTCTCATTCTGGTTGCCTTCGGCGCCATGGTGGCGGCATTCGGCCGCAAGCTGCCGACTGACCTTCTTGCGCTGGTACTGGCTACACAGAGTCTTCTAGTCGCAGGGTTTGGCGGCTTTACCCTCTTTACCTCCAACCCATTCCTGCGGATGTTCCCGCCCCCGTTGGAAGGCAATGACCTCAACCCGGTTTTGCAGGATATCGGCCTCGCCATTCACCCCCCGCTGCTCTACACAGGCTACGTTGGCTTCTCGATTTGCTTTTCGTTTGCTGTGGCGGCACTCATTTCCGGCCGCATCGATCAGGCTTGGGCCAGCTGGGTACGTCCATGGACCATGTTGAGCTGGACCTTCCTGACTCTGGGCGTCACAATGGGCTCCTATTGGGCATATTATGAGCTGGGCTGGGGTGGCTGGTGGTTTTGGGACCCAGTGGAAAATGCTAGTTTCATGCCGTGGCTTGCCGGCACCGCGCTGCTCCATTCCGCGCTCGTCATGGAAAAGCGCAACGCGCTCAAGGTCTGGACTATTTTTCTCTCCATCATCACTTTTAGTTTGTCCCTGCTGGGCACTTTTTTGGTCCGATCCGGGATACTGACATCGGTCCACACTTTTGCCAGCGATCCTGCCCGCGGCATGGTCATCCTAGGGCTGATGGTACTGATTGTCGGCGGGGCGTTCGCGCTGTTTGCCATGCGCGCTTCTTCACTGCGCAGCGGGGGACTGTTTGCACCCGTCAGCCGCGAGGGCGCACTCATCTTGAACAATCTATTTCTTGCGACCGCAACAGGGGCGGTACTAGTAGGCACCCTTTATCCTCTTGCCCTGGATGCCCTGACAGGCACCAAAATCTCGGTTGGTGCTCCATTTTTCAATCTAACCTTTGGGGCACTAATGGCGCCGCTGTTGCTGGTTCTTCCGTTCGGACCACTGCTCGCCTGGAAACGAGCAGATGTGGTGGGGGCCGCACAACGGCTGTTGGGCGCCGCAGCCCTGGCAATCTTCCTTACCATCCTGATTTCTTCGCTGAGTGGCGTTTCCATTTCGCTGGCGCCGGTTGGTTTGCTGCTTGGCTTCTGGGTAGCATTTGGCGCTGTTGCTGATTTGGTCGACCGCAGTAGGCTTGGACGCATCCCGTTGCGCGAGAGCTGGCGCCGCCTCATCGGCCTGCCGCGTTCGGCCTGGTCGACCGCCCTTGCTCATTTCGGGATCGGCGTTACGGTGCTGGGGATCGTGTCGACCTCGGCCTGGGAAACTGAGAATGTGACCACGCTCAGTCCGGGCGAAAGCACTGAGCTTTCCGGCTATATCATTGCCTTTGATAGGTTCGGTCAGATGGCAGGGCCGAACTATGTTGCAGACGAGGGCCATTTTACCATCACTGCGCCAAACGGCGCCATTCGGCAGCCTGTTGCCGAACGGCGAACATATGTTGCCAGCGGCATGCCGACGACAGAAGCGGCAATTGAAACCTTTGGTTTCTCTCAACTCTACCTGCAGCTCGGCGAACGCCTGGATACAAACCATGTCATCCGCGTTTGGCACAAGCCCTACATCACGCTGATCTGGCTTGGCGCCATTCTTATGTCGATTGCCGGCGCCCTGTCGCTCACGGATCGCCGCCTGCGCATCGGCGTACCAACTCGGAGGGTACACCAGGTCGTCCCGGACGCTGCGGAGTAACTACTGCAAGCTAGCGGCGTGTTTGGATCGTTATGCAGAAGCTGTCGCGGTTCTAACGGTTGGGCGGTCAGGATTCGGGCCCCACTTGGCGGGCTCGTGGTTCGTTAATGCGCCAGCGCGCGCCAGGAAACAATCTAACCGTTAGGCTAGCGATATTGCCTACCCAATTTGCCTGAAAATAGGGAAGTTCTGTAAAAGCCAGAACGCGAGCAACGACAGTTGCCCCGTAACCATGGCCACGCCCATGGCTATCATGACAACCCCCGCAACGATCTGCAGCCATCGCCCTGCACCGCGTATCACCTTTAGCCGCTCAGCCAGGCCCTGCATGAACAGGGCGGAGAGCACGAAAGGTAGCCCAAGCCCAATTGAGTATACCGCTAGTAACAAAACGCCGCTCGATGCAGTGGCGGATACTGCGCTAACTGTCAGTATGGCGCCGAGCACTGGGCCAATACAGGGGGTCCAACCGAATCCGAATGCTAATCCCAGAAGGTAGGCGCCAGCGGGGCGCCCACCCTGGATGGCGCCGTGAAAGCGTATGTCCCGGTCCATCCACGCAAACCTGATCAACCCTGTCGTAAATATCCCAAACACAATGACCAAAGTACCGCCGATCAGATTGGCTTCGGATCGGTAGGATAGCAAAAGCCGACTGACAAGCGTGGCGCTGGCGCCAAGCGCGATAAAAACCGTCGAAAAACCTAGAACAAAGCATAGACTTAGCGAGAAAACGACAATCCCGCTTCGGTCGACGACCGAAGACCGGTCTGCTGCGGAATTTCCGGCAATGTAGGAGACGTAGCCGGGAACCAGGGGCAGCACGCATGGGGACAAAAATGACACCGCCCCTGCGAGGAAGGCCGTTAGAACACCGATGTTGGAAATTTCCACTAATTGACCGTAGGTGGTTGAAACTGGGAAGTATTTCCGTTCTCCAGATAGAGACGGATCGCATTTGCAGTGTGCGGCAGGTCCCATTCCACGGGACCGACCCAGCGATGGACTTCAATTCCCTCCCTGCTGATGAGAATGGTCGTTGGAAGGCCAACCACGCCGGCCGCCTCCATGACATTCATGGAGGGATCGAGATAAATATCCAAGTTCTTCACGTTGATCCCATCGAAGAATGGCCGCACAGCCTCGTTCCCAGTGCGATCGATGGACAGGGCCACGACCTTAATCCGATCGCTACCAACGTCCTGTTGCAACCGGTCAAGCGCCGGCATCTCCTCGCGGCAGGGGGCACACCATGTCGCCCAGACGTTTAGTAGTGTCACCCTGCCTCGGAACTCCGCCAAGCTTGTAGCCCGGCCCTGCGCGTCGGTGAAAGCAAGGTCCAATAGGGACGTGGCGTGCACCGATTCAGTGGCAGACTTTTCATCTGGCGAACGCAGAACGAACACTCCGATTAAAAGCGCCACGAGAGCAAGCAGCCCAATCGGTACACACCACCACAGTACTCTCATCACCGAACCCCTAGGGGCAATTGCCCAAGGGGACTTAGCGACACTGAACGAATCAGCATTGATAGCGATCTTACCATGCCAGCGTTGCGCCGCGGCGCGTGTGTTGGTGCGCAAAGTGCGGTCGATGTCGGACGGTCGCCGCGAAATGGAGACGGATCCGTAATGATCGGCGCCGACTTCATCCGGCCCGCCGAGGTGCGATTAGCCGCGTGTCCATACCGAGATTGAATGGGTTCAAGCCCCACACGAGCCCGTAGAGGAGCCAAGTATGCCGCCAATGTTCACCTTCGTGCAGCGTCGACGCCATCAAGATGCCGACAAGCGAGATGAGCAGCGCGATCGTGAGTTCGTTTTTGGTGCGCCGGTAGTTCCGGATCGATACGACAACGCTCCCAATGGCAAGAGTAACGTAACTGATGCCGCCGCCCCAGCCATAGTTGACGAATGAGCTTAGCCAGATGTTGTGAATCGGCTCAGGAAAGATTTTCTCGAGCTGGAGCACCCCGACCCCGATGGGGTTCTGGAAAATCATTGGCAGCACGAGCGCATATCGCGCGTACCGTCCCTCCTCCCCAAGGTCGTAGGATTTGGCAAAGGTAAGGCGATCCATGAGTTTTTCGGTAAATTCAGCCGAAATCATGCTGGCGATGGCAAACAGCACCATACCGGTCGCGACAAGGCCGCCGACAATTAGCAACAGCCGACGCGGGTGGCCGCGGTTGTGAAAGAAGACGAAGGCAAAGAAGCAGCCAAACCCAGCGACAACGGCGATGCGTGAGAACGAGAGCAAGATGCCAACCAGGACAATTGCCAAAGCACCACTGAGCAGCACTTTGCCTTGGCCCCGAGAGAGGAAGTAGGCACAGAAAACCGCGGCCGGAATCAAGAACGAGCCATACATGTTAGGGTCGTCAATGAGACCCTTAGCTCGCCCGTCCCAAGTCAGCAGTTCAATCTGGGTCAAGAAGCCGACTGTGCCAAGGATTGAGGCAACTACGCAGGAGACGATGTAGACCTTCATAAAGCTTTCAAAGTGTCGGCGGTGCCAGCTCATCGAAACGAAGGCGCCGATCATTCCGATGGAGATAGCAAAGGTCTTTGCAATGAGCTCGAAGCTGACAAAATCCTGATCGAGATACGGCATTGACGCGAGGAAAAAGGAAACGGCCCACGCGGCTAGAAGGAGGGTCAAAAGTATAGCCCGCCGGGTCACCTCCAGCTTTTTGAAGAGCAACATATAGATGAGGGTGATCAGAAAAGATGCGATGAACAGCAGATCTACAGGCGACGGCCTCGCTAGAGTGAAATTCATGGCCAGCACGGCGATCAAAAAGATCAGATTTCGCGTAGAGAATACGGCAAATCTCATGCCGGTGACGCTCAATCCGCTGTCGGGCTCCCCATCGCGGATTCCCGTGTTCATTCGCATGGCACGATGCCGTATCGAAACAAGAATTCCATATTGGCACGCCCCTCGCCGTCTCCTGCATTCCCGACTGCTTTTTCCTTGGCCGCCTGCTCAAGCAGCCTGCTTGGGCGTCTAAGTGACACAATGGAACGACGTGTAGGAACAAGGCCCATAGCGTCACACCAAGTAGTTGAAAACCCGTGAAGCTGGGCCAAGCCACGGCAATCAAACTTGCCGATTACCCGCGTTGCGGCACATTGGTGCGGGCCCCGACGTGGAACTGAAGTTGTGTCCGTGGACTGCGCGCGACACAACGGACGTAATGAAGAAATGAGAGTGTTCGAAACTCGGATCGAGAATGGTCCGCTGGAAGGAGGCAAGATAACCAGTCAGCGAGGAAAATTTCGAGACGAGGTTAGCCGAGGTTCGCTGTGGCACCTGAACACGAAGTAAGTTCGGGTGAACTTCGGGCAGGTGCGAACTCAATCGCGTGGGTCAGCCCATTTTTCGAGGCTTGCCAGGAGTTCCGTCTTATGCTTCTTGCAAATGACTTGCAAACGCATCGAGGCTGGTAATTGGACGCGCGTGTACCCAAGACATTTTCAGGTTGGAAGCAAAGCAACCGCGATGCCTCGCTGTCCGACGTCCACCGCTCGATCCCGGTGAAGTCCCAGTCATCGGTTTGGCGTCGTGCGGCGGCGTTCGTCGGGCCGGGTTATCTGGTAGCTGTCGGCTACATGGACCCTGGCAACTGGGCGACCTCTCTGGCGGGCGGATCCAAGTTCGGCTACGCGCTCCTCGTCGTCGCGCTGGTATCGAACATCATGGCGATCGTGCTGCAGTCGCTGTGCGCCCGGCTCGCCATCGCATCTGGCCGGGACTTGGCGCAGGCGTGCCGGGACGCGTTTCCCAAGCCTGTTGCCTACATGCTGTGGTTCCTGGCAGAGATTGCGATCATTGCGACCGATATCGCCGAGGTCATCGGCACCGCCATCGGTCTCAACCTTCTCTTCGGCATCCCGCTCGAGATCGGCGTGCTCATCACCGCGCTCGACGTGTTCCTGATACTCTACCTACAAAAATTGGGGTTCAGGTGGGTAGAGGCGCTGATCGTTGCTTTGCTTGCCGTGATCGCCGCTTGTTTCGTGGTTCAGATCGCGTTGGCCGACCCCAATTGGGGCGACGTGATCCGCGGCTTCGCACCCACGACGGAAATCGTGACCAATCCCGAAATGCTCTACCTTGCCCTCGGAATCCTCGGGGCGACGGTGATGCCCCACAACCTTTATCTCCATTCAGGCATCGTTCAGACCCGCGACTATGGCGACAGCGTGCCGGAGAAAAAGGAGGCGCTGAAATTCGCCACCATCGACTCTACCGTCGCGCTCATGTTCGCTCTCTGCATCAACGCCTCGATCCTCATCCTTGCCGCAGCCACCTTCAACGTCGCCGGACAAACCGAGGTCGCGGAACTCGGGGAAGTCCATAACCTCCTCGCCCCGATGCTCGGGCTGGCTATCGCACCGACGTTATTCGGCATCGCACTGCTGTGCTGCGGCATCAACTCGACCGTGACCGCTACCCTTGCGGGGCAGATCGTCATGGAGGGTTTCCTCAACATCCAACTCCCCCCATGGCTCCGTCGCCTGATTACCCGAGCGATCGCCATCATCCCGGCGGCAGGTGTCACCATCTGGTTCGGTCAATCAGGCACGGCACAGCTGCTTATCCTAACCCAGGTGGTGTTGAGCCTCCAACTGTCCTTTGCCGTCTTCCCGCTGGTCATGTTCACAGCGGACAAAACCAAGATGGGTGAACTCGTAGCGCCCAAGTGGCTCATCGCCTTCGCCGTGTTGATAGCGGTGGTGATCGCGGGGCTCAACGCCAAGCTGCTAGTGGACTTCGTGTTCTGAGATGGCAGGCACAACCGACATCGACACACTCGTCCAAGAATGCCGTGCCAATGGTCTAAAAGCCACGGAAAATCTCAGGGCCGTCCTCGCCGTCCTGGCTGAGGGGGTGAGGCATCCGGACGTCGAAGAACTGCGCCGGGCGGTAGAGGCGAGAGGGCACCGCATCGCCTTGGCCAGCGTGTACCGTGTCGTCGCCCAACTCACCCGGGTCGGCATCGTTGAGACCCGCCATTTCGAGACAGGCAAGTCGAGGTACGAACTCGCAAAGGGCCAAATGCACGATCATCTGGTCGATATCGATACCGGTGACATCCTGGATTTCCACGATGCGGCAATGGACGAGATCGAGGAGCGTGTGGCCGCCAAACTGGGGTACAGGATCGTTCGGCGACGCGTCGAGCTCTATGCGGTACGAATAGAACCGCGCCCGTCGCTTCCGCTCACCGGAGCCGGTGGGAAGGATGAGGCGACCTGAGCTCGCAAGGCGCAACCTTATTTGCTTCGTCGACCAAGAGGTTCGCTTGGTGGTTAGTCCGAACTGCGTGCTCCCTGTGAGGGAGTGACAAGACCCAAAATTCAGCCGTCGGCGGCCAGACCTGCCTGACCGGCGCCGATGACTAGGAAATCGACGTCGTCCGTCACTGTGCCGCGACCTCGCTTGCGACCAGGTCGGCAAGGTTCTGCGGGTCGGTACCGGTGGGCGCCTTGCCGTTGACGAAGAAGGTGGGTGTCTGCACCACGCCGAGCGCGTCGACGTCTGCCATGTCGGTATTAAGCACGCCGATAATACCAGGGCGTAGGGCGTCCTGCTTCGCCCTCGCTACGTCGAGCCCGACCTCCCCAGCAAACTGCCATGCCAGCTCGAGATTCGGGCCTTCGTGCGTCGCCCATTCCGGCTGGCGTGCCAGCAGTGCCTCAAGCACTGGGATGAACAGGTCTTGGAGACGCGCGGCCTCCAGAATCTTCACCGCCTCGTCGGATCCGTCATGGAATGCTGCGTAACGCAACACGAGCTTCACCTGGCCGGGATGGCGATCCATGATCTGCTTGACGATCGGATAGTATGCCCGGCAGGCCTCGCAACTCGGGTCGAAGAACTCGGCAATGGTCACCGGCGCATCGGCAGGCCCGATTACGAACGAATGTGGACGCACGTAACCTGCGTCCTCGAAATTCGCCACGACGGGCGAGGCGGGCTCAGGCGTCTGCTGTGTGTAGACCCAGGCACCGGCTCCAAAGATGATTACTGCCACGACGGCGAAGGCGATGACTAGGAATCTGGAATTCATTTCGGGTTCCTGGCGAGTATGGCGAGAAGGGTGGAAATGGCGGCGAAGGACGCGGTTGCCATGAAGGGGAGCGGAACGCCCAGGACCACCATGCCGTCGCCGGAACAGGACGGGCCCGCGCGGCAGGGCTCGATCGGCGCCGTGAGAACGCCGGCATACATGAGCGAGTGGTATCCGGCGACCGCCAGGCCGGCGAGAGCCACGGGCAAGGCGTAGCGCCAGATGCCGGCATCATTGCGGAACGCGGCGACGCCCAGGATCAGTGCGAGCGGGAACATCGCGATGCGCTGGTACCAACATAGCAAGCAAGGCATCTGTCCCATGACCTCGCCCACGAACAGAGCGCCGAAGGTCGATATCCCGGCCAATGTCCAAGCGGCGAACAGGATGGTCCAAGTGTTTCGTGTCAGGTGCGCCTCCCATGATCCCCTCAACCTACAATCTCATGCCACTAGAGGAGCAAGATAGTTCCTGCGGCCTGACCGGGTAAAAACGCCGCAGGGCTGCGGGCAGACCATATCATTGGACGGCGGCGTATCGGATTTTTGGCGCCAGCATTGCTACCGCGCAAAAAGCTAGACGATTTCTTCTACCTGCAAATCATTCCTACTTGCAACAATCATGCGGTTAGCATCTAGTTGCGAACTATTCGCATGAAGGGTGAGACATGCAAAACGAGCCTGCTGACACGGTCACACGCCGGAGCCTGCTTATTGGAGGTCTGGTAGCCGCGGGCGGAACCGCGGTCCTCGCCTCCACTGCGGTAGGTCAATCGATGCGGGGCCATGACATGGGCGCGATGCCCGCTGCCGAGCCGGCGAACCCCTATGCGGCGCCTTCCGCCCATGACGGCGCGCACGGCCAGATGATGACGGTCGGGCAGGTCGACCCCGAGACGAACGGCTTCGATCCGACGCCGATGCTGACCGAATGGAATCTCGGTACCGTCACCATGCTCGAGGACGGGCGCGTGCTTCGGACATTCGAGGTGGAAGCCGTAGACAAAGAGATCGAGATCGCGCCCGGAGTGATGTTCCCCGCTTGGACCTTCAATGGCCGTGTCCCGGGTCCGGCCCTTCGGGCGAAGGAAGGCGAGCGCCTTCGCATCGTTTTCCGCAACTATGGGTCACACCCACATTCGATGCATTTCCATGGCATCCACTCGTGGCGCATGGACGGTGTGCCCGGCGCCGGCCTGATCAACCCCGGCGAGGAGTTTATCTACGAGTTCGACGCCAAGCCATTCGGTTGCCACCTTTACCATTGCCACGCCCTGCCTCTGAAGCGGCACATGCACAAGGGGATGTATGGCGCCTTCGTCATCGACCCCGACCCTGCCCTGCACCCTGAATTCGAAGCCGTGGCCAAGTCGCGCCTGCTCGGTACGCCCGAAAACGCCCGTTGGCAGGAAATGGTCATGGTGATGAACGCGTTCGACACCAACTTCGACGGCGAGAACGAGTTCTATGCCGTCAACACTGTCGCGCATGCCTATGCCGTGCAGCCGATCCGCATCGAGAAGTCGCGGCCCGTCCGCATTTATCTGATCAACGTGACCGAGTTCGACCCCATCAACTCGTTCCACCTCCACGCCAACTTCTTCGACTATTTCGACACCGGCACCACGCTGACCCCCACCTTGCGAACCGTTGACCTGATCATGCAGTGCCAGGCGCAGCGCGGCATCCTCGAGTTCAGCTATGCCGACCATGAGGCCGGCCAATACATGTTCCACGCGCATCAAGCCGAGTTCACTGAACTGGGCTGGATGGGCATGTTCGACGTAGTGGAGGGCTAGCCATGACCGCACCCGAGATGACCGCCGGCCCGTCAGGCGATCGCCCTAATCGCCTAATGCTGCTCTGGCTCCTGCTTCCGGTGATAGTCCTAGGGATCGCCATTGCCTGGATTGCATCGGCCGACCCGCTGCGCAGTTTCAACAACGGGGCGCCGCCTGTAGAGGCGTTCACCTACGAGAGGACGATCCTGGACTCCAGCGGCATGCGCGTGCTCGTGCGCGCCGGGGGATCAGAGCCGATGTCTATTGCCCAGGTTCAGGTCGACGACGCGTATTGGAGTTTCACCCAGGATCCGCCGGGTCCGATCGCCCGCGGCAGCACGGTCTGGCTGACCATACCCTATCCGTGGGTGCTCGGCGAAGCCCACGCCATCAACATCGTCACCAACACTGGTGCTACGTTCCTGCACGAGATACCGGTGGCCGTACCCACCCCTGTCCCTACGCAATCGCTGCTCTGGCAGCAGGCCCTTATCGGTCTGATCGTCGGCGTGCTCCCGGTGGCCATCGGCTTACTTTGCTACCCGGCCATGCGTGGCGTCGGCGCCGCCGGCATGAGCTTCATGTTGGCGATGACGGTCGGGCTGCTGGCTTTCCTGCTGGTCGATATGTCCCTGGAGGCGCTAGAGATGAGCGCGGCATCGGCCGCGTTGTTCCAAGGGCCATTGCTGGTACTTCTGGCAGGCACCGCCAGCTTCATGCTGCTCATGGCCATTGGACGCTGGCGCGGCGCACCAGCAGGGCTTGCTCTGTCGTTCTACATCGCGCTCGGCATCGGCCTGCATAATTTCGGTGAGGGTTTGGCGATCGGTGCGGCGTTCGCCGCCGGCTCCGCCGGTCTCGGGACGTTCCTGGTGCTGGGTTTCGCCGTGCATAACGTCACCGAGGGCATCGGCATAGCGGCTCCGATCCTCAAGGCCAAGCCGCCGCTTTGGAGCTTCGCTGCCCTGACCCTACTGGCCGGCGGCCCTGCGGTCGTCGGACTCTGGATCGGCAGCCTCGCTTACGCTCCGCAATGGACCGCGCTTTTCCTCGGCATTGGAGCAGGCGCAATCGCGCAAGTCATCGTCGAGGTCACGCTCTACATGACACGAACGGGCAATAGCCGCAGTACGTTGCTGTCCATTCCCGTGATAGCCGGCTTCCTGCTCGGCGTGGCTTTCATGTACGTGACCGCCGCCGCCATCAAGATCTAGTCCATCCGGTGAGGCCGCGCCGAGGCCTCACCGCGATTTGACTCGCCGGGTGTGAGCCGCGGTGGCAAGCATGTGTGATGACAAGCCGCGTACTAGGAATTGCCGCACTGTTAAGCCTTCTTCCCGGCGCCGCAGGCGTTGGCGGCGCTGAGCTCACCGGCCCACCCAGAGCTGTTCTGGAACTCTTCACCAGCCAGGGCTGCCCATTCTCGCCCGACGCGGATCGTCTCGTGTCCGAGCTCGCGCATCGTGGGGACGTGATTGCCCTCAACTATCACGTCGATTACTGGGACTATGCGGGCTGGAAGGACACTTTCGGGGCTCCCGCCAACGCCGAACTGCAGCGTGACTATGCCGCGCTTTGGGGCGCCCGCAAGCTCTTTACCCCGCAGCTCGTCATTGCCGGAAAGACTGGACTGCTAGGCACTGATAAACCCGGGGCGGTAAAGGCGATCGAGGCCGGAGGCATGGTGCGCCAGGTCGAGCTGGTCCAAACCGGAGACAGACTGAGCATCGTCATCCCCGAACATTCAGGGGGCCGACCTTCGATCGTCTGGCTCGTCACCTATATCGAGCAGGCGACCGTCGCCGTTGAGGGCGGCGATAACGCCGGCAAGACGCTGACCTACGACCACATCGTCACGAACCGCACGCCGTTGGCTACACTGGGTGCCGGCGTGGGCGCTCGGCTCGCCCTCAATATAGAGCGTGTGCTGCCCGAGCCCGGCACGGGCGTTGCTGTTCTGGTGCAGGAGGATGTCGGCGGAATGCCAGGCCCCATTACTGGCGCCAACGCGTACGAGCGCTGACCTTCGAGGACACAAGCTTGCCTTCCGAGCCTTAGGTGTTTTCGTCCTTGCTCCTCTAGCGGCTAAAGATCGCATACTTCCTCTGGAGGTATCCGTCATTTCGCTTGTCATACTCGCCGCAATTGCATTCACCACCGCAATCCTGGCCGCCGGCTATTTCGCCCTCTGCTCCTGGACGATGGTCATATTTACTTCGGTTCGTAACTGGGCTGGTTCTCTTCTTGGCGCGCGCAGGGATCGTGCCATGGTGCATCGCTGGCAGGGCCGGCACGCCGAAACCAATCTGCCCCAGAGCCACACCAAGTTTACTTTGAGGTGGGCCCCTCAGATAGACGCCCTTAGTACATGTTGTTGGGCACCTCCCACCGATGTTGTCTAGTTTGGCCGGTTGCTGAGGTAGCGACACCAACATGCTGTTCCATTCTCGATCCAGCTTGGACGCTTATGCCGGCGTTGTAAGCAAAGAATAAGGCGACCCGACCGATGTAGAGGCGTTTCAGCAACTGGACCGGCCTCTGCCGACGCCTCTGGCACCCAGTCCTTGTGCGACGGATCCCGCTTGGACGATCAGCGTCTCGTAACCGCCGGAAAATCAAGCGCGTCGCTCTCATCAACAGCACGAGCTACCATACCCAACGTAGTCATTGGGATCAAATAAGACGGTCACTCCCCGTCCAGAGGAAGTATGATCGAGCTTGCGGACTTTACCGCGTAGGCGCAACCGGCGTGGTGGTCGGCTCCACGGGGGCACCAGGGGTTTCGGCCGCAGGCGCGGCGCCGGCACTCGCGCCGACAAAATCGGCAGGCACTAGCGGATCGATCTCGGCGGCGAACTGATCGAGCGTTTTGTTACCAGTGAGCGTCTTGCCATTGACATAAAATGTCGGGGTGCCTGAGAGACCAAATTCGTTGAGTGCCTGCTCGCGCAGCGCTTCCATCCCAGTGAACAACTCCTGATCCGTCAATGCGGCGTCAAAAGTTGCCTGGGTAAACCCCAACTGCGTCGCAATTTCGAAGATGGCGTCGCGCGGCGTCTCGGACGTGGCCCAGTCGGTCTGGGTCCGGAAATAGGTCGACAGCACGTTATGGAAATTTGTCGGACCGGCCGCCTCGGCCAGCATAAATACGGCGGCGTCCAGCACATTGCGCACGAAGGGGCGGACGATCAGTTTGATCTTGCCGGTATCAACATACTGCTTGACTAAGGCTGGCAGCACTTCGTTGGAGAAGGTGGCGCAGTGCGGGCAAGTGGGAGAGGCATATTCGATGACGGTGACTGGCGCGCTCTCGCTGCCCTGAACATGATCCGCAACGCCCCCGGCGGGTGCCATTAGCTGCGCTACATCGATCATGTCCCCTTCAGCAGCATTGACAACGCCACCCCCGTACAAGCTGAGCGCCGACGCAGCAACGCCCAAAACGATAGTGTCACGGCGGGTAAAGTTCACGGCTAATGCTCCTGTTGTTATGTGCGGGAAACTACACGGAGCAAATGTAGAGGCAAGTAGGCATTTTCATCAACCCGGCGTGATAGTCTGACGCATCATTGGCCCTACCGGGCCGGTTTAGCTATCAATCGCCCCCCGGTCTGCTGGAGAGTTCACGATGTTTGCCGTGCTTCCGTCAGATCGAAAATAAGATACGCGCTGCCCTGGCAATCTGGCGCCGCAGCAAACCCGAGAGCCTTTTTCATCCCTCCATCCAGGGCGGCCAACAGGCATCTAAGCAGCTCCAGCGCCTGATGGACGATCACATCACCTGCTCGATGAGCCAGTCCAGCAAGGCTTCGGACAACGCGGCAATGGAGAGCTTCTTCTCATCGCTTAAGACCAAACGCACCGCCCTCAATGTCTATAGCACCAGGGCGGTGCCAATGCCGATGTGTTCGACTATATCTAGCGCTTCTACACCCCGAGCACCGTAGCTCTACACTGGGCTAGTTCAGCCCCGTGGAATACGAAGAGCAAGCCAAGCGAGCCTAACTTCGTAGCCCACCGAAGCGGCAGCACTTCAGTCCCTGCGACCTAAAGATCCCTCATGATGGCGGCGGAACCCATCACGAAGATGGAATAGACATAAAAGCTTATGACCAAAACGGCGAGGAACATCCCCAGAATTAATGAACGCCGCTTGCGTAATCGCAAACCGGCCTGATTGAGAGTTGATGCGCTCATCGAAGCTCCTTTTTCAAAGGTTGTAAGCATCGCATCAGCTCAATGCACTGCGACATCGATGCGCATGTTCGCTATAACGACGCTGTCGGGTCTGCTTCAGCTGGGCGGCCAACGTCCGCGGAACTGACACAGCATAAAGTTTCTAGCCGTGGGCTGATGACGCGGTAGGTATCACGCCCTTTTAGCGCAACACCGGCCTGCCCCCATCACCTTCCGCGTCTTTGTCGGTCAGCCGGTTATTGTTTCTCGCAAGCCTGCGATCACTTTCTGGCCAAGCTGCACGTCAAGCAAGCATCTGACTGCCCCGCACTGCGTTGGTTGGCCGTCCTCACATCCAAATCGTCAGGCTGCTTCGTTCGACAGAGCCGGGATAGCGTCCCTTCTCACCGCGTCGATACGTGAACAATCCTCAAGATGCACAGACCGTCAAAGGAGCATTGAAATACGGAGGGCATGAGAAAGGGCCGCTAGCGACCCTTTCTTGACCTGGACTACGTCCTGGTGCCGCTCTTGTCACGGTGACCGTGTTGGTCAAAATCGCCTAGTTCGTGGTCTTGATGATCGTGATGTTCGCCTGGATTCTCCGGTGCGGGTTTATCACGGTGACCATGCGAGTCGAGGTCGCCAGGTTTGTGGCCGGGATGATCATGATGTTGGCCGGAGGTTTCCTTCGCCACTATAACTCTCCTTTGCCATGTCGGTCGGCAACAACTGCGGCTCAGCTGCTGCGTTCCTCGATGCCGGCAAAGTGAAATCGTGTCTTCCTTGACGCACTTGGCCCTTCCGGTGAGTTTGCCGCATGCACTTTGATTCGTGGACAAGGCTTTCATGACCTGGCTGGCCGATATAGCCATGCTGAGCCATGGTTGGCGCCGTTTCCTGCTGCTGGTGGTGGCCGGCGCCGTTGCCGGTCTGTCCATCCCACCGCTTTTCGTTGTCCCCGCCCTCTTCGTGAGCTTCCCGCTTTGGGTCTGGTGCCTCGATGGCGCGGAGCGCGGCCGGGGCTGGCGACGCCTGTTCGGCCCGGCATTTGCGATCGGCTTTGCCTTTGGGTGGGGCTATTTCACAGTCGCTTTCCATTGGATAGGCACGGCATTTTTAGTGAGTGGCGGGATCATGGTCGCCCTCATGCCTTTTGCCATTCTCGCCTTGGCAGCGTTGATCGCCTTCTTCTGGGGCCTGGGCAGCGCCTTGGCTCATCTGTTCTGGAGCCATGGTCCCTGGCGTGTCGTGACGCTCGCCACTTTCGTAACCATCGCCGAATGGGCGCGCGGCCATGTGCTGACCGGCTTTCCGTTCGATCTGCTGGGCTATGCGCTGACCCCGACCGACGAGATGATGCAGATCACCTCGGTGATCGGCGTCTATGGGTTGACGCTGGTGGCAGCATTGCTGGCGATGACCCCCGCGCTGATCTGGCCTGCCGACGGCCGTAGCCTCAGCCGCCGCCTCCTGCCGTTTTTTATCGCCGTGGCGGTTATTGCGGCGCAACTTGGCTATGGCCACAATCGTCTGACCCGCACCGTTTCGACGGAACGCACTGATATCGCCATGCGGCTGGTGCAGCCGCTGGTCTATGAGCATGCCGACTGGGGCAATGCCGATCCGGTGGCGCTGATCGACCGGTTGCTGATGCTGTCAGAAATGCGGATGGACCCGGCCGACCAGGGGATCGCCGACATCACCCATCTGGTGTGGCCGGAATCGAGCCTCCCGTTTTTCCTGTCGAGCTATCCCGATGCGCTGGCGCGGATCGCCCGGCTGCTGCCGGAAACCACCACATTGCTGGCGGGAATTCCGCGGCAACAATACGCGTTGGACCAGAGCCAAAGCTCGGGGCCACCGTTCAATGCGCTGATGGCGATCAACACCAATGGCGAGGTCATTGCGTCCTACGACAAGTCCCATCTCGTGCCGTTTGGCGAGTTCCTGCCGTTCAGCCAGTTCTTTTCGAAGCTTGGTATCAAGCAGTTCGTTCCGGGCGCCGAGGGCTGGGCGCATGGCGATGCGCGGCGTCGGCTGACGAGCCTGCCCAATACCCCGGCGTTTTTGGCGCTGATCTGCTACGAGATTCTGTTTTCAGGCGATCTGGGCGATACGGCCGGCGCGCAGTTCATCCTCAACATCACCAATGACGCCTGGTTCGACGGCTCGATCGGACCGGCCCAGCATGCTCATCATGCGCGGGTGCGGGCGGTCGAGGAAGGTCTGAGCCTGGTTCGTGCCGCCAATACCGGGCTGACCTTCGCCACCGACCCGCTGGGGCGTGTCACGGGGCAGATCGAGCCGCTGCAGATGGCGGTGCTGGATGTGCGCCCCCATCAACGGCTGGCAGGCACGGTGTTCTCCCAGGTGCGCCATTGGCCGCTGCTGATTGCCCTGCTGGCAGGTCTGCTGATTTCGCTGGTGGTTTCACGCGCCGGGCGCCGCAGAGCGGTTTGACTACCGGAGAAACACGGTTCGTAAAAACACATTGGCCCCCACCTCAGACGCTGTTTATCGCTGCATCATTTCAAAGTCCCGATGACGGAGGGCGATCAGATTGCCGCTTACCGAGAAGCTCTTTCAATACTGACTTATCAACTTCGCATCGGCTCAACAGCCACTTTTCAGGAGTGTTGAGCACTCGAAGGCGCAGGATAGGAATAGGTGGAAGGCCGATG
>Ga0070753_1000056_pt1 | contig 76676 bp, 113 predicted proteins | sample VirMetDEL_Aug_31_FD_77441 | JGI IMG/M metagenome (GOLD analysis project Ga0070753, IMG submission 77441) | Aqueous microbial communities from the Delaware River and Bay under freshwater to marine salinity gradient to study organic matter... | ecosystem: Environmental > Aquatic > Marine >... | reverse complement strand
TTGGAGGTTATTTACAAAAGTGTAACTTTGAAATATCAACACGTTAATAATGCAAGTTATGGGAAGTATTACATTAGAAAGACTAAAGGAAGCAAGCGTTCTTAAAACTTTCGTAGAGTTAGCTGAATTAAAGCTTTCATCAGGTTTAATCGAAGAACATGTTTTTAAAGTTGTATTAATGAAGCATTGTGGTTTAACTAGAGCTTCAGCTTTAAAAGTAATGGAACTAGCAAAAGGAAATTTATAAACAATCATAATTCACTGAAAATGGGAAGAGTAACGAAAACTCAATTAGTAAAATCTCACTTAGAGACAAAAGGTTCAATCACTTCTTTAGAAGCGATAAACAAGTACGAAGCAACTAGATTAAGTGCTATTATATTTAACCTTAGAGATAAAGGTATGAATATCATTACTCAAGATATTGAGAGCATTGATAAGTATGGAAATAAGGTTGTTTATGGTAAATACATATTAAGAAAGTAGAATGAGCTATATTGATTTCGATTTAGAAGCAACAAAGATTAAGCAAGAGCAAGAATCTTTTATTGTAGAGGTAAAGAGAGTAATTTCTGCTAGAACAACTAAGTATCATGTAACTACTTGTGATACAAGTGATTTCGAGTTAGGTGAAGTACCTACCGATATATCTAATACAAGTATTTACAACACTCCTAAAGAAGCGTTTGCTAAAGCTTTTCAAAAGATTCTAGACAGTAACAGTTATCATGAGGGAATTAACATTAAAGTGATTAATAAACTATGATGACTATATGCTTAAAAGCTTGGATATACAACTTCAGTGGTGAAGTAGAGCAATACGCTCAGATAACCTGTCCGCTTGATGACTATTTTGAGAACCTTATGCTTATAGAAAGTAAGTGCTTAAGTTCAGCAGGAAACGGTAGGGCATATTTAACACAAACCGAGCTTGTTTTCAGCTCAAAAAAAATGAAAAAATAGGGGTCGTTTTTAGCTTCCGAACCGAATATTTTGAAAGCTCAAAACCCTGTTTGGCATTTACAACATTCTATGCGGTTTATTGTATATACTTTTGAGACCAATATTTTTAAAAGTATATATTATTGTAACTAGCTGGAAATGAGTGTTTTAATTTATATCTTCAAGAGTATATATTCGTATTTATATCTTTAGAAGTATATATTAATTTTTGTAAAATTGGTCGAAAAAAAAATCTGAATTTAAACTTTTAAAAGTATAAATAGGTATTAACTAAGAAAAATAAACAAACAAAGCAAGTTTATGAAAGAAAATAAATTAACAGGTCTAGAAAATAGTGGTGAAATAAGGGGTTTTTCTAGTGCAAAAGAGTTATATTATATACTTTCAAAAGTTTTAATTAACAGAGGTATAAAAAAGAGTGATTTCCACGATAAAACTAAAATAGACAAGACCTCACACGCTAGGTATATCAGCGGTTTAGACAAGAAGTATAGTGTAAGTCCTAAGTTACCCGTATTGATGGAATTTGCCGACTTTTTAGGGTATGAAATAGTATTGTTGAAAAAAAATAAGTAATTATGTTTGAAAAGATAGAAACTTTGAAAAAAAATAGAAAGATGCAAGGAAAACCATCTACAATTTTACAATATTTCTTAGGAGTGTCTAAAATTGATAGAATTACTTCTATAGTGGGTTTAGTTGTCGCGGTTATAATATACTTAATAATTTTATACCCAATAATTATAAATGTTTTGTTTTAGTATGGAATCAGAGAAGAAATATACACTTAAGGATTTAGATAAATACTTTACCATAGGTTTTGTTTTAGGAGCTTTAACAGCAGGACTTTGTTTAGTAATGATATTAGCTTATTAATTAATTTAAAGAAAAAGATACATGCAAGTAAGAGGAGTTTTAATATTAAAGAAAGATGTTGAGCAGGTTAACGCTAACTTCAAAAAGAGATTATTTGTAATAACTACATACGATAGATTTCCTCAGAAGATTGAGCTTCAACTTCTTAACAACGGAGTAGATAAGCTAGACCCTTTCGATGAAGGTGATGCTATAATAGTACACTTTAATCTTCAAGGTAGAGCTTGGACTTCACCTAAAAATGGTCAGACTATGTATTTCAACACATTGAATGCATGGAAAATTGAACATGATATTGAAGAAAATACTCAAGAAGATAATTTTGAACTGAACTCAGGAGAAGATGGCGTTCCATTTTAGTAATTAATCATTCAAAATAAATTCACATGAAAAAGATAATCGAAAAAAAATCAGAAGAATTTTCTAAAGAGGTATCTAAAAAAAGATACGAACCTAATGAGTATTATATTAAGACTCAGGTAAAAGCAGAACTAGAATTAAGAGATAGTGTTTTTAATTTCAATCAAGAGAGGTAAAAGGGAATAAAAACTACAACAAATATGAGTAAAAACATAAAATACTCATAGGTTTTTTAAGAAAAAATCATTACAGTAATTTGCAAATAAAATATAAAACATTAATTTAGCATAGGCGATTAGCTTCAACAACACACAAGCGATTAATCAATGAAAACAAAAATCAAAAAGTCTAGGTTTAGGATTCTAACCACAATCTTTTTCTTCGCATATATCTTGATAACTGTTACAGTTGTGTTTCTAATGCTGTATTTTTTTTACTAAACATTTTAATTAGTCATTATGCAAGGAAAAACAAAAGTAAGATTATCAGAAGAGTATTGGCAAGAAGGAGACCCTGAAGGAGTAGGGTATATTGAATCTTTCATGAGTCAAACCACAAAAGAAACAGAAGGTGTAGATGCAGAAGGTGAGAAGTATAAGCACCACGAATATAAGCTTATGGCTGTATGTGTATTCGGGAAAAGAATTTTCACAATAGACTCTGCTTTATTAGAAGTTGTAGGAAACGAAGTAAATTAGTAATTAACCAAAATAAATAATATGTATTTCAAAACTAAGATTAAGTACTTGAAGCAAGATGAATCTTCAGGTAAAGTAAAGAAAGTAAATGAAGAGTATATGGTACAAGCTCAGTCATTTACAGAAGCAGAGTCTAACATTACTAGAATGGCAATGACAATGGTAGATGACTTCCAAGTAGTAGGTTGTTCAGGTGTAACAATGGATGCTTGTATTTTTGATGAGAACGATTCTGATTATTGGTTCAAGGCGGGTGTTGAAACTGTTACTTTTGACGAATCTTCAGAAAAAGAAAAGAAGCAAGTTCTTAACTACTATATTCAAGCTCCTGATGTAGAGTCAGCCATCAAATCATTAAAAGAGTTTCAAAGAGATTCTATTTCTGATTGGGAATTGGTTTCTATTTCAAAAACTAAGGTTTTAGAAGTTTATGACTATAAAACTATAGCTGAGCAAGGTGCTGAGTTGTTAGATGATGAGTCTGAGGAATCTGAAGAGGAATAGAAGTTAAAATATATTCAAAACCCTATACTTTTTGTATGGGGTTTTTTGCGTAAAAAAAAAATATGAATTACATAGAGTTTAGAAAGCAAGCCCCTAGAACAATGTCTAGCGTTTCAGAGCTTTACGGGGAAATGAGTACCGAGTTAGAACACAAGTTAAACATGTTACACTGTATTATCGGGATAGATACAGAGGTAGATGAGTTTGAACAAGCTATTGACTTAAATGATAAAGTTAATGCAGCAGAAGAACTTGGAGATATGCTTTGGTATATGGCTAATTACGAGAATCTAATGGATTACCCAATGGAGAACTTGCAGTCAAAAATACCTGAGTTCCCTTACGAGATTCAGTCATTTTCATCTAAGTTAAAAGACTACTTTAAAAAGAAAGTTTTCTACAATAGTGATAAGTATGACCAAGATATAAGAAAAGTTTACGAAATGCTAAAGGTGGCAGTTATTGACACGGCTCAAGAAATGGAGATAGATTTAAATGCTATCATGTCTAAGATAATAGCTAAGCTAAAGAAAAGATACCCTGAAAAGTTCAACACAAATGATGCTGATAACAGGGACTTAAAAGCAGAAAGACAAATTTTAGAATCATGAATCATTTCTTTTTTCATAAAAACCTTTATTTCTTAAGAGTTAGAGATGGTTTAACTCAAAAAGAGATGTCAAGAAAATTAGGAAGCAAGGACGAAAGTTCTTACAGGCATTATGAAAAAGGTACGGTTCCAAATATTCACAAATTAAAAGTGTTATCTGATTTCTACAAGATTTCAGTTGACACTCTTTGTTATAAAGACCTTTCTATTGAAAATTAGAATGTAGATAACATAATAGATAAGGCTAAAAAAGGCTTTTAGTATGAAGACATTAAAAAAGAGCAATCTAGTAAGTAAATCAGGGAGGTCATTAAGTGAATTGCCTGTAATAGATTTAACAACAGACAGGAGGATTTCAAACTCTATAAGAAGGCTTAATTCATGGCTTTTAGATGAAGCTAAGAAAGAAGCTGATAACAATAATGATTATTTCTCAAAAGTTATGTTGAAAGGTATAAACTTGAAAAACATTACTACAGCCGATAAAGACACTATTAACCTAGTTCTTTTTGGAGAGACAGAAGTTGAGATTTTATTAAAGGAGTAATTTAATTGAATATTTATGATTAAGAGGTGTAAAGAATGCGGTAATGAGTTTAGACCATTCAAGACTACAGACAAGTATTGCTCCTATTCCTGTGCTTCCAAAAACGAAAAGCCAAAAGAAAAAAAGACCTACACTTTCAAAAGGACTCCTATTGTTACTACGGTAGATAAGAAATTAGAGTACCAAAAAAGAATGAGAGAAAGAGCTAAGGCTAAAGGTACAGATAAGATACCTGTAATGAGTAAGAAGAGAAAAGCATTCAATAAAGAGTATGACAAGCAAAGGTTGTTGCTAAAAAAAGAGGTTATTCTTAAAAACGGTAAAGAATGTTGTCAGAAGTGTGGAACGGACAAATCTATAATGTTCAGTACTCATCATATAGTATTTAGAAGTGAAAAACCTAATCACCCTGAGATGAATAACCCTAAAAATCTAATATTCCTATGTCATGAATGCCATGAAGGTTTTCATAACGACAAATTAAGCAGGAATTACTTAGTTAAAGAAAGGGGTTTAGTAAGCGTTTTCGGTGCTATATGGGGTTTTGAGGACTAAAGCAAGTCATTGAAAACAAGTCTATAGTAAAAATAATATATACTTTTAAAAGTAAATATTTTGAATTTTAAAACAGAATATATACTTTTGAAAGTATGAATGAAGTCAACAACACAGACCAACAAACACAAGCTACTATTCAGGAATTGCGTGAGCAGAATTCAAAGCAATTCAAACGATTTTACCAAAAACAAAAGGTACTTATGTCATTGGGAGAAGAATACACTATCAAAGTAGTCAACGGTAATTATGAGTTGATTTCCAAAATGTTTAAAGCTAAGACTTTTAAGAAGTCGGAGTACAATATTGAAGAGCTTAGGTTTATCAAAGATGTTAGACGACATGTAATTAAAAGTGAGGTTTATTTAGAACCTAGATTTCAAGAGCATCAAGTTTTTTCTGAAGATGTTCACTACGTAAAGGTTTCAAGAGTACCTGTGGGTCAGTTATTCAAAAATGTATGTGAGGTTGATATTGACCAAGCTTATTGGGAGACCGCTTATCAGTTAGGTGTTGTTGACGATAAGCTATATCAAAGAGGTAGTAAAGGGAATATTTCCAAAAAAGCTAGATTAACAGCTTTAGGCTCTTTAGCTAGAAAGACTTATAACTACAAATATCAAGGTGATAAATTAATAGAGACTATCATAGATAGAGAACCTTTGCTAGAAAACCTTTGGTTTACTATATGTAAAAGGGTTTCTGATGTAATGCATGAAGTTATATCAGAGTTAGGTAAAGACTTTATATTCTATTGGGTAGATGGTATCTATATGGTAAACACACCTGAGAATGTTCAGAAAGCTATGGGTGTATTTATTAAGAATGGTTACAATAGCAAGTTCAAGAGAATCAATCAAATAATGTTTCATGAGAAAGGTTTTGTAGTTAATGACTACGGAGACATAAAAAGGGAGTTTGCTTATCCTCATTACGCTAAGAAAAGCGGAGCTAAGATAAACTACTCAAGAAACTTTAGAGCTGCTAAAATGGCAAACAAAATCATCAATGATGAATTAGACTTAAGTAAAGAAACAGATTAATTATAAATCAACACACAATGAGGGATATTTTATTAGACCAATCAAGTCTACCTGAAGATGGTAGAAAAGTAAGATGGAACTACGAAGATGGAATCTATCAAGGCACTTATATTATGAGTGAAGAAATGTTTTTAGTAGGAGGAGAAAGAGGTGAACCTCACTTTGCTAGATTTGTAGATTCTTGGGAATATATAGAAGAGTAGTATGGCAAGAGTTTTCATTAATAGCGTAGGTACTGAAATAAAAGTAGGTAGTCTTTATCATGTTGAAGGGTATTACTCTTACTTCAAATGCATTGATATAACTAACAAGGGTTGTGCTTTCATGATAAAAGATAAGTCGAATGGAGATTGCCGAGTAAACTTCGTATATCTTCCAACTTCTAAAATGAAAGAATACAAGCCAATGTTTGCTATTTCTTAATAAAATTAAACTGATGAGTAGCCGCCTCATGAGCTAATTCGAGGGAGGTGAAGGTAAGCATCAAAATATACAGACGGGATTGCCGAGCCTAGATGAGTAAGTAGGAAGTTTAAAGTGGTTTTCACGATAGCAAGGAGTTTACACTTTAAGCGAATTTAAACTTTTAAAAGTAAATATTATTTAATAATTTAAACTTTCAAAAGTAAATATTACAAGGAATTTAAACTTTCAAAAGTAAATATTATGTCAGAATTCAACACTAAAGAAAAAACTGATTTAAGGTCAAGGTTTCAAGGGATGAATAACCCCGTGAAGGAAATAAAAGAAGGAGACAAAGAAGAGCCTAAAGTTGAGAAGGTTGAGGATGTTATAGAGTCAAGAGAAGTAGACTTAGATACTGATTCTACTAAAAAAGAGGATGATTCTTCAGAAGAGAAGAAAAGAAGAGTTGGAAGACCTGCTAAGAACGAAGGGAAAACCAAGCTTTATAATATCCTAGACAGAAGGAATATGAGTAGGAGAGATTTGTGCAGAGCTGTTGAGGCTAAATTTCCTGACGAACCTTTGTCTCCTGACGCTGTGAGTAGAATTGTTAGCGGAACTAGAGAGTACTACTCAACAAAAACGCTTTACAGAATATGTTCAGCTTTAAATCTTAAGCCGAATGATATTTTAGATTTCGAGAAAGAGATTATATGATAAAGGAAGCATTGAAAGAGCTTTATGATAAAGAACGTAAGGCTTATGATGTTTGGGTGCATTTATGGTTGAATACGAACTCGAAAGGAGAGGTGGTTTTCTCGAAAAAAGAGCTTCAGCTCGAATTAGGGATGAGTAAGACCACTCTATACAGAGTTTTGGATAAGCACTTCAATTTGTTTTCTGACTCAATAGAGAGTAGGTCTAAAGGCATGTATTCTATTAAATTCCTATCAAACAAGAAAGCTAATAGCTCGAAGTCTGATGAGATGCAAGGAATGTATGACAGGCTTTACGATTACCTTATTGATTACTATGAGAGTCAAGAGTACGAATACGTAGCTTTACCAAATCATAAGAAATTCATAAAAACAATCTCAAACAAACTAAAGAAAGCAATGGTTAAGAATGGAACTGTTGTTACAGAATCCTCGCTAGAAGACACATTTAAAATGTTTTTTGAAGGTGTTAAGATTACTTGGTTTGGTGAAACAGGGAATTTAAACTTAACTACAATAAACAGGAATTTTGACAAGATTCTAAATGATATTAAGACACGACACAATGGAAAAAAATCAGATAGCTACACTAGAGCAAAGCAAGAAGTCGAAAGCATTAATTTCGACCAATTTCAATCGTAGTAAAGGATTGATTATAGACCTTCATCTTCATTCTAAAAAAGTAAGAGATTTTGATTCAGAAGATTTTAAAGGACTGTATAATTTTATATTAAACCTATGCAAGTTAATAGGTGTTACAGAACCACCTCAAAAGGAGATAATTATTTTGCTTATAAATCATATCAAGATTCATCACTCAGACTTTAGCAAAGAAGAGATTGAAAACGCATTTTCATTAGCTACAGCAGGAAAGCTTGATTTTGAATTCAATCACTATAATAGGCTTACTCCTCAATTAATGTCAAAGACACTCAATCATTATAGTAATGAGAGAAGATTCAGCATATCTGAATTTAGAGAGCTAGAATATAAAGAAAAGCTTAGGCTAGAAGAGTTAAAAAATAAAAAGTCAGACAAAGAAATAAGTGAAATGAGGTTTAATAACGCATTATCTCTATTTGATGAGTATAAGCAAAATGGTTCTGTTGATGATTTAGGTAATGCTACATACCAATACTTCAGGTCTTTAAAGCTTCTTAAAACAAACAGAGAGCAAGCTAATGAATATTTCCAAAGAGCTTACAGTATTATTAAAAATGAGTCGGAATCTAACAGGCTTAAAGATATAATGTCAGGGAAGTCTATTTACATGGGTAAGGAACAAGACTCAGAATTAGATAATAAGGTAGTTATAAAAGCGAGGAAACTTGCTTTAAACGATTTCTTTCAGTCTGTAATTGATAGCGAAATAAATCTGAAGGACTTGATAGAAAGTAAATTAATTTAAACTTTTAAAAGTAAATATTACAAAATAATATATACTTTCAAAAGTTTTTATTATATTGCATAAGACACAAGCTTATGAATAAGGAAAACACTGATAATCAGCAATTTGAAGATATTTCTCATTTAAGAGAAGAAAGCAAGTACGAATACGTTTTTAAGGTTAAAAGAAAATCAGGTAAAACAGAATACATTAGCGTTATGTTTGATGTAGATGAGCAGGTTTTAAAAAAAGGTTATAGGATTACACACCCTGTAGACTTAGCTTGCGATGAACCTGATGTTACTAGATTAGATATTCATATAGATTATGAAGAGGTTTACTTGTCTAGCGATGATGATGATTACGATAGTTATACACTAACTGAACACGAGGAGAAAAAGATTATTCAGATAATAGAAGAGTATTTTACAACTTAAAACAATAATTATGTTTAATGTAGGAGATGAAGTCGTTTGCGTTAATGACACTAAGAATGAAAGTTGGTCTTCAATGCATTTCCCTAATTGGGTCAAGCAAGGGGCTAAGTACACTATAAGAGAGATTCTAGACAATGACAACATTGTAACAGGTGTTTTATTGGAGGAGCTTGTTAATCCTGAAGTTTTCCAACCATTAATCAGCAGGACTCAGGAGTGTGCTTTTGCTACTTGGAGATTTGAAAAACACAAAGATGTTTACATGATAAAAGAAGATGAAGAGGTTAGTGAGCTAGATAAGCAATTAGAAGAAATTGACTTGGATAATCTTTAGTAATTTAAACTTTCAAAAGTAAATATTAACAAGTAATTTAAACTTTCAAAAGTAAATATTAACAAGCAATTTAAACTTTCAAAAGTAAATATTATGGAAATTAGCCAATCATTTATTAAATCATTTTGGTCTTATCTGAAAGGTAAGGAGTGTGGGATAAAGATAGAGGCTCAATTTGTACATCAAATAGAGTTTCCGCCTTCAGACGCTATGAGGTTAGGTCAGTGGTTCGAGTATATGTGTACAGGTCAGAAGACTAAGTTTGGTCACATTCCTGTTCCTGATAGATTGAAACCTAAGAAGCTAACTAAAAAAGAGATTGCTGAGGGCAAGAAACAAGAAGATGTTATTGGAGAGCTAGGTAAAAAATACAAAGATGCTTTGATTCATGTTGATATGTTCAAGAAAATGCTTGAGCAATATGATTATGAGATAATCGACACAGGCGTTACTCTTAAAAACAAAGAGCTTGGTATAAAAGGGGATATTGATATTATCGCTCGAAAGAAAGGAGAGGAAAGAGTTATTTTCATTGATACTAAATATTCAGGTCTATTGGACAATAAATGGGATGAACTTGGTTGGGCAGACGAATCTTTGTCTACTAAAGACAAGATTATGATTCAAGCAGTTCATTACAAGCTATTAGGTATAGATACTTACGGGTATGAGCCTGATTTCTATTTTTGGGTTTTTGCATCAAACAATACTACAGACAGAAAGAATATAAAAGTAGTTGTTGATGAGGTAAAGTTCCAAGAGCATAAAGTTATTGTAGCTAGTGTTAGAGAGCAATGGAATAGACATAAAGACAACTTGAAGCCATTACCACACCCGAAAAGATGCGGTTCTTGCATTCTTAATGAGAAGTGTCCCGCAGCTATATCTGTTCCAATAGAGCAAACTGTTTACTACGGATAATTTAAACTTTTAAAAGTAAATACTAAAAAAGAATTTAAACTTTCAAAAGTAAATATTAATCACTAATTTAAACTTTCAAAAGTAAATATTATGAACGAAAATTACATCTATTCAGCGGTTAAAAAATCTGCTGAAACAGTTACAATTCATGAGGTTAACGTATCTCTAGAGACTAAACTACAAGACTTATACTTAGATAGTCTAGATGCTGTCGAATTTGTTATGGAGATAGAAAAAGAGCTAAACATTCAATTACCTGATTCTAAATGCGTGCCTATCATAGACCATCCTGAAGACAGGACTATTTCAGATTTAGTTAAACTGATACATAACTACGTAAGGATTAATTACAAAGATTTATATCAGTAAAAAACACACGAGCTATGCAACACATAACGCAATTAGAAAAGGTTACTATACCTTATCTTAAATCAGACCTAACTATTAAAGAGTTTGCAAAAACAGTTAAACTATCAGGCTCTAGGGTTTCTGAGATAATCAAAAGAGATTTATGGAGGGTAGAGCAAGAATTAATTGGATTTTCACATATAGGCGACATTACAAATCCTAAAAACAGATTCTCTAAAGATGTTTGGTTAGAGAGAATAAGCAAAGGGAAGAAAGATTCTGATAGAAGGAATTACAAAAGGCTTTACGATATGATTTGCGATGGTGAATCAGTTCCTTGTTTTGTCAACTATAAAATCAGTAAAGAAGGTCAGGTTTTTAGAGATGTAGCAAAAGTACGAAAGAGAAAAGACGGTGAGATATGTATAGATTGTAGAGGTATTGAATACGGTAACGTTTATGGTCACGCAAAAGGAGTTTCTGAATTAAAGGCTTTTATTGAAGAGTGTAAGGATTTAGATTTAGAATTTTTTTATAAATAGACTATGACTGTAACTATATACATGAAGAGCGGAAATAAAATTGTTGCTGATAGAGTGAAAGAATGTAATTTCAAAATACGAGCTAGTGATGGAGCGATTTATTTTCTTAAAATTAATCAAAGAGATAAGGGGTTATTTAAGGCAAGAAATATAATCCAAATAAAGTCCATTAACTTAAGTCAAATAGAGTGTATAACTAAAGGTTAGTAAAAATGAAAGCAAAGGAATTATTAAAACCAAGATTCAAGGTTATATCAGATTATCCTAACAGTAATTATAAAGTAGGTGAAATTATTGAATCAACTGAAATTTTTGAAGAAGGTTGTCCCGCTTTTCAATTTGATACTTACCCGCATATTTTCAAAAAACTTAATTGGTGGGAATACAGGACTAAAGAACAGATGCCTAAAAAATTAAAATCTCTTTGCTGTAAAGATAAAGAAGGTTTTGATATAGATAAAGAGGAAGCTTATAAAATACTTGATTGGGACATGAGAACGCTAGACGGTATAATAGATTACGACAAGAAACAAGTTTGCTCTTTAACAGCTTGGAATCCTGAGTACGGTTATATACCTGTTGATTAAAACGATAAATAGATTATGATTTTTTTTGAAAAACTTCATGAATATTTTTGGCTAGCTTTAGCTTTTTTCGTGGGGTTAAACGTTGTTGTTAACAAAGTGTTTGATGTCATTTTTAAAGTTGTTTTTTCTGACTCAGATGACTTAAAGGAATCTAAAAAACCTCTTAGTTATACTGACTATAAAGAAGAGAATGTTTTATGGTTGCAAAAGAAATATCACGAAAGGACAAGTGAAGGTATGAGTATGGATTGCTTTTGTATTAACGCATACAGTAATTACCTTGAGTTATTCGGAATTAAAGACCCTGCTATTTATTCCAAATTAGGAGAGTATTATACTAAAATGCAGGACTGTAACCTAGAGTCTCTTTTAGGTAATTCTTCAAACATGAAGTGTGACAAGTACGTTCTTGAAAATATAAATGAATTAATGGATTCTATTTTCAATAAATAAATTAGTAACGGACGAGTGTATGGCACGTTTATCCACCGTATGATATACAATGCAATAACCTTAAAAATTAAAGATAATGACTGATTTATACGACAAACTAAAATGTGCTATACACAGTGTTGTAGTGCGTTTTTTAAGCCGATTGACAATGAAAAACACAGGTAGATGTCTATTTGTAGATAAAGTGAATGGTAGAGAAGTTTGGCTATACATTGACAAGTATGGCGAAGAGTGGATGGCTCAAAGTAAATGGGAAATGAGATGTGCAAGGTAAATGCACTACAACGCCAAAGCGAAACGGAGTTTTAATTCCGTTTGCTGACCGTTGAAGAGCGTTGCGAAGCTAATGCGAACTATTTTAATAAAAACACAATTTTTTCAAAAAATATTGTTTTTTTAATCGGGACTGTATATATTTGAACAACACAATAACACAAGCTATGCAAAAGAGAAACATCAAAGAAAATCTTGAGGAGATTTTAGAGCTTTCCACAATGGATATAGATTCAGCAATAAGCTGTTTTTATGTTAATTTCAGTGATGGAAAACCTTTCACGGGAGTTAGTGTTCGTCTTGCTGAAATTATAGCTAGTACTTGGGGCAATATTAAAACAGGTGCTACTATAACTAAGAATGACGGCAAGTATATTTACGTAAAAGGATTTGTAAACGACATTCAGAAAAACTCAACTTTTGAGATTGAAATATTAAGAAGCATTGTTAAGTATAATAATTTACCTATGAGCGGTGAAGAGCTTCAAAAGGTAAGTTCTGCTGCTTGTAGTATTGCTTTTAGAAATGCTGTGTTGAAAGCTATTCCAACGTCTTATATCAACCCTATAATCAACAAGATTAAATCATTTATCAATGATAATGTTCAAGATGACACTTGGAAAGGGTATATAAACTTCTTTAAAGCAAAAGGTATTTCTGAGGGAGATATGCTTAAAAAGTTTTCTCCTGACAAGGGTGTTTGGGATGATTCGTCTGTAATACTCCTTATAGGATTTAAAAACGCTGTTGATGATGGTGACGCTGCTATTTTCGACCTTTTTCCAAAAGCTAAAATCCAAAAGAAAAGTTCTTTTAGCGATATTGCAAATGTTGAGGTTAGTGAAGAAAAGATTGAGTCTTCTACGGACACTTCATTCTTATCTAATTTCCTAAAGGATTCTGAAGAAAAAGCTAAAGACATCGAAGAGTCTACGGATATTGCTAAAAAAACTAACTCAGGTACTAGAGATATGTTTTCAAGTCTAAATAAAGAAGAGACTGAAGTAATAGAAAAGGATTTGCCTGAAAATCCTGTTAAGAGGGGTAGAGGTAGACCTAGAAAAAACCAACAATAAATTTCCGTCCATGTGCAATGCACATACCTACCACGATAGAGTTGCTGCCTGTTTTTCAGGCGGCATTCTATTTAATCTAAGTAAAAAAGCCCAAAAGCGTAAAGCTAATGGGCTAATTTGTAGTAAGTGAATTATTAACCAAAATAAATAATACTACAATGAAAATACACTATGGCGAGTGCAATCATAAAATTAATTAATTATTCCTTTAAAAAAGCGATACCTTTGCATCAGAATTTAAAAAAAGCAATGAACATAAAAAGCCCATCATCAGGTATAGTTACAAAAATAAGAGAAGGTGAAAATGACCTTCAGATTACTATAAAATCTAATTTACTAGACTCTCATAATCAATATTGCCCTATATTCGGAAAGATTAAGAATCATTACAGAATTCCTTCTACAAGGGTTTTTATTAAAACAGAAATAGATTCCCCAATAGGTAAGGTTTCTGTAAATCAACTATCTTTAAGTAATAAGAGTAAGCTAAAGTCTTTTATAGGAAATGAGATGAAGATAAACACATCTGAAAGACTATCTAGGATAAGCTACGGTAGTGAGACTAAGATAAAAATACCTAAAGGGAAGGTGGATTTCTCAAAAAATATAAAAAAGGGTTCTAAAGTAGTCGGTGGCATTACTGATTTAGGATTCTTTGAATATTCTTAAAATGAGAAGCCCCCAAGAAGGGGGCTATAGCAACGAAAATAGAATTCAACACACAAGCTATGTCGTTGCTAAGTATCTATTAATTTCAAACTGTAAGAACGCTTACGAATATAGTTATTATATTTTAAAAACAAGAATTTAATCACAAAAAAGCCTGAAAAAATCAGGCTCTCTTTTTTTATGTATTGAACTACTACTTCGTAGTATAATAACCTTCTTCAGGAATCATTGTTCCTTCAACAATAAACCTAACTTGCTTAGGGTTTAGCTTGTCCACTTTAACATCAAGACCACTGAATGTTTTGTTAGCAAAATTAACTAACTGATTAGCGTTTCTGCTAGTACTCATTACGTTTGAATGAAAAGATTTAACTTTAGAATCGTCTAATTTTGAAGTTTTGTTAGACTCTTTAGTTTCTTCTTTCTTAATAGGTGTTTCAACCTCTTTAGCTTTAGCAACGTTTTCAGACTTGCTTACAGCTTTTTCAATTTCCTTTCTTAATTTAGCTTCGGTCTTGTAAGTTCTTTCACCCTTTTTAACCTCAGTTAAAGTGATTTTGAATTTTTTTGCTTCCTTTTTTAACTCTTCAGAAATCTTCTTTCCTTTAATAGCCATAGTGAATTGTTTTTAAAAATTAAATACTTGAAAATCAAAAGTAAAAAAAAATGATTGTACTTTTGTTTTATAAACTATTTTTTTTAAACGTTTCAAAAAAGGTAATATGAAAAATGTATTAAAAGTTGCTCTTGTCGGAGTTGGTGCTTATTTGCTTTATGACCACCTAACAAAGAAAGAAGCAAACGAAGAGAAGGTAGAAGCAATCAAAGGTGTTGTTTCAGGTTCAGATTTAGCTGCTGTAACTGAAGGTGTTTCTGAGGAAGAGACTCTTGAAGGTGAAGCAATGGCTGAAGAATTAGGAGACACGGCTTATGATGTTAAGACTGTTGAAGAAGTTGTTGCTAAGTCAGAAATGGCTAGTGCTGATGGTTGGGACTCTGACACTTTATCTGTAGGTCTTTAATATGCCTAAAAAAAAGGATACAAAGGGGCTTTTTATAGGGAAGCCCCATTCTTTAGGAGGTATTCCTTCTGAAATAGTTGAAACGGGAAGAAAGATAGAGATAGAGGGAGACGAATACTACATTTGCCGAGAGGCTTACAACTCAAATAAAGAGTATGATTTTAAATCCATGACCAATAAAGAGGTTTTGGACGAAATCTATACTAGCTATGTTTGTGAGCTTAATCAAGAGGCAATGAATACAGGTGATTTTATTGTTTGTAAAATGGTTGTTCTTGATGACTCTAAAAGAGATAGAAAAGGAACAATATCGGAAATTCTTAATGAAATGCAAGGTGAGAAATCTTGTAGAGTTGAGAATGAAAGCGTTTATTTCAAAGACGGAGGTTTTGTTTGTCCTGTAGGTACTGAAATTCAAACACTTATATTCCATAAATCAGCATTTAACAAACAGCAATCTAGAATGTGGGCTAAAGACCATGATTTTAGATATGGTAAAATTACTGAGTACAAAGACTCGTATAGAATTAGACAAAATAACCCTGATTCTTACGTTAAAAACTCGTTTAGGACTATATCTTTAAAATCGGGAGTTAAAGCTGTTATAGCTTGTCCTTTAGAGGGTAAAAAAGGAATGTCGAAAGGAGGTTTAATCTCTAATTGGTTTATAGAAGAATTGAGCTTCTTAAATTGGTAATGGAATCGTTTTATTTTCATAGTAACGAGGTATTTGAAAAATACGATTGGGACTCAATAGGATGGATTCCCGAACTTTTTAGCGACCCATTCATGGTGAGCAGAAAGCACAAGTCGGGCTATATTTATAAAGTTATCATCAACTACAGAAGTGCTAAGATTCTATTGTTCGATGCTTTTAAAGAATATCAAAAAGGTTTTGACTTAGAATATCATGGAGATAACTCCATTTACAGGTATCATAATACTAATTTCACTAACTTTTTCAAGGGTGAATTAGATAAGGGTGAGTACATAAATTCATATGCGTGTATGAATCGTAAACAAGTTTATTTTGATGAGGTTTACGAGATATTAAGCCCGAATGAATTTGAACTTTTGATAGTTGACTTAGAAAATGAATAATATGAATAAATCAATGTTGGACAACGCTAATTTTAAGCGTTGGTTTGGAGAAAGTAAAGTTGTAGATGAAGATGGGGAGCCTTTAGTTGTTTATCATGGGACGACTCATGATTTCGATAGCTTTGAACCTGATAGAGGTACTATCGGTAACGCTGTAGGTATAGGTTACTACTTCACAACTTCAGCGGATGATGCGAGTATTAATTATGCGGGAATAGGAGCTGACCTTACTAATAATATTGAAGGAAAGTCAGACCAAATAAAATCTCAAGCTGAAAACATGGATGCTAATGAGCTTGTTGATTTATTCGATATAGATATTTCTGTTGCTGAAGAGATTGAAAACGGAGATAACGAAGAGCTTCTAGAAACCCTTTCAAAAAGATTAGCCACTAAAAAACTAAAAGGAGAGCATGACGGAGCTGTTATACCTGCTTTTATAAAAATGGAAAATCCTTTTGACATGTCTTCAGATGAAGAAACAATATTTGCTGAGATTGATTGGGAGTATTATGAGGATGAGGCTAAGGGAGAGATAGATAGGGGTGATTACGATGAGGATTGGGAGTATGAGGATGCTATAGAAGACCTTAAGCGTGAAAAATACTATGATGACTACAACCCTGAAATAGAGGGCAACGCGATTGATATTATTGACAAGATAGTATCAGCATCTAATTCTTATAACGATGTAAATATTGAAGAACTTGAGACATTGAAAAACAAGTTTACTGATGAGGAGGCTAGAATGACTCCAAAAGACTTTTTTAATGCTTTAAAAGAGACGATGCTTTACGCTACTAATGATGAAGGTGAGCTTGTTAATTCTGAGATAATCAGAGAAGGATTAGAAGACTATGGTTTTGATGGTATAATTCAGGATGCTTACAATGAATTTGGTCAGGGTAGGAAAAACGGGATGCCTATGGAAGGTATTGAGTATGGAGACCTTCATTATATAGTTTTTGAGCCTACTCATATAAAATCAGCTATTGGTAATTCAGGAATGTACGACCCTAATAACCCTGATATTATCATGCGTAAAGGTGGTGAAGTTGGTTATTTTAACCAATGGAAGAAATCAGACCTTAGCAAGTCAATGAATGAAAGAAACAGGTCTAATCTGTTTAGAATCTATAATTGGATAATAACAGATAGGATTGACGAAGAAAAGCTTTCAAAGAATGAAGTTAAGATGCTTGACTATTTAATAGACGCTACAAGCAAAGAAGGAGATGTGACCGAGTCGGTTTATCAGATTGATGTTAAAGATTTTGTACATACATTTTCAAACGATATAGACTACATAGTTGAGAACGAAGACATAACAAACGATAAAGAGCTAAAAGACTACCTTAAAGCTGCTCCTAGAGAAACAAGGAGAGATTTTGAAAGAGCGGGTATTAAAAGCTACGAGAACTTAATGGCTTTTTATGAGCAAAGCAATGATTCTAATGTTGTAGATATTTTAAGCGATGCTAAAGAGGAGGATATTGTTAAGTATTTATTCTTTACAAGAGATGGTTTCTTCGAGCTTGAATATTGGCTTAAAGAAGAAGGGTTTTTTAAAGTTAAATCTATTAGAGAGCTTTACGAGTCTATTTTAGATAAAGGAGCGGTTCTTACGGAAGAGGCAGAAGAGGCTCAGATGGATTTGTTTTCAACTGACGAGGATTCTGATGATGAAGACTTGATTCAAATTAAAAATGAAATAGAAACAATAAAATTACTTCTTTCAGACACTACATACGCCTCAAAAGAAGATATTAAGCAGCTTAAAGACGAGCTAGATTTACTAGAAACGATAGCTATATCTTGAATTTAAGAACAAGGTTGTTAATAGATTGTAGAACCTCAGCGTCTATTTATTATCTTTGCAACAGTTCGGTGTTTAAAAGAATGCTAAAGAAAAACAAAATGTTTGATGAAATAATTTATATTTTAAAAAATAAATTTTCAAACATAAACAGGAATAAGATTTAAAATAACAATTCAATTTATTAAGAAATGGCTAACGAACAGACATTTGACGGTAACTTAACGATTAAGACCGTTCTACAGTTAATCAGGTACGACATTCCTGTTTTGACATTAGGAAAGTCTTCAATTGGTAAATCATATACGCTTATTGATATTACTAAGAAATGGAATATCACACACTCATTATTGTATATCGGTTCTGAGAAGTCAGAGAATATCGAGGGTGTTCCTAAATTAACGGAAAGAGGGGACGGTAAAAGCGATATTCTTGAATACTTAAAGCCTTATTGGTTTCCAAATGCAGAAGTTATTAGTCAGTCAGTTTCTAATGGTAGAGCTATTTTTGAAAAATTCATCAAGAATTACTATGATGGTGATTTTGATGCTTCTTACCTAAAATTAGAGCAGCTTTTAAATGGTTTATCTTACTTGAAATGGGGAGATGAAAAAGATATTCTAGCTGATGGGAAGTTGGAAAAATCGGCTATACTTGTTGAGCATAACGAAGACACAGGAAAACAAGTAACTTTAAACTCGAAACCTTTTCCAATGTTTAAGCATTTAGAGAAAAGGGATGAAAACGAAGGTGGAGAGCAAGTTCCTGATGAGTATTTCAGAGATGATTTAAAAGACTTTTGTGCTTACCTTACAACAGTGTTAGGTTACGGTAATTATTGGTTAATCTTAGATGAGATTGACAAGGTTGAAAAATACGATAAAGACAAATTCGCTCCGTTACTTCATATTGTTCGTGAAAGAACTTTGAAGAACTTTAGAATGATTGACGTTAATGATGGAAAGGGTATTGGAGTTCCTTCAAAAGTAAAAGGAAATAAAGGAGGTTATCAGAGTATAATTGATGAGCTTAATATTCAGCTTGATAATAAGCAAAGCGTTCTTGATACTAGAGTTATGGCTATCGCTAATAAAACTGAAAATATCGAGGAAGCTTTATTTAGAAGATTCGTTCAGGTGATTGCTGAAGATTTACTTATTTGGAGACGTTCTCAAATCAATTTAGAGCAAAGCAATATTGAATCTTGCATCAAAAGCGTTAAGGACGCTATGATTGATAGAGGTATTGAGCAAGGAGATTACATCATAGATAGTAGCTTGGTTCAGAAAATTGATGAGATAAACCTTCAATGGCAATATAACTTCCTTCCTAAGTTGATGAACAAAAATGACTTAGTAGGAAACTTGTTTATTCAGAATGTAATGCAAGCTAACGCTTCTAAAGGAGAGTGGAATAATGAAAAGAAATTCACATCTCTTTATAAAGTTTTAGAAGACAACTTTGAAGACCTGTCTGCTAAAGGAGAGGTTTTTGATACTTCGGAAAGGCTTTTTGATTGCCTTACATCTGATATTTTACAACCTGAGAACATTGGAAAAGATGTTAAGCAGTCAGAAAGACAGAGTCAGTCTTTAAGGGGTGAAATTGAGCAATTGATTGATACTTTCGGAAGTTATGACGCTGTGTCTGATGATATTTCTGAAAAACTAAGAGACGCTTATCAATCTATGGTTGTTGAGGTTGAAGGGGCTACAAGATTGCAAGGTTTGATTTCGTGGACTGACACACTTAAGAAATACATGGAAGCTGTAATGTACTCTACTGAAGGAGCTGTTGTTCCTTTAGAAGTGAGCAAATACCTTGTACCTGCTATTGTTAACGTGTTCTACACGGAGGTGGTTAATGATTCTGATAATCAATCAGATAACATTGCTTCTATTACTAAAGATTTCCAAGATTTCTTCTTAAGAGTTTACAACGACTTGCCTTCTAATCAGAGTTTAGAATTTGATAAAGGAGCTGCTGAACAAGCTCTTTACGGAGCTACTAAGAGGGAGTTGAATTCAATGTCTCAAGAAGAAGTTGACGAAGTTGCTGATGAAGCTTTAGTAGCGTTTAATGAATCTGCTTTTAAGCATACAATAACTAATAAGTTAGCAGTTAAAGCAATGAATTCTAGCTTCCCTATTATTGTTGCTAATCTAAACAATTCAACTAGAGATAAGATTAAAGATAACGAAGAAGCTAGGAGGTACATAAAAAACAATTACCTCAATCAGGTTAAAGCTCTTCAGGCTAGCCTTTTAAAAACTAATTCCCCTAAGAAGAAAACCTTAGCAAAGGTTCTTGAGTTTTTATTTGCATAATAAAATGAGTGATAAATTAAATCATATTGACTTAAAAAGCATGGAGCCTTTCAAGACTTCAGAGGAGTTTTTTGAATGGTACGTGCCTATTATTAAATCTTTTGTACCTGCTCTTAAAGCTTATGTTTTATCAGGTAGGTATCAAACTATAGTTAAGAAAATTCCTAAGCTTTCATCAGAGCAAAGGGATTTCATGTTTTCTAAGATAAGAGAGATTTCTCCTGTGCCTAATAATGTGTACCTAGTTTACAGTCCTTCAATGCAGACATGGGCTTGTACGTTTAATAGAGAAAAGAAAAGATTGGAGTTAATAGTTCCTACTTATGCTTACTACCAATTAATGTACCCGCCTATCATTGTAGCAGGTGTTCAGCATGAAATGGGACATATCCTTAACAAGGACTTGTTAGTTCAGCTTTCAGGTTACGCAAATAGCGTTAATATCTGTATGGATTGTAGAATTAACTCACAAATAGAAGAATCTTCTTTAATGGATTTGTATGATGGTGTTTATTACTTCAAAATGAAGTCTTTCACTCCTATTATACCTAGATTCTTTTATCCTCAAATAGGATTGCCTTACGTTGAGGGTGGAGCTGATTATTCTTGGAAAACACTTCATGAGTACTACATATTCAATAGTCAGAAAGACCCTGTTAAAAAAGATAATAAGAAACCTGAAACATACATTAAAGACCCTGAAGTTGGAGATATAGTTCAAGTTAGGTCAGGTAGCAAAGAAGGTTCTTATGGTAGAGTTGTCGATATTGTAGACGGAAAGTCGGTTATTGAAGAAATGACAGAGGAAGAGGTAAGCGATTATTTCAACGCTATAGTCGAGGGTAGTCTTTAGTGTTGCATATTGTTTAATAATATGTATTTTGTAAAATATAAATTAAGTAATGAGCGATAATTCAAAAATACTAGGAGAGTTTGATAGTAGTGATTTAATCATAATTCAACCTCCTCAAATAAGCGATGAAGAAGCTAGCGAAACTCCTGACATGGATTCAGATGATAGTGAACCTCAGCCTGAAAACGAAGTTCAATGGAGTGAAGAGGACACGCCTCCACCTCCACCTTCGGATGGTTCAGAAGATGGAGAAGGAGGGGAAGGTGATAGTGATGAGGAGTCTGATGATAGAGAAGATGAGTCTGAAGAAGGTGAAGGCGATGAGTCTGACCAAGACGAATATGGCTCGGACGACCTAGACCAAGAAATAGAAGACATAGAAAAAGCTATTAATGATTTGAGAAACGCAGGTGTTTCAGATAATCCTGTAGATGTTGAAGATGAAGGCGAGGATTCTAGTGCTTATGATGATGGATTAGAAGACGGTGATTCTGATTCTGAAGACGATACAGATGAAGATTCTAAAGGTTCTGAATCTAGAGATTCCGATGATTCTGATGATTCTGATGAAGGAGATTCTACTTCTAAAGATAGTGACGATTCTGATAGTACTGATAGCTCTTCCAAAACAAAGAGCAGAAAGGAAAAGAAAAAAGAAGAGAGGCAAGATAAAAAACTGAAGGTTGAAATACTTTCTAAGATTAAATCATTAGAAGCAGCACATAAAAACCCTGCTTTAAAAGACTCTGAAAAATCTAAGATTAAGAAATACATTGAGCAATACGAAAACCTACTTTAATGTCAGATTATTTATCAAGAAAAAAGAAATTTGAAAAGTTGTCTAAAAAGATGACTGAAGACCTTAAGCCTATATTTGATAGGTTGATGAAAAAGTCAGATGATTACGTAGAGTCTCACAATGCAATAGATACTACGGAATACAATCCTGCTTGCGGTATAACAAAAAGAATTGAACCATTAACTCCTGAAGAGGTTAATGAGTACGAGAGAGCAGTAGAAACTACAGCTAACGCCATCAAAGACGACCCTTTTAAGTATAAAGAAATATCAGGTCAGGCACAAATAGCTGAAGAGCCTGAATATGGTGAAGGTAAAGGTACTGACAAAGGTCGTGTTAGACTTAAAAAGCTACCATTCCCTTCTTGGTTAAGAGATATAAAGAGTTCTGTTAAGGATTACTTTGATGCTGAGAAAGGTAGGACAGGAATGGATTACGAAGAAGCTGTTAAGGGTGTTATAAGGAAAGCCAAAGGGAAGATAATTGATGAGAATAACGCATTATACGTGCTATTAGATACTTCGGGTTCTATGTGGGGCTATACAGATGCTTACGGGAACCCATTGCTTAAGATTTTTTCTTCTCACTTCCCTGCTATAGCAAATGAATATAAAGGTCAGATTTGGATGGTTGATGACGCTCCTAAAGGAATACCTATACCTAATGAAAACATTCTAGAGCTAGAGGACTTCACCAAAGATACTGACATTGTGATTTCAGGAGGTGGAGGGACTTCGTTTTGGGGTGCTTTTGAACAGGTTAAGGCTATAGAGCATAAAATGAAAAAGCAGAATTCCGATGCTAAAGTAACATTGATGGTTTTAACTGACATGGGTGTTGATTTGGGTACATATCCTGAACTTATTCCTGAAAGTGTTATCTTTGTAACATTACAATCTGTTATAGATTCAAATTACACGCCAATTAAATTGGCAAAAAAGTATATTGACGAGATGCCTGACACTAGGAAGCTTATAGGTATTGACGCTAAAGAAAAAATGTAAAATGAAATACACTAATTCACAAGTAAGAGATTTCTTAAAGATAGTTAGCAGCAAAAAGAATTATGTTGCTACAGAAGTTGACAAGTCTTTGTTAAGGTCTTATTCAGATTGCTATAGCTGTAAAATGTCTAATGAGTTAATCTCTTTAATATGGAATGAGTTCAAGAAAAGATTCCCTGAATTATTAGATTATGACCAAAGGTCTCAGGTTACAATATTAGATACTAACGCAGGTTCGGGTAAATTAATTGAAAACGCACCTGAAAGTTGCTCTTTAGAGGTTTACACGGAGACTTATGAAGAGAAGCAGATTTCAGATATGCTTAATCAATCGAAAATTATTGATAGCTCTTACGCTTCAGAGGTTTTTGATATAAGTAATTTCTTTATCAATGGAGATAATGGAAATACAAAAAAGTACGATATTGTAATAACTAGAATCGAGAAAGATAAAGATTATTACAAAGGTGTTGATGGGACTAGCTTATCCTATTTAGACCCAATCAATTATTATGTTTCAAGAAGTTTAGATTTTGTAACAAAAGGTGGTTATCTTTGTGTAATTTGTAAGAAGACTGAAGTTGAGCAGTTTTTAAGAAATGGTAATGTTAAGAAGTATTCTGATTTAGAGACTAGAATCTCACCTGTAAATAGTAAATTAGAGTACATTAGTGTAATACTAAAAAAGAAGTAAGATATGTACGTGAATCCAAATTTTGAAGTAGATAAAGACTCTGATTTCTTTTCTTTGTTAGAAAAAAAAGATGGCAGTATAAAGTCATTTTCAACAATGGAAAAGACAGGTGGTAAAGTTTCGTTCAAAGAGACTGAACTTGTTAAGAATGATAGAGTTTTATTGTGCAAAGTAAACAACACTAAAGGGTTGTTTATGTTGTCTAATGGTTCAACAGAAGTGGATTTTATTTAATATGTATTTTACAAAATCAATTCAAAAGAAAGGTTTGAGTTCTATCAAGCCTATTTTCATTGAAGCAGGTAAGGTTATCGCTTCGATGGATAAGACTAAATTTCCTTTTTTAGCTAAAGAAATTGCTAAGGGGAATCAGTTTAAAGTTCAGATTATAAAGTCTTTAATTAACACAAAATACTCAACAGGGCTTACTTGGGAACAAAGTCTAGCTGCTGTTAATGATAACATTTAACTGTAAGAATATGTTAAAATATACTCTTAAGGAGATTACAAGAGTTGCTGAGCAAGCAAAACTCGTTAAAGCTATAAAGGAAGACTGTCAGAAAAGAGGTATAGAGTACAAGCAATACAAAGAGCTTGTTCAAGCTAAGTTTGAGGGAACGTATGATAGCAAAGAAACATTAATAGACCCTTCCAAATTAAAAGGCTTAAACTCGGATAAGACAGTTGATAATCATGAGCTTAAGAAGTCTCTTGATTTTATTTTCAGTACATATAGCTATCAGTATAGTATTGGTATTTTTATTCAAAACGACTTTCCTAACTCTACTTTATCGGTAGAAGATTATAAGGAAATGTTGGCTTATTTTGCTAATACATTAGCTATTAGCAAGAGTAAATTTATCAGGAAGTCATCTCCGTCTTTTAGTATTGAAAACCTTCCTGTTTACTCAATAGTAACACCTGTAAAAGGAAGTTCTAGTTTGGATTATAATGTTAATATATCTAATCAGTTTACACTTAGTTATCTTTTTCAGATAGCTAATCATAGTATTTTAACAAAGAGCAAGGCTTGGGATTCTTTTGGAAATAAAGGAGATTACCTAAGTTACTTTTTCCATTCTCCATCTAGTTCTGTATTTCAAAAAACAAAGAATAGCTACACTAATGTTTCGCCTAATAAAATAACTGAAGATATAAATTCAGACACAGTTAACTATACAACTGATGAGTTTTACTATAGCTCAAATGGAGAGCCTTCTAAAACAGGAAGAACTTCTTCAGAAATAGGTTTGAATGCTAAAGAGATGCGTAGCTATATATCTGAATTAAGAAAAGATGATTCTGTATTTACAGGTTCAATAGATATTATTCAGTTATTTAATAAGGTAAATAATGCTATAAATTTAACTATACAGTCAAGTGATTTAAGCAAGGTTATTGATAGAGGTATTACTTATAAAATGGTATTCGATATAGAGTCGAACAAATCCTTTTATGCTGATTCTATTGATTTGTTTCAGTCTTTATACTTGTTGATTATAAATGGAGAGACTGAGGCTAGATTTTATTTTGATGAAGAGAATAATAAATTAGTAATTCTAGCAAAAGACACAGAGGTTGTTAGAGAAGAGCTTGTACAAAGTGACAACATATTTCAAGAAAGAAAGAAGATTACTGTAAAAAGCCCTAACTACTCAATAATAGAAGGTCAAGACGTTAGTTTAACTACAAATACTTTTTACGTTGATTACGTAGAGTTCCTGTTTAGCGAATACTCTTTAAGGGAGCAAATATCTCTAATAAACCCTGCTACAAACATACCTTTAATGTTGAATAAGGAGTTTATTTCGGAATACCCTAATTTAGTTTCAATATATAACGACCAAAAGGTAATAGCTAGTACGTCTAGTTTAGAGGACAGACTTTCTTACGTTGATGATGTTGTTTCAAGTTATATTGATAGTTATACATATTTATCAAAAGAAGACGGCAAAGAAGTTAGAAAGGCTAAGCCTAAAAAGTCTTGGAAAAAGATTGATTATGTTTATAAAATTGAAGAGTCTTATTGGACTTATAATCAAAACATTAGTGTAGACGAACTGTTAGCTTACTTCTTGTCTAAAGGAAATAAGACAGGGTATAGATATTTGTCATTAAAAATACTAGGTCTAGATTATTGGTTGTTTCAAGATGTTATTTCTGAAAAGCTTATAGAGGAAGGGTTTTTATTCGTTAATAATATTTTCGTAAGTGAGAAAGATTTTATAGCACGTATAAAGTATAGCGATAAAAATGATTTTATTTCTAAAAACATATACGAAAAGAAAGATGAGTTAGAGTCTGACTCTTTTCTAGAGTACCTTAAAAAATACTACGGAGAAGAAAAAGGTTCTGAAATAGAAGGAAATCATTTAGAGATTATCAATGAAGCTATAGAGAATAGGTTCGTTCCAACAATCAATCCTGTGCCAACGGGTAATCAAGCGGAAGATGAGGCGAACAGATTAAACATAGATATTCACTGCCCTATATTTTACAAAGCGTCTTACACTTTAAAAGATAATGCAAGCGTAGATACAGCATCCTCTACAGGTAGAGCCGCACCTAGAATAAGAATTGAAACAGTTACAGGTTACTCTTCAAATAGTAGGGTTACGGGTATTAAGTCCTTATTTATGGGGTGGTTGACATCGTTGCCATCATCTCAAATTCTAGGGAACTTTAGTGTAGATGAAATCAAGGAAGCTTATGTAATGCCTGTAGATAAAGGATATTATATCTATAATTGGATTGCTCCTTATTGGCAAGATAAAGATGGTAACTCAAAAGGTATTGATTTATCGGATGTTAAAAGGAATAATGACAAGTACACTAAAAACACTTTAACTAGGTCTAGGGCTTGGACTAGAGATATGTTTTATGAACAAGGTCTTTTAAAGTCGCCTGATGTTGTCACAGATAAAGAAAGTGAAAACATATATTCTCAATTAGAGTTAAGTTTTCTAGAGAGAAGATGGGATTGTGCTAACGAAGGTAGAAGGCTTTTTAATAAATTCTTAAAAGAAGCTCTAACGGAAGATTCTCAGGAGACAATAGACAAACTTTGGAATACTTATTATAATAACTACTCTAAGCCTGACTTGCTTAAGCAGCCCGTGTTCGTTACACATAATGTTCTTTTTGGAGAAAGAGATAACGCTTTTGAATTCGGTCTTAGAGAAGCTCAGTTGGAAGGTGTTAGACATGTAACGGCTAATAATAATAGTGGGTTACTTCTTCATGAGGTAGGTTTTGGTAAGACAACTACATCTATCACTTACACCAATCAGATGTTCAATACAGGAGAAGGTAGAAGAGCTTTATTCTTAGTTCCAACTTCTGTTTATGATAAGTTTTTCACAGAAATTACAGGTGATTCAGATACTCATGGTTTATTCCCTAATGCAAAAGTTTTCCCACTAGGAAATGCAAGAGAAAAAGCTCTTAGAAATCTTAAAAATCCTTTTACAGATAGTGAAGAAAATCTTCTTTCAAAATTTAAAGAAGTAATATCTTCAGTTGATAAAATAATCAATAAAGCTCTCCCTAAGAGCAGGATTATGTTTGCTTTTGAAAACAATTACTCAAGTAAGTCGTCTTACGAAGAGTTTGTTAAGATTTTAAAATCAGAGATTAAGGCTTTAATACCTGATTATGAAAAATACACTTTCTTAAGCGATAATATGTTTGAGTTAATGAAAGACTCGTATATGTCTATCTATGAACAAACAATGCCTAATTACGAGGATTACTCTAATAAGATTAACGCTAGTATAACTGATTCTGAAAAGCAAAAATATGAAGACGATAGAGAGGTTTTTGCAGAAAAAGCATCAAACCAACTTCAGGAAGAGCTAAAAGAGATAGTTATCACCTTTAATATTAGGCTTATAGACGAAATTGGCTCTTATAAGAGTGAAGTCATGGAGGATAACGTAATATTTGTAGCTACTCACAAAGCTGTAGAAAGACTTAGACCTAGTATTAAATCTGTTCAAGAAGCCCTTCATTATAAACTAGGATTAGGAGAGGTTAAGCCTAATGAAGAGATTGAGTATAACAAGAAATCAGAATGGAGGAAAGTATCTAAATCAGGATACGGTCAGGCTTATAATATACTTCAAAAGCACCCTGTATCTTTAGATAAGTTAGAAATTGACATATTAGTGGTTGATGAAATCCATAATTTTAACAACATTATAGGTAAGGTTTCTGCTAAATCTTATAAAGCGGGAAGAGAGAGCGGTAAAGAAAAAGAAAAGATAAATAACATTGACCAATACCTTTATTCAGGATATGGTTATAAGCTTTATATCCCTGTTCAGGAGGATACTCAAAACGCTAAGGGAGCTAAAGATAAAGCAGTTATTAAATATGATAGTTCTTGGGTTTCAGCTAATAAGAACAAGTTAAACTTAGCTGCACTAAGCTTTTTTATACAAGACAAAAACAAAGATTCTAGAAACGTTTTAATGCTTTCAGCTACACCTTTTACAGACCATCCTTTACAGGTTATATCCGTATTAGGTCTTTCCAATAAGAAGATGCTTACTTCTAGTGGGATTAACAATTCTTTTGACTTCTTTAATAACTATGTTAAAGAATCGTATCAGTACGGAGTTAAGCATAATGGAGATATAGGTTTATTCCCTACTATCGAAGGGTACTACAACTCTAAGGCTTTAAGTAACTTGATTACAAATGTTTCAAATGTTAAAATCACTGATGACGCTATTGAGAAAAGCAGACCTGTTAAGGCTGTATTACCTCAAGAAAAAATTGACAATCAAGGTGATACTCAGGTAACGGTTTCAGGAAAGTATTTCAGTGAGCTAGAAGGAGTGTCAAGCCGAGTAGGTCTTTCTAAGATACAAAAGGAAATGCAAGAGATTATCTTGGACTATCTTAGAGATGATAATGAAACTAGGTTGTTATCAGAAATGTTCCCTGCTGAATCTATTAAATCAGAATCAGAAATATCTATTGACTCAGAAGTTGAAGACTATATAAAAGAGAAAAGAGCAGAGATAAATGATTTCAAAAAAGTCAAGGATTTTGAAGCTATACAGGATTTAGTAGCGGAATTAGAAGCCGCATTATTAGTAATGTATTCAGGTAACAAGAAGTTAATAAACCTGATTAAAAAGACTAGAATAAGCGTTTTAGGAGAATCAAAAGAAGATGTTGAAGAAGAGTTTTCTACAAGCGAATCTGACGTTGATTTATCAGCCGTTTCAAAAGACAAAGTTATTCAAGCTAAAGCAATCACTTGTCAGTCGGTTCAGGAGCAATTAGTAATAAGCCCTTACTTTGTTAAGGTTGGAAAGGATGGAGACTTAGTTTACAAAGGTCTTCCTGATTTATCTCCTGACCCTGCTAAGATTTTTGTAGAGAATTCACCAAAGCTTTTATTTATTGTTAAAGCTATTCAGTCTACAATAAACTATCAAAAAGAGCAATTGAAGAAAGGTGATATTGAAAAAATTGGTGGTCAGGTAGTGTACTTTAATAAAATTAAGTTTACTTACAAAGGGACAACTTATAATGCATTTGAATTATTAGCAGAATACATCACAAGATATGTAGATGGCATTTCTGATGAAAAATTTGAAAAGTCAGGAGAGTTTACTGAGGTTGCTATTATTGCGGGTAAAGGTGTTAAAGATGATTCTTCTAAGAATAAAAAAGGTGAAATAACTAGAAGAGGTAAAGTTTTAATTAAAAACCAATTTAACAACGGAAAAGTTAAAATTCTTTTAGGTTCTAAGGCAATCAAGGAAGGTATTGATTTACAAGGTAACTCTCATACAATGTACATTGCTCAAGCGGAGTTCTCACCAACAGTTTCAATGCAGTTAGAAGGAAGAATTTGGAGACAGAAAAACCCTTATGACAACGTTAGAATTGTATATGTTTTAGCACTTAACTCTATTGACGCATTCGTTTATGATAAGCTTAATAGAAAAATCAATAACATTAAAAGAATGTTAGAAGCGGGTGTTTATGATATGAACACTACTCAGTTTACTATGAACGCAAGAGAGCGTCTATTAAGTCTTATTACTGACCCTGATTTATTGACTAAGATTGAGTTCTATCAGAGAAAATCAGAGCTTTCTAACAATGTTAACAGATTAGACAAAAAGATTTCTGAGCTTAGAAATATTAGCGAGAAATACGAAAGTTTAAAAACTCAAATATCATCTTATTTACCTACTATAAATTATTTAGCAAAGGAGCTAAGTAAGTTAAACGTTGATGAGAAAAAGAATGATATTGAAAAAGAGATTCTTAAGTCTAGAAAACCTGAAATGAAAAAAGCCGTTAACAAGTTCAAAAATGAACTTAGAGTTCAGTTTGAAGGTCTTTCTGATGCTGAAGGTGAAAAGTATAAAGCTAAAAAGGACTCTAAAAAACCAAGTTGGACGTTGTATGAGCAAGAGTTCAGAAGTGATGTAGAAGAGCTTAAAGCTAAATTTAACCCTACTCAAGGCGAGATTGATGCAGTATTTGATGAGTTAGATTTTTCAAATCCAATACCTTCTTTAGAGTCAGATATTAACGAAAACACTCCTTATTCTATTATAGAGCCTATTCTTACTGAAATTTTAAAAGAACTTTCATCTGCTTATAAGGTTGAAGGAGGTCTTTTCAGAATGGAAATAGAAGAACAAGCTGCTGAGATAAAAGGGATAGATAAAAAGTCTAAAAAATCTTTTAAGGTTCTTAAGATTTGGCATGATTCCCCTTATGTTAAGGCTACTGTTAATACAGATGACAGTAATATGTATGAAGATGATGATAAAATCAAGGTTTACAAAAAACCATCTTCACTAACAGGTAATGAAGACTCGTTATTTAAGTTTATGGGTAGAACAACTGTTTTAATATTAGGTCTAGACGATATGACTATGGTTAGAAAGTCTGAAAGAGTTTCTATATATAGATTTACTCAAGGCTCTAACAAACCTTCTGAAAACTCAGCAATACTTAAAGGTTATGAAGAGTTAGTGGTTAACGAAGGAAAAAAATTTAATGATATACCTGATATTATCAAATCTTTTGAAGATTCAATAGCTGATGACAAAATAAGGTTGAGCAATGATGAGTTATTTAAGGAAGAAATCAAGAAAAATTGGCTTGAAATCCTTAGTAAAAGAAAAGAAGTTGATAACTTAGATGTTGACGATGTTGTTAAGTCGTTTGAGAAGTCTAATAAATTAATAAAACTTAGAAAATAATGAAAGCTTTAGAAGCATTAGGAATTAGTAGCGTAGAGCTTGAAAAGATTGATAAAGTAGCTTACAAGACCTTCGTTGAATTGAAGGCTCTTGGTGAGCTTGTTGAATCAGGTCTGTTAGATGAGTTAACAGTTAAACAATACGAAATAGCTTTAAGGGATTTTAACAACTTTATAAAATCTGAATCTTTCATAGAAAAAGCTAAAGATATGGGGTACGGAGTTAAGTCTAAAGACGATATTTCAATAGACATAGATATTTCTGATATAGACTTTGACCTAGAAGGGTTGACGTTAGACGACTTAGACTTAGACGATTCCGATATTGAATTAGAAGACGATGAAAAAGAAGGAGTTTCTAAAGAGTCTGTTGATGTTGATGAATTAGACTTAGATGAATTAGACTTAGATGAGTCTGAAGAGGGAGAAGAGGAAGAAGAGGAAAAAGAGGAAAAAGGTGCTGAAGAAGTTATTGATTCGGATTTGTTTGGTTACGAATGGGTTATTTCAGGAGGTTCTATGTATGGAGCTATAGCTAATTTAGCTGTTATACTTAGTGTTTCTAAAAGTGATAATAAGATTTATCATCAAGAAGGGGCTAATGGTAGTGACTACTTCATGATTCTGCTTCCTAATTTCTTTGCAAAAATAATTTTCTCATACCCTAGTGATGTTAATGCTACGGACACCGTACTATCATTAACATCTTTATTAGAAGAAGCTGTAAAGAAAAGAAGCAAGGCTTATATTGTTGGAGCTAATGAAGAGCTTTTAGAGGAGTTAATTCCATTATTTGACAACTCTTTCTATTCTGATATGCTTGGTCTTACAGATGCATCATTGAAGAAAGATATTTTTGATACAGAATATTATGACGAACTAGTGAATAGTAAGTTTGATAAAGCTATTACAGGAAGAACTTTTTCAGACAATGAAAACAACGCTGTTAAAATATTCAAAAACCTTAAAAGTTTTGAGAAAGACGAAAATTTAAGTAGTGTTTCTTCTGAATTAAGCCCTCACTATCAATACGGTGTCAACTATATTGATTATTGTTACATACCTGTTCAGTATATGTACGAAAAAGGAGGTTCTTTTATTCAAGTTAACTCAACTGTTTATTATTCTCCAAATCAATTAAAAGATTTTTCGTTTTACGAAGTAGGAACACATTTAAAATCTAATACGATTGATGTAAGTAAATTTGATAGAGAGTCAGGAGTAGTTTCTAAATCTTCTTTTAAAAATCAAAAAAAGGCATACCCTTTGATGTCATACAACGACTTCGGTACACCTTCAATATTCTCAAAGTCTAGGACTTATTTCTATCTTGAAAATGGTAAATATGTTTCAGTTACCGCTTTAAGCATTGGTTATTTTAAGAAGTACTATGGAAAGAATATAGAGTTTTTATATTCTGATGAATTCTTGCAAATTGTTCAGTCAGGGAATGTTATAGGATTGATAAAGACTGATGGAGAGAAACTTTCTATACCTGATAAAGTAGAATTAGTATATGAGCTAGATACAGTTTATAGCAAGCTAAGAAGTGCTGATTCAGAAACGTTTGATTTCTTAAGAGATGTTACAGAGATAACAGGGCTTTCTATTATTGGTCTTAGTGATAAATCAGCTATGCCTGAAGCTAAGCCTGAGCCAACAATCGAAGAAGTGGAAGAGGAGGTTGATGAAATAGACTTAGATTCTTTAGATTTAGACGATGATGTAGAGAGCGATAAGGAAGAAGTGGATGCTGATATGCAGCAAATTATTGATGAGTACGAGGCTATTAAAGAGATGTTAGAGATATTCTCTGAAGAGGATGACCCTGAATCTTATAATCAATTAAAAGAAGAGCTTGAAACTTTAGAGATGCTTAAAAATTTGTAAAAACACAGGTTATGATAGATAAAAACAAATACAAAGAATACCTTGAAACTAAGGAAAGGTTGAGTTCTCTCAAGAGTTCTTCTATCGAGCTTAACAAGGAGATTAATTTTATTGAGCTAGAGATAAGGAGTCTTTCAGATAAAATGAAAGATGATTTTAAAGGGTTTGAAGAAATTAGTAGTACTTATGCTAAAAGTCTTAAGGGGGATATAATAAAAGATAAAGTTGTTGACTTATCTTTTGAAAATGGAGGTCATATCGACTCTAATTGGGATGAGTTTGCCTCAACAGAAGAACTTACAAGTCTACAAAAAAAGTATATCAAAAGAATTGGTACTGCGGTAAAGAAGTACGAAATGGATGTTAATTACTTGGTTGAATATGCTGAAAAGATAGGCTTAGAAATAGAAAGTTCATCAAGTAAATTGATTGAGAGAATTTTTGAAAAAATATTCAAAGAAATACCTCATAAAATGTTATCTTCTGATGATATTTCAGAACTAAAGGAAATAATCTATAAATTTGTTAAGTATCTAAAAGAATTATAAGAATGAGCGACTTAAAAAAGCTTTCAAAAGAGAAATTAGAAGCAAAAATAAAATCACTAGAAGGTATCAACGATAAGTTTGATGGAAAAAACAAACTTGTTTTAAAGCAACTTGAGCAGCATAAGGCTGAGTTAGAGTCTAGGGACAAAGACAGTAAAAAAGTTAAAGAGGCTGTCAAGAAAGCGGAATCTAAGAAAGAGGATAAAAAAGACGAGAAGAAAGAAGTTGAAAAAGATTCTAAGAAAAAGGATTCTAAGACACAGTCTTTCAAGTTTTTCGTTAGGGAGATGACTGAAGACGGAGAAATAATCAAAGATGACATTATAGAGATTTACTCTAACTCAGGTGTTTCAGAAGCTATTAAAGGAGCTAAGGAGTTAGCTGAAGAAGCAAAAAAAGAAGCTTCAAATATTATCGAGATTTCTGAAAAAGCTTTTTCTAAAGAAGAAAAAAAGCCTGCCGCTAGAAAAACTCCTGCTAAAAAAGCTCCTGCTAAAAAAGCTCCTGCTAAAAAAGCTCCTGCTAAAAAAGAAGAAAAGAAAGAAGTATTCAAGTTAGTTGTTGATGGTAAAGAATATATTTTCAATGATGAAGCTTCTAAAAACGAGTGTGAGAAAGCACTTAAGGTAGTTAAGGAGAAAGCAAAGGAAGAGGCTGAGCATAAAGCAGCAAGAGAAAAAGGTAGAGAGGAAGCTAAAAAGATTCCTGTAACTACTAAAGTTGTCGATAGCTTTGCGACAATTACTAAAAGAATAGTAGGGGAAGCTAAAAAGAACGATGACAATAAGTCAATGGATGAAGTTAAGAAAGCTGTATCTGAAGTAGAAAAAGCTTTTGGAAACCTGTTTGACAAATTGGAAATGTTAATGGGTAAAAAAATCCCTCAAGGTCAAAGAAAAGAAATCATGACTATCCTAGAAGGGTATAAAGATGATGCTCAAGAAGAGAAAGATAAAATAGAAGAGAAAAAAGCTAAGGCTAAGACTAAGAGAAGAGTTGTTAAAAAAGAAGATGGAGGTTTTGTAGAAACAGGAGGTAGTGACGAGTGGTCTTATCTTTCATTTCTAAAATAATGAGCTATCTAAAAAGAAATATGTAAAGGTAACTATTACGGGAGGGTTAGATTTTTATCGCCCTCCTTTAGTGGTTTTAAAAGGGAAAAACAAGTACAATGGCTAAGAAGTTAAATAATTCAGAAATCCATTTGCATTCTAGAAAGAAGGATAGAAATGGTAATCAAGCAATTAAGTTAAGTTTTAAAGGGGAAAGAGGTTTTAGTATTCAGACTAATGGAAACCTTCCAAAAACTCATTCTCATCTATCGGGTATAAAAAAGTTTTCTAGCTTATCGAATGAGCAGTTAGATGAGATTGAAAAAGAGATTATTGATTATGTTTCTGAGTATGGAACAGCTCATCAGAAAAGATTGGTAGGCATGAATTCTGTAAAAAAAATGTCTAGAGGAGGTTCTGTTGAAATAGGGGACTATCTTAAATATCCTAAAGCTACAATGATTGGAGAAGTTATAGCTGTAGGTGTTGACTCGGCTATTCCTGACCAAAAAACTGTTACAGTTAAATACGAGGATGGAAAGCAAGTTTCTGACTTATTGAGTTCTTTCGAGGTTGTAAAAAAAGAACCTGCAAAAAAGATGTCTAGAGGTGGTGAGTTAGACCATTCTGAAATTCAAGACAGATTAAAATCAGCGGGAATACCTGCTGAAACAGGTGATAGAATTGCTGCTGTTGAACACTTAGAAGTTGAGCATGGTATAGACCCTTCTGCAATAGTTAGAGCGTTGAGTGATGACAAGGTTTACAAAGCTATTAAGAGTGTTGCTGATGCTTACGAGTTAGACCTTGATGATATAGACATGTCTACGGGTTCTAGAGAGTCTGTTATGGAAGAATTATCAGAGAATCAAGGGTTTGGTTATCCTGAGCTTTTTAGAGCTATGAGTGATGATGATGTTTTCGGAGCTGTTCATTATGTAGCTATTAATTATGAGTTACTTGAAGAGCCTAAAGAAGACGTTAAGAGTAAGTTCATGGGAGTTACTTATATCGAACTTGCTCAAGGAGGCTTTGAAGTCCCTAAAGATTCGATGAACAAGGTTTCTTACGGAATGTTTGATACTGAGTCAGAAGCTAGAGAACATATCGAGTCTGATTTAGAGAAAGAAGAGTCTAGGAAAGCAGAGTTAAAAGCTAAGGAAGAAGCTGACAAGAAAGCTAAAGAAGACAGGAAAAAAGAAATCGAGGCTAAGAACGAAGCTGCTAGAAAAAGGATTAAAGCTAAAAAGGATGCTAAGCTTAAGAAAGAGCTTAAAGATGAAATGAAAGCCCTTTTTAATACTTATGCAGGTAATTATAAATACAAGCCTACAGATGAGTTTAAGTCTCATATTATGTCTGAAATGTTCGTAGGAGATAGTCATGTACCTATGCTTGAGGGTATTTATAATGAGTTAATCAAAGAGTACAGAGACTCAGGAAAGCTTTACGAGCAAGGAGGTAAAATCAAAGGTCGTAAAAAAGGTTGTTTTGAAGGTCATTTGTCATTTTTAAATTGGTAATTAGAAATAAAATAAAATGGGAAAAGATAAAAGAATAGAGTTAGATTCTGATTTATTAGAATTTATACAACTTGTTAAAAAACAAGGAAGATTTAGCTCTGAAAAAGAAAGCGAGAGATATGAGGAGTTAACTGACAACCTATGTGAGAGATACGATGAAGAAGTAGATGAGAATTTTATTGAAACCTCTTTAATTGAAATACATCAAAAGCAAATGAGTAAATATCATAATTCTTTTGCTAAAGGTGGAATGGTAGATTTATTTGAGGACTACGAAAAGCTACCAAAAGATGCTCGCGATATATATGAAAAGTACGAAGCTAAAATCATAGAAGGTGACTATAATTACAAGGATAGTAAGAACTTCCTTAAAGAAATGGAATTGGTAGGATATACTTTTGATTATGGTTTAGATAATGAGCCTTATGGTTTAAGACCAATAGGTGTTTCATTAAATAAATTAGAAGGGTTTGAAGAATTTGCTAAAGGTGGAGAGGTAAAAGTTGTTACTTATGGTGGTAAAGACTTTAAATATGGGGATGATTTTTACAAAGTAAAAGCCAAGACAAATAGTGAAGCCATAAAAAAAGCAAAAGAAATGTTTGTTAATGATTGGTTTGAGGGAAAAGAAAAAGGAAAAAAGCAAGTATTAGAAATGAAATTCAAGGTAGAAGAATATGCTAAAGGTGGAAGTATAGAAATTTATACAGATAAGGACGAACAAACTCCTATTGTTTTTGATAGTTTAATAGATGCAAGAAAGTTTGTAGATGACAATCTAACAAAATACAATTATATTAATATTGATAGAACAGTTGATAAAGGTTTTGGTAGGCATGACTTTCATTCAGTTTCTATTGGTAAGTATGATTCAATTAGCTATATTGATGAATTGTTTAGAGAGTTGAAAGGTTTATCTAGTAAAGGAAAATACGCTAAAGGTGGTTCTTTGAAAAAAGAATATGAGGTTATTGTTTATTGGGAAAACGAAGAAGAAGGAACAAGCGGAGAAAAAGTTTATTCTGATATTTTAGCAGAAAGTGAAGATTTAGCAGAAAATAAAGCTAGAAATAAATTCTCTGACTCAGAAGAAGGTTTTAATGGTGCTGAGGTTACTTACACAAGTATTAATGAAACAGGGTATTACGCTAAAGGTGGAGAGGTAGGATGCGATTTATCAATTAACCCAAAATCAAAATCAGTTAGGACTATATTATTTAATTCTCCTTATGGAAGAAAAAAGTCATTTGTAAAAGAAATTACAAGTGATACAATTCATTTTACAGACGGAACGAGCATACCTAATTGTATGAACTCTGAAAACTATGAAATAGAAGAAATAAATGGAGAACAAATATTGTTCGCTAAAGGTGGAGAGGTAAGTGATAAGTACATCATAGTTGATGATAACACAAATAAAATTTACTTCAGAGGTTCAGATAAAGAGCTTGTTGAGTTAAAGTTAGAAGAGCTTAAAGAAGTTTATCCAAACGACAAGATTATTATTCAAAAAATGGCTAAAGGTGGAGAGGTAGAAGAGGAACTAAAAGGCGAGATAATTAAAGAAACAAATTCAAAAGTTTGGACTTTACAACTTTATGATGATAATGGCTATCATTCTTCAATTTACGCACCTAAAAAGTCTGACCTAACTCAATATATGAGAGAGCAAGGTATTACAAAATACGCTAAAGGTGGAGAGGTAGAAGGCAAATATGTGGTTACAACTTATTTTGGAAAAGCTAACAACCATAAATTTAATAATGAAGATGATGCTATCGAAAAATATGATTCTATCTTAGAGCAAGTTAAAGTAAACATTATGGAAGGAAAATCTAATGGTGTTGGCGATGTTGTTCTACAAGAAGATGGAGAGGATATGTATTACTTTGATGCTAATGAGTGGCAACAAGAGTATGAGGATGGAGAATACGCTAAAGGTGGAGAGGTAAGAGAGAAATTTGAAGTTGAATTGCATTGGAAAGGACTATCCAAAGGTAGAACAATAGGAAAATATGTAATTACTGAAAAAACATTAGACGAATTAGAAGAACAATGGTCGCATATAATCAGCATTGATGTTTTGGATAATAGCGATAAAAAAGCGATTAGTTGGTTTGAGTTAAAAAAGGAATTATTTGAAAAAGGTAGAGATAGGGGATTCTTCGCAAAAGGTGGTTCAATTAAATCTTCAGGTTATTTCTCAGGAAAGCTATCATTTTTAAATTGGTAAAAAATGACATTGCTCAATAAGCACAGGTCAATATATCCTAAACCAAGAAACGGTTGGACTAAAGACAAAATAAAAAGAGCTTTAAAGTCATCAGGGAGAGGTGGTTATGGCGAGTACGGAATATACAAACATATATTGGAGTATGACAACTATAAAGACTTTGCTGACCATATATATTATCACGGAACAGGCTCTTATGTTGGTTCAGCTTTGAAACCAAGCATATTAGTGTCTGATAGAGATATAGAGAGACTCGGAGGAGGAGGCTACGGAGAAAAGTATTGGGGTGTGTCTTTGTCTAAAAGCAAAAATATTGCTTCAAATTTTACTTCTGATTCGAGAAGCGGTTCTGTTTATTTAGTTTTAGTAAAAAAAGGAGCTAAAGTTATAAACATGCCTGATGTTTCGGACGCAAATGAGTTAGAAGATTTTATCGAAGACTTATGGGACAAAGGTGTTGATGCTGTTAAAATAGGTGATTGGAGTTCTGATTTTTCAGAACAGGAAATTGTCGTTTTAAACCCAAGAGTTCTATACACTTACAAAAAACCTTTTTCATTCAATGTATTTGGAAAAGAGAAATTTAAAAACCTCTCTTTAGAAGATATTAAAGAAATTTACGAATCTGCTGAAAGCAAATCTAATAAGTTGTCAGAAATAGAGTCTAAATACAGAATCCCTTCCAACTCAACATCGACTAGAGAAGAAAGAGATGAAATTAGGTCTTTAAGAGATTCTAAAAAAAGAGAATTTATAAAGCCTATATTGTTCCAAGAAGGAGGCGTAATAGACAGAGGAGGTAGGTATATAGTCTATAGCGGTTATCACAACTACAAACCTTATGAAATTGCTATTGACAACAAGGACAATCCTTCATATATAACTCTTTGGTATTTAGGTAAGGGAAACCCTGAAAAAGTTGGTTACTTAGAATTAAGTCCTTCTAATGATTTTATGAAAATATCTATTATTGATATAAATAGAAGTCATAGAAATAAAGGTTTAGGCTCAATGATGTATTTAGCAGCTTTGAATCATATAAACCCTAAATACAAAGGTTTAGTTTCTTATACTCCTGACAGGTCTAACAAAAGACAAGTCCCTAAGATATATAAAAAGTTTAAGGCTGTTTCTGATGGTGATTATCAGTACATACACAGAGATATTCAGGACTACTCAGGTCTTAAAATTAGGTTTAAAAACGGGGGGTTATTGTCATGTTCTTCTTATTTTAATGGAGAGCTTTCATTTTTAAATTGGTAAAAAACATTATGAAAACAAATTATATAGGAATCCCTTTTGACGCATCTAAAGCACATAGAGCTACGATTATATCTTCAGATTCTAAATATCTTGGAGACCTTTCTTTAAATGGAGAATATGAAAGTGCTGAAGATATTTTTAAATCAGCTCAGGCTATGCATCCTAAAGAAGATGTTTGGTACTTGGAAGTAGAAGATAAGTCAGGAGAGCCTGTTTGGGAAGTTGGAGATGATGAAGACGGTTTACTTGTTGTTTCTTACGAAGGGACAGAGCTAGCTAAAGGAGGTTCTTTAAGAGGTATAATGAAGTCTATAGAGGATTACGCTTCTCCTTTTTCAGTTATAGCCGTTGATACTAAAAAAGGAAAAGTATTAAAACAAGAAATTAGTATTCAAGACTATAGATTGATACCTGCTTATTACAGAGAAATGAAAAGAGAGTTTCCTAATGCTGAGATAAGAGTAGAAGACTCTACAGGTGTTTCTATGTACGCTAAAGGTGGGGAGATAGATTCAGTAATTGAACGTTATAAAAAAGTTGTTAGCGAAGGTGGTTTCATGAATTGCGAATTGTTCTGCAATAAGATACATAACGACAGGTCTTTTAAAGAGTTTAATAAACTACCATATAAAGGAGTTGATAGCTTAAAAAGCGGAGATGTTTTGCAGTTTGGTAGTGATGATAATCCAAGACATTACGCTATATATCTTGATGGAGATAAGGTTTTAGAAGTTGAGTCTTGGGGAGGAGAGCCTAGAGAATATAGCTTATCTGAAAACATTGAGGAGTACGAAGAAATATCTGCTATATATAGAATTGATAAAAAATCAAAAGGAGGTTCGATAAAGTATAAAGGATATTTTACAGGGAAATTATCTTTCTTAAATTGGTAATATGAAAGCACCTAGAGCAGGTTGGATAAAATCAAGACTTAAAAAATTAGCCGAAGAGACTGAAGGGCTTGATTATGAACAGAAACTAGATTATGTTGCTGATTACATGAAGCAATTTGCTGCACCTAAAGGAGCTGTAACTGAAGACACGCCTCATATTGTTAAAATATCAGAGGCATCAGGAGTTAGTAAGGAAGATGTTAGGTTGATATCTAACTCTATTTTTAGCCCAATTTCAGATTATTCGCTTAATGAGTTTGTAAAACAAGCTATGTCTGAAACGGGAGACCTGAGAAAGCATATTGACAAAATAACTAAAAGCTCTTACTACAGTGATAAAAAAGAAGGTCTTCAGGCTAGGTACATTAGGAGGCAAGGTTGTTTTGAATTTGGAGGTGAAATTATAGACACAAGTTGTAATGATATATGCCCTGAATGTTGTAACGGTTACGGAATTGATTTGAGATATTAGTTATGAAAGGAAAAGAAAAGGTTTACGATAGTAAGTTTGAAAGTATTATCGAAGAGATAGAAAACGAGTCAAAGGAAAAGAAAACAGAATCTAAAGAGGTTAAAAAACCTATAGAGACTCAAGATTCTTATTTTCCTCACTTGGAGTATTTAGATGATGAAGATATTTCTATATCTACATTACCTAAAGACGTTCAGGACATGATGAGTGAGTTTAATGAGAAGAGGTCTGAGTTAGAACAGGAGGGTAATGAAGATGCTTTCTTGAACCTTAGAAACTTATCTTCTGTCATACTAGAGGCTATGGTAGCAAACATGGATGGAGATGATTTAGATGAAGATGAGGATTTAGATGAAGAAGGAGAAGAGGGGCTTAGCGAGGAAGGTTTTTCAAAAGAAGAGATAAAGGAAATTGAAAAAGACATCGAAGAATCTTTTGACGAGGACGAATATGAGGATGAAGATGAGGATGAAGATGAGCCTTTAAAAAAGAAAGAAGGAATTTTTTCAAGTGTTCTTGGAGGTATTTTTAATTGGTAAATTCAATATATTTGTATTATGGTTGCATTGTTAGGTGATTTAGTAAAGTCGAAAGAAGGTAAAACAGCTTTAATTATAGTAGGTTCTACTATAGCTGCACTTACTATTATCAACTACTTTCATCAAATAAAGCTTACTAAGCTTAAAATAGAGGAAATAGAAGGTAAAAATTAATTTAAACAAAAAGGTATGGCAATTGCTAAGAAAACGGTAAGAAAAGCTACAGCTAAACAAAAAGAGACTGCAAAAAAGCACGGTATTAGATTAACTAAGACTGTTGGTGGAAAAAGAGTTGAAAAAGGAGCTGAGCAATTAAAGAAAGAAATCGCTAAAGCTAAAGAGGTAGCGATGAAGAAAAAGGCTAAAGCTAAAAAAGCTAAAGCTTCAAAAAGACAGGTAGGTGCTTCAGACAGAGCTTCAGATATGAAAATCAAGGCTAAGGAAGCGGGGGAAAGAGTTAGTAGAAAGTACTCTATTATCGAGTACAAAACTAAAGACCCAAAAACAGGAAAGACTGTTATTAAAAAAGTTAGAAGAAGAAACGCTAATCAATTTGGAAAAGCTGAAGGAGGTAAGAAATATACTGAAAGAAGAGCTTCTAAAACGGATAAGCGTACTTGGATTTAATATTCCGTGCGTAAGCACTCGTTGATTCTTTGAAGAGTTTCACGACATGCTTAACCGTAATAAAAGCCCTGCATGTACAGGGCTTTTTATATTTTTAAAAATACATATTCATGAAAATAAGGGGTACAGTAGAGGTTAACGGAGAGAGTCATCCATTCGCACCTGTCTATTTAACGGATTCTAAAGGAAAGGTTTTAGCAGGAGGTAGTAATGTTTTATCTGATTCAAATGGTAAATTTGAGATAGACGTTCCTTCAGGCATGGAAGGTCAATATGTATCATCTGATTTTTTTGGAGGTGTTGCTACTCTTAAAATAAGAGCAGGTAAGTCACATGACTTAAAAATAACTCAATCAGAAGAGCTTCCTGAAGTTAAAATAGTCGTTGGAGGTAAAAGAAATTGGACTAAGATTGCTTTGATTTCAGCAGGGGTTTTAATTGGTCTGTCAGGAGCGGCTTATGCTGTGTATAGACTTAAGCGTAAGTAGTTTTTAATTAAAAAAAGGTTATATGAATTTAGATAATTCGGATGCAATAGAAGTGTATCTAATCAATAATGAGTTTTGGTATATAGATGGCTCTAATAGATTTAGGAAGTTTCCATTTGGAGGTACATTAAATCAACCTACGGGTTTATTTTCTCAAACCGAAGATGGTAATATTGTAACCAATACAACCGTAAAAACATCAATAATAGGAAATGGTATAGGTAGCCTAAATATTCCACCGAAAGGTTTTAATGTAGGGGATAGTTTTCACGCTAAACTTGGAGGTGTTATGAGTTGCTCACAAAATGAAACATTAGATTTTCATATTGAGAGTAATGGTGTTGTTTTGGTGGATTCAGAACCTTTAGAATTATCGGCATCAACAAATAAAGCTTGGGAGTTGGAGTTGGACTTCACTATTAGGGATGTTGGAGATGCAGGTACTGCTTCTATAAAATCTAATGGTCAATTTGTTCATAACAAAAATGGAAATAATGTTTACGAGGGATTGACTTTTAATACATTGAATAATACTACATTTGACACTAATGTTGCTAATAACCTAGATATTTATTTGCAATGGGGTAGTGCTTCGGCATCTAATTCAATAGTATGTACAAGTTTTGTATTGTATAGAACTTTTTTTACCTTAAACTACGACATATAGTATGTATAGAATAAAAGAATATACAAAGAAACAAGCTAAAAAACTTGGTGTTACCGTAAAGCCTAGTAAAAACAAAGGCAAGAAGATAGACGTTTTTAAAAAAGGATTAAAGGTAGCTAGTATTGGTGCTAAAGGTTATAAAGATTACCCTACGTATCTTGAGTTGGAAAAGAAAGGAAAAATACCTAAAGGAACAGCCAATCATAAAAGAAAGAATTATAAAAAAAGACACATATACCGAAATAGAGTAGGCACTCCTGCTTACTATGCGGATAAACTTTTGTGGTAATGGCAAATAAACGTAGAGGTAGAAAATCAAAAGCACAAACTCTAGCACCTAAAAAGGATAGGATAAAAGGAAGTAGTGTTAATAAGAAAGGGACGGCAAGCTCTAAGTCTTCAGCTAAATCTATTAGGTTCTCGGAATCTACAATCAATACCATAAAAGGCAAGGTTTATAATTACAACAAAAGGAACCCTAACAAAAAAATAACACTTGCAACCGCAAAAGCCGTTGTTAGGAGAGGTATGGGTGCTTATTCTACAAGTTATAGACCTATTATATCGGGAGGTAAGCCAAATAACAGGAACGCTTGGGGTATAGCTAGATTAAGTGCTTTTATGCGTAAAAAAAGCGGCTCTAAAACGGCAAATGGTGCAGTTAATAGTAAGCCGATAAAGAAATCATATATTCAAGACAATGATTTATTATAGAAAACTATGGCGAGAAACGAAGAGAAAGAGCAATTAGCCCTTTGCGAGTATATTCGATTAAAATATAAAGGAGTCGTTTTCAATAGCGACCATTCAGGAATAAGGGTTTCTCAAGGTTTAGCAAACAAAATAAAAGCTCTTAAGTCTAGTAATGGAATTCCTGACTTAAACATTGACGAGCCTAGAGGTGGTTTTTTTGGGTTAAAAATAGAGATGAAGGCTACAGGGAACAGTCCTTTTAGAAAAACAGGAATGTTAAAAAATGATGCTCATTTAAGAGAGCAATGGAAAATGCTAGCCAATCTATATGTAAAGGGTTATTACACAGGTTTTTGTACAGGATTTAATGAAGCTTTGAATGTTGTTGATTGGTACATGAGCTTACCCCCTACCGTTATAGATTAAAAAAAAATAGGCTATCTCTATTTTTTCTTAACAAACTTGACTATTTTTGTCACCATTGAAAGAGTGATACAGTTATTGTATTTATGGATAATCTAGATAAGGAAATTGTACTTGTAGTTAAGAATATTGCTAAAGCCGTTAAGAAGCACGGAGTAAAAGAGGTAATAGCAGCCCTTGACAAACTTGACAATCAAAAATCTTTTGAAGAGTCGGACAAGAAACTTACTTTGTTTATCATAGATGAAGTGTCTACTAAATTCCAAGTAAACCCAAAAGAATTAAGCAAGAAAAACATTAGAGGATTGAAAGTTCAAGCTCGCTCCATGTGTTTTGTTTTAATTAAGAAGCATTTAGATATGAGTCATCAGTCTATTGTTGGTTTGTTTGGAGGTAGTAACCATTCAATTGTTAGCTCTGCTTTACGTGAGTTTGATAACCTAAATTATGACATCAAATCTGATAGAATGTATTTAGACATTTACAGGGAAGTTGAAGAGAAGGTTAAGAAGCGTAAAGATAATTTATGGTTAAAGCATAGTTAGTATGATTAAGTTCAAGAAAAACGGGAGACCAAACAAGATTGAGAAAGGTTTGGTTAAAAACATAAACAACTTGCTTTCTTCTTTAGATGAAGAGCAATTATCTAAATATGATTTCAGTAATGAAGAGGTTAAAGAGTCTTCTAGATTGAATTATATTTGGGATATGCTCAATAGCGATTTTTCAGAATCAAAAGAAACTGAAAACGTTGATAAAGAAACAGGAGAAATACTTGAGGGAAAAACTATTGAAAATAACGAGGCTGCTAAAAATGATGATTCACAAACAAACACAAAAGAACAGCATTCCGAGAGCGTTCAGAATGTCGAAGACAATCAAGAGGTACAAGAAGATGGGCTACGTGACTCAGTTCGCAAGACTGATAATGAAGGACTCAACGAAGACTCACGATTCTCTGACATTCCTGAGAAAACAGAAAGAGTTGCCAAGAGCATCAATGAAAATGTAAGTGATAATCAAAATAATCAAAAAATGAGTGGTCAAAATTTAGAGGTAAATGAGTCAGTGGGTTCTGACAATGATATTCCTGATTTCTTCAGCCCTATAGCTGCCCCTGTTAAGGAGAGAAGTTATAATAAAAATGAAGGAGGGTTTTCAGGAGAGATTGAAGAGCCTGATTACGATGGAAGTTCTACTTCTCCAATTGAAGAGGAGAATGTTTATGATGAACAACCTTCTGTAACAACTAGTAGTCGTAGCGAAGAGTATTACGAAGAAGAGGAAAGCAGTTCTACAGGTTTCGATAATGTCAGAAATGAGGCTATGGAGGAAATGGACACTAAAGACAAAAAGGTAGCGGTTAAAAACTTAGCTGACGCAATTTTCAGTGGTCTTGAAATGTTACATACTCTAGGTCAGAATTTCGTTAAAATGCCTGAAGATAAAATTCAGGAAAAAATACTTTCGGGAGAGATTGACCCTTCTATGCAAATCCCTATTGATGAACAAGGGACAACTGTTAGCCCTGCGGGATTCTTTGAAGGGTATAATGAGCAGGTAGAGGAAGCTTTAGCTTACGAGCCTGAGTTTGAGCAAAAGATTAGACCTGCTTTAGAAAGAGAGATGATGAAACGAGATATGGGTATGACTGACGGTCAATACATCGTAGCTGAGTCATTAAAGTATTTCGGTCTAAAAGGGGTTCAGGCATTCCAATTAAAGAAGCAAGCTAATCAGATTATGGAGACTTTTGTTACAATGACAAGAGAGACTAATGCTGCTAAGGTTAAGGCTGCTAAAGAACAGAGAAGACAAGCCGTTAGCCCTGACGCTATCACAACACCTCCTAAACCTGCTGCTAATCCAATTTCTCAACAACCTCATGATGAGCCTGATGTAGTTGAAACTGTAGTCGCTGAAGAAACTGTAGATTAATAATGTTAACTTTGTAAATTAAATGGGAAATCTTAGAGAGCCTTTATTAGGAATAGCGGTAGGTAGAAAAGGAGTAGGTAAGACATACGCTACTCTAGAGATGCTACAACCTTATTTGAAAGGAAATCCTATTACAGGAGCTAAACCTAGAAAGGTATTAATACTAGATGTTAATAACGAGTTTGGTAACGTCCAAGAAGACCAAAATCCTAATTTTATAAACGTAAAAGGTTTAAGGTTAGAAGATGTTAAAAAGTTTGCTGACTCTAGTTTAGTTGAAGCTAGACGAGTTAGCATTCTTAAGGAAGGTGGAGGAAAGATGAATTTAAAAGAACTTTCTGAAGCATTGAGCTACATATTGGAACACTATCATAATGGATTATTGTTAATTGAAGATATTAACAGATTCGTTTCGGATTCAATGCCTAATGATTTAATTGGTTCTATCGTTACTCAGAGACATGCTTCTGTAGATGTTATAACTCATTTCCAAACAATTGGTAAAGCCGCACACCCTAAGATTTGGGGTAATGCAAATTGGATTCGTTATCATAAGTGTGATGATTCTGTAGAGAGGCATAAAAACAAATTCGCAGGAACTTTAGAGCATTTAAAGATTCTTGAGAAAATGGTTGACCTTGAGTATCATGAAGGTAACAAAAGGTTTTACGCTTACTTAAACAAAGACACAGGTAAGATTCAAGGAAAGTTCTCTAAGAAACAATTCCAACACGCTATCTATAAGTACCTTGAGGATAACTATAATAAAGTTGTAAAGCCAATGATGAATAAGAAAGACCTGTTTACAGGAGAACCTATTCATAAAGACCACAAAGCTTTGGCTAAAACTTTAATTAAGGAGTACACTGAAAAGTACTACGGGAACTAACAACAAAGAGCTTTTTTTAATAAATTTGTAAGGTTACTGATATTATCGGTAGCCTTTTTTTTATGAGCGACAAAGGAATATATAGTTTAGTTAAGGATGAGATTAAGATTGCTTTAATCAATAGAACTGATGAAGACCAAGTAATAGATTTGTTTGCTCTTCCTTCAGGTATTAATCCTAGTCAAGGCATTGGCTATGGGGATTTATTCACTACTCAGTTTTGTGAAGTTCTAATTCCTTTAACTGATTTTGGTTCAGCTAAGTCATGGACTATAAATTGGTTCGACCAAGATGATGTTGCTCAAACAACTACATTTACATCAACGACAATATCAGACTTTATACTCAATCTTAACTCTGCTTCAAAAGAGAATTTTGGGTATAGCGTAGAGGGTGCTTTTTTTAAGATTGTAAAAAGACCTTTTGATACATTCGTTTACTTTAGTGCTTGGCAAGCTCCTGTAGGGGTAGATTTTGGAACACCTTCAGCTATTACAGTACCATTTGCTCTAGGTTCGCTTAACGGTGTAAGGCTAATGGAAGCTCTGAATTCAACTAATTACTTTGGCTCAGGTCAGGCAACTGAAAATGGTTACTTTACCCTTAGTAATTCAGGGTATTTTTCTTTTTACAGATACTCGAATCCTACATCTCCATTTTCAACTATTGATACTAATGCAGCATGGGGTTTATCTAACCCTTCATCTGTAGCTTATGATAGCTATAATCAGAACGCTTTGATAGCTGATGTTGATTTGCCTAATGGTTCATTTGCATGGATAGAGTTAGACGCTTTTGCAACCCCTAATACTATTTTAAACCCTACGGGAACACAGTGTAGAGGAGCTGTTTTTTATTGGGACGCAGCTCAGACTACTATTGGTATGAATACAGGTGTAAGTATTTCATCCGAAGTAGTCTCTTACGATAAAGACCGAAATCTAATTATACAGACACAACCTTTAAATGTAGCGGGAACGACAAACATATCTTTTTCTCAAACAAGAGAGAGTTTCTCTCAAGATGAATCAGGTAATGCTTGGATTGGTAATTCTAGTCAAATTGCAACGGGAGCTGAAGCGGGTGTATTTAAGTTTGAAAATGGAGATATATCTCAAGCTACTGATGAAATATTGTATGACACTATAAACGGAATGCCCGCGTCTACATATAAACCTGTTGTTCAATATATAAAAGGCAGGATTTTTGTTGCGGGTATAGTTGGAGCAGGTTCTTATGTTGATGTTTATGACGTTCAAACTAAACAACTCATAAGCTCTAGCCTTTATTCAGGTAGGTCAATTAGGTCTCTTTCGTATGCAGAAGTGTATGGAGATTATATTTTATGGTCTGATACTTCGGCTAGTAATGAAGTTTTAGTAACAGATTTTGATGGTCAAGCAGTTCAGATAGAGAGTTTTGGCTCAGGGAATGGTTACTATATAAAATACTTGCAAGGTAGTGGGGATAATTCTTTTGTTAGGTTCTCATCAAATCTTACAGGTAGCCAAATAGCCACAGCAGTATCCCAATCTTCTTCTTCTGAAAATAAAGGAGCTAAAGAAGAAGAGTACTACACGAAAAATAAATTTGTTGACGTAGAAAATAATACAGATGCGGTAACTTATGATTTTGTATGTAACACCGTAATAAAAGGGACGGGTATATCAGTAGTTGATGTAAGAGGAGGTTTGACTTATGAAGAGTTAGTTCAAGGTCTAAGAAATAATGCTACTCCTTATTTGTTTGAAACAATATCAATAGGAACTCAGTCTTTACAGCAGGCAAACATGCCTATAACTAAAGTGAATAGAGGAGCTAGTGGTCATACAAGTAAATTGATAGACAATCCTGTTATATCTCCAATGCAGAGACAGTTTAAAATTCAGGACTACCCGATTAACTTCTTACCTAAAACAATAAGCAAACTTCTTTATAAGGTAAAAGCTAATCAAGGGGCTGTTATTACTATAGAATACTCAAAGGGTAATTTAAACGCGATAATCGAAACTATAGATGCTTATATAACTCACGATATTCCTTTGAATGTATCTTTAAAACAGTTGGTAGAAGATATTACTGAAGAGCAAAAAGATTACATAAAAGAAAAGCTTATAGCAATAGCTAAAAGAAGAGGTTTAGAGCAAGATATTAAAGACTTTAAAATCAAACTTGATTCAGTTTTTATAGACAAAGATTCTATTGAGTCTGATTTAGAAAAACTAAAAGAGTCTCAGGTAGAAGTTATAGATTCTATCAGAAAATCAGAAGAGGAGTTTATCCAATCTAAAAGGTCTAAAAGAAATATAAAGTCAATTGTAAGAAATTATATTTCAAGAGGCAATTAAACAGATGAGGAATAACCTAATTGAGAGTTGCACCCTAAATACAGACCTGTATCTTCTAGTAAGTCAATTTTCTTTTGTAAAAGCATGATGTCAGTAACTAAATCTCTTAGTTCTATTACTTTCTCAAAATTAACCTTACCATCTTTATGATATTGTAATTTCTCTAATGCTTTTCTAGTTACTTGCTTTCCTTCTAGTTCTAGTTTTAGTTTACGTAGTGACACGGCTCTGTTTCTCACTTTAAATAATTTGGTAGTTTATAAATTCATTCAAAGTTTGTGCTAGGTATTTATTTGTATAGATAGTTGTAGTAATAAAAAAGCCCACAAGTAAAAACCTGTGAGCTTTTTTTTTAGAGTCGATTCACCTTTAGAGCAAGCCCCATCATTTAAAAAAGAAAGTGGTGAAATATATTGTCTCATTAAGAAATTTCTTCTGCAAGATGCATTTTCCCTTTAAATGTAGACTTATTTTTTCTCATTTCCTTAGAAATTTTATTAATTCTTGACTTAAGAGCCGTGTAGAACAACCAAACTTTTTCTTTATCGGCTTTATTCTTTTCGTACTCATCTATTAAGAATTGAAGTTTAATATCTACTCCAAGAGCAATTAGTTCTTTAGCTCTATCTAGATACTTATCTAATAACCTATCAGCCTCTTCCATGTCTTTATTGTACTTAGGAAGGAACTGATTATTATAGTAGTCTATTCTTTCAGCTAACCTTTTCTTATTTGAAATAAAATGAAGGTTGTGCTTGAATAAATCCATTTTAAGAACAGCCTTTTCGTACTCATCGCTAGAAGTGTTAATTCTATCATTAATCTGTTCGATAATGTTCTTAAGTAATTCAATGTGTTGAGAAAGACTTTTTGCTACATCATTAAGTTCAACGTTTTCAGGTTGTTTTCCGTGACCGAAAACTTCAATATTAGCTAACTCTCTTGCTTGAGCTTCTAAGTCTACAAACCCAATAATTTCCTTATCTTCTTCAGAAACTAATTTTTCAATCTCAGGAATAATAAAATTCTCATACTCTCTTTTAGAAAGCTTAAAAGAAGTAATGTAATGTTTTAACGGTGCGTCAATCTCATGAATTCTAACTTTAGCCTGAGACCTTTCTAAATCAGTCCTAGTCTCATCGCTAGCAACAATCATACATTGCTCCCTAAGTTCGTTATAGGTTTTAATACCTTTTTGCCAAACCGTCATTAATGACTCCGTTACACCTTTTCTGTAAAGAAGACCTTCTAATTTCTTTTTTTCTGTATTCTCCATAAATGTATTTTCAAAAGTAAATATTGTTTTTTAATTGTTTAATATTTCATCAGCAACATCTAACCAAGTAGTATTATAATGCTTGCAATTAACTGTGGTATCTAAGTAGATTGGGATGTCTAAAGAAAAACAATCGTTAGCAAACCATGTGTCAGCATGAAAAGGTACGTTATCAACAAATCTGAAAGGTACTTTCTCGAATACATACTTACTGATAAGAACGCATCCAATTCCCGCATGGTAAACTTGCTTAGTAGTACCGTCAAATATTAAAGGCTCTTGCTCTTCAGCGAATTGAACACAACGATAAGCTCCATAAGTTCTATCCAAAGGTTCGTTAAGCTGAATCATAGACTTTCTGCTTTTCCCATGAAAAATATCATAAGTACCTGAAACAACTTTCTTTCTATTAATAAGAAGTCTTTCGATTACATCAAGAGGAGGTATAATATCAGTTTCTAAATGTAGAAGAAAGTCATAATCTCCATTAATAGCCTCTAACCTACATGCTTCGTGTGCTTGAGTAGTTCTTTCTAAAACCCCTTCTAAATGGAACCCTACTCTTTTAACTTTAACCCCACTCTTTTTCATTTCTTCAGCAAAGTCATCAGTAGCACTATTATCAGCCATAAAGACATCATAGTTAGGATAGGTTAGGTTATTAACCCTTTCAACCCACTTGTCCCAACAGTAACTCTTAGAGTCGTGCTGAGGTGCGGCTATTAAAACTTTTGGAAATTTAATTTCACTCATAATGTATTTTTAAAAGTATATTTTCACTCACAAAAATAACAAATTATAACGGTTTCGCAAGCTATTTATTGACATTTATTGACAGCTAAACATGTAGTAAAATTAAGGTTTTCAGCAATTTAGTAACGTTACTTGTCAAGAATAAGTTTTTTTACTTCTGAAAATACACTCCATCTTTGTAGTGTTAGAACAAAGTATTAACGAGGTGTGTGCCTCACAAAAGAAAGAAACATGTTAGAACAAGCAAAAGGGATTTTAAAAGCAATGATTCCTGTAGCATTAGGAGTTACAGCAGGATTAATGATTCACGAGCAAGTTAAGAAGATTACTTCTAAAGAAGCTTAAGAATTGTAACAACTGATTCAAGGAATTCAGAGTTGAATAAAATCAAGTAATTAACAAAAATCAAAAATCAAAGAAAATGGAAAACTATTTTTCAGACGCAATGAACTTCGCAAACGAGGAGTATTCAAACTACGATGGTTGGGACAACGTTGATGCTTATGATTACGCAGATGATTATGACTATGCAGGTGCAGGAGCAGGTGCAGAAGCTAAAGCATCTTTGCCTTTCATCATTAACATCGCTAACTCAACTACTGATGATGTATCAGATGTAGTATTTTTAGGAGCTAACTCTAACTTATTTGGAGCTACTAACTTCGGTAACCCTGCGGCTATCACTATCACAATGGATAATGGAGACGTAACTTACACTGAGTTCTTAGAGTCTATTAAGTCAGAGCCTTTCAAAGTAGGTTTAATGTACTTACAGTCTGCGAACACTTCACAGCCGTTCAAGCAGTTAGTAATTACTTACAGAGAGCCAAACGGAAGACAAGTTACTTTACCTGTTTCTCCTGCGTTAGACCCAATGCAGCAGCAGTCAGGTGTGACTATCGTTCGTCACAAATTCCCTGTAAACGCATTTACTAAAGTTGTAACTACAGTTTTAGCATCTGCTACACTTACTGTTAGATTATACCCAATGGAGCAGTTAGATGTTTCTAGAGGTTTATCAGGAAGAAGCGTAGGTAAAGCTTACTCTAAGCCAAACTTATCTCAGTTCCAATTCCCTAACAGGAAGCCATTAGTAGGATAATTCTAAGAAATTAGACTCGGCATATATAGAAAAAGGCAGCAACATAAGTTGCCGCCTTTTTTTTTAAGTAATTAAAAGGGATAATCAAATGAATTTATATCAGTATGTAGCTTACAAAAACCCTGAAGGAGCTAAGAGAGTAATTAATAGCTACGGGGAAAAAGCTATTAGACAGCCTGATATTCTAGCTAAGCAATTAGCGGAAAAGGTTAATAAGCATGGGAAGGAAGCTTTATATAGAATCACTTCAGTTCATCCTGATTTGAAACTTATCTCTGACTATCATGAAGTTAATGCTCCAAAGGTAGAAGAGAAAAAAGAAGACAAGCCTTGTACTTGTGGTAAGAACGATTATTCAAGTGCTGATGGAGCAGAGGCTTCAGAAGTAAAGAAAGTCGTTGAGGACATTAAAAGGAAACAAGAGATTGATTCAGTTGCTTCAGCTTCTCAAAAAACTGAGAAATCTGACAGAACAGAGTTAATGATTATCGGAGCAGTAGCCTTAATTGGTTTAGCTCTTGTAACAAGAAATTAATATGAGGTATCACTCTAATGTAGTATCGAATTTATCCAACGCTGCTAAAGCTAAGGATGACAAGCTCTTTAAGGATATGATTCTTGATGAGCTTTCTACGATTATAGAAGAAAACCCTTATGTTCTTGTAAAAGCTTTAAGGGATTCAGGAGAAACTATAGGGGACGAACCAACACCTAAAGTTCTTATAGATAAGACTATTAAGTCTATTTACAACAATAAGTCATTTCACTTAGAGTTAGCAAAAGCTATTAAGAGTCAAGAGATTTTAAGAAAACCTGCTAGACCTGAGTACTCAAGTGTTGAGGGTGCTGTTGAAGGAAGTTCTCAAGGCGGTAGTGGAACAGAGGTTGTTTCATCAATCGCTAGCATGATTGGTTCTGTTTTTACTTTCGCGTCATCTAATAATGAGTTAAAAGCTAGCGAGCAAGCTAGTAAAGCTACTCTTTACGGTAAGATTTTAGGCGATGAAGGTGATAGTGGTAAAAAGACTAATTGGATTCCTGTTGTAGCTATTGGAGGCGTTCTTTTAATAGGAGGTCTTATAGCTTGGAAAGTTATCGGTGGTAAAAAAGCGTAATTATTTAAGTGTACTCTAGAAACGACATATTGAAAAAGATAGCAAAATTAATCAAGCAAAGACCTGATTTTGTTATTGACGCTTTAGAGGCTTCAGGGGTTAAAGCTGAAGGTCTTAGTAGAGCTGAATTAATAGATGTCGTTGTTGATAATATTTATGACAATAGAGCTTTTCAAAAAAACATTAGCTTACTAATAGGTTATAATGACTTAAAGGTTTTAGATAATGTAAAGAAGATTAAACCTGAGATTTGGCATAATGCAAGTGCTAAATCAAAAGGTAAGCTTTTAAAAGATAGTGGAGAGACAATGGTTAAAGCAACATTAGGAGGTCAGGCTTCAATTCCTGTCCCTATTGTTGGTGCTATTATTGGTGCTGCTATCGGAGCTGTAGACACTACTTTTCAGTGGTTGTCTTCAGGTAAAGCGAAAAAGATTCAGAAAGAGAATGACAGAATTGAAGTCTATAATGAGGTTTTTTCTGAGCAAGAAGAGCCTGAAGACGAAGGTTCTAAAAAGAAATGGATTCCGATTGCGATAGTTTCGGGTGTTTTATTAACAGGTGGTATAGTAGCATATTTCACTCTTTTAAGAAAGTAATGAGATTAGTAGAAGCGGTACTTACACAGAATTGCATGGCACAAAAGATGACTTCAGGAAACCCTGAGTCTATGCCAATAACTAAGGGTACTAAAGTAACGGGTACTGTAAAAGAAGTTACGCTACCTGATGGTAATAAAATACTAGCCTTAGAAACAAAAAATGGATTCATTATACCTGAACCTTTTATCCACGCTTTAGGATGGGTTGAAGATTCAGGATTCGATGATGCTGAAATTATCGAAGATGAAAAAGAAGGAGTTAAAGACAACTCTAAGGTTTTTAAGGATGCCTACAAAAACATAGTAGCTTCAGAAATGATAGCTAAGGAAACTTTAAAAACAAAAAAAGCAGTTTACTTCGGAATGGGAGGGGCTGTTGTCGGATTAATTTACGCAATGATGAAACGACAAAATAAATTATTATTTGCTTCTATCGGTGCTTTTGGTGGTGCTATGTTAGGAGGTTATATTAAAACAAAATTTCAAAAGAATGAGAACTAAGAAAGGTAGGACATTCACAACTTCTTTAGGGACGCAACTTCACGTTCAAGGAAATCCTGTTTACAAGAAGTTTATTGTTAAAGAAACAAAAGAACTTGATTTAGATTCAAGAAGAAAAGAATTAGTTGGAACTAAAAAGACTTTCTTAAAAGATTCTATTATTGAAGGTATTGCGGCAATAGAAGTTAAAACTAAAAATGGTGCTTCTAGACCTGTTATAGTTATTCAAGACGATAATGGTGCTTATATTATGCCGTTTCAGAATTTAGAGTCTACTACTGATTCTGAAATAAAGAAAAGTGAAAAGATTAAAGAGTTAGAGCAAAAGCTTGAAAGAGTTATCGAAAAAGGTGAAGAGGTTATTGAAGAAACTCTTGACGCTACTACTGAAAAGGCAGAATCTTTCCTAGATAAGAAGTATGGTGACTTTACGGGTAAAGAAATCATATTAGGTGTTTTAGGTATAGTTATAATCTATAAGTTTTTAAAGTAATGGAGAACAAAAAAGGAATATCTAAACTTTCAGCACAACTTAAGTCTAAGTTATCTTTAGCTTATCTTGATGCTGTTCTTCAGGGAAGCCCTGCTCCATTAGTTGATTTTTACTCAACTAATGAAGCTGTGCTAAAAAACAATTACGGTATTAGCCTTAATCAGATTCTTAATATAGATAAAGAGGATTTAGGAAAAGTTAGAAATATAAAGCTAAAAAACCCTGCTATTGATAATAGTCAGGAAAATGCTGAGTCTAATATTCAAATAGAACCAACTGAATCTAAGGATAAAGTTGAAAAAAAAGAACCAACAAATGAAGCTTCTTCGTTTGATTGGATTTATCCTGTAGGTGGTTTGATTGCTGCGGGTACAGGAATTTACTTAATTTACAAATCTCTAAAAAAATAGAATATGCACCCAACTTTACAGTACTTAGTATTACAAGAGGATTTCAGTAACGCTACAGCGATTCTTCAAGATAGAAAAGAAGTTTCTAATTATGATATAGCTAGGGATAATCTTAATAGAGATTTTCAAAGAGCTGCTTCTTCTAAAATTAATTTTCAGAAAGCGATTTCAAACCTTAAAGCAAAGGCTAATTCATCTACTAACCTTGTTGAAAAAAAGGAAATAGCTGAAGCTGAAGCTCGTTTAAAAAATGAGATTGCTAAAACGAATAAGCGTCAGCAAGAAATTAAAGAGAAGTTGGCTACACTTCCAAAAAAACCAATAGTAAAATTAGGAGACCCTGTTAGAGGAACAGAAACTCCTACTATTGCAATAAGTAAACCGCCTGTTGTAGAGCTAGGAGACCCTGTTGGTAATGGCGAGGGTACACCTGTTTTTGCTCCAAAACCTCCAATCGTAGGATACGGAGACCCTATTAAAGGTAGTGGTGGAACACCTGAGCCTGAAATACCATTTTGTGCAACTGCAAGATGCCCTCAAGGAACAAAATGTAGCAATGCTGATAAAGCATGCGTTCCTGTTACTCCTGTTGTAGATACGGATATTAACGTTGTAATTACTGATGGAGATATTGAAGATGCGGGTACTACAGGAGAACTTGATACAATCATCTCAGGAGGAGGTGGTTACGGAGGAGGTTCTTTTATTGAGCCTACAGCCGACATGATTAATAGTGGTCAAGGAGGTGCTGAGTCAGGAGCGGGAGCAAGTTCAGGAGCGGCAATGCATTTAGGTCTAAAAAAAGACAGTAAGTACATCCTTCCTTTAGTGTTGGCAGCGTCAGGTCTTGTTTTTGCAATTGTTAAGCCAATTAAATAATGGGTGCAGCTACAGAGTTTTACGGTTACTTATTGAGTAAGGGTTATAAAAAACAACAAGTAGAGAGATTTGTTGACCTTGCTAATAGAGCTGAAATTGGAATTATATCACCTAACCAAGCATATAAGAAATCATTAGAAAATGGTTGGTTAGGTGTAGATGGTTATTACAATCAAGACGGAGAGCCTGTTCAGGGAGAGAAGTCTGCTTTTAAAGATTGGATTAACAATATTAGAAATAGCGAATGGCTTGATAAGGGAATTAACTTAATCGGAGGTTTAGCTACAGGAGAATATGACCCTGAAACAGGAGAGTCAGACGTAGAACCTTTGTCAGAAGAAGAGGAGATTATCGAGTCAAAAACAGACGACAAGAAAATAAAAGGCAAGCATTACTTAATTGGAGGTTTAGCTGTTCTTGGAGTTGGTTTATTGATTTATTATAACTATAAAAAGAAATAGTCATGGATTACAATTGTTTATATCACGATTTATCTAAAGAAGAGTATTCAAACTTTAACTTAGGAGATTTATTTTCAAAAATAGGTAGCTCTGTAGGTTCAGCTTCAGGTAAAGTAGCTGAAGTAGGTAAAGGTATTGATGGAAAAAAAGCTGTTGGAACAGGAGCGGCAATAATCGGGGTTTTAGGTAGCTTAGTTGGAGGAAAGCAAAGGAGTAAACAAGCTGAAGCTGAAGCTGAAAGAGCAGCCGCAGAAGCGGAAGCAAGCAAAGCAGCATCGGAAGCAGCGGCAGCCTCTAAAGTAAAAGTAGCTATGATTGCTACGGGAGGTCTAGTACTTGTAGGAGGTATAGTTGCTTTAGTTATTGCTAGAAAAAGAAGAGGTTAGATTTATTAATCATAAAACGAATTAAAATGCATCATCAAATGGAAGCTTACTCATATATGAGTGCTAAAAAATTTAAAGAAGCTAAAGAAGCTGCTAAGGCGGCTGTAGAGGCAAAGTTAGCTGCTGAAAGAGAAGCTAGAGAAGAAGAAGCTTTAGAAGAAGAGATTGTTTATTCAGAAGAGACTACAGGAGGTCATAGTATGTCTGAAACTAATTCTCAAAACAAAAGGATTTTAACCTTATCTTTGATAGGTATATCGGTGGCAGCCTTAATTGGTGTTATTGTAATTATTAAAAATAGAAAATAATATGGATTCTAATACTTTATATAACTCAGCAATGATAGGAGAAGTAGCTCTTGCTAATGATGAGATTATCAAGTCTGTTTGGAAAGAAGATTCTTTCGAGAACATGACGGCTATGCAAGCTGAAGACCTTTGCGGTTCTTTAGGTGATAGTGTTTATGGTAAATGTATGAATGCTGCTAACCAATGTGGAGCTGATGGAGCTTGTGATGCTGTTGCTAAAAAATATGCTAAAGCTTTAGGTAAAGGCTATCAAGGTAGCTTTGAAGACTTTAAGAAAAGAAGTAAGAGCATGGGCGATATGGGGCAGATTGCTTTAGGTTTCTTAGGGAACTTTTTAGGTAAAATTGGTTCAGGAGGTTCTAATGAGCAAGAATCTTATTCTGATGACTCTTATTCAGGAGGTAGTGATGAAGGTTCTTCAAAAACAGGTCTTTTTGTTGCTGTTGGAGCTTTAGCTTTAATCGGTATTGGAGTAGGTATATACTTCGCAACAAAGAAATAAACAAGTAATTAATTTATATTTTAAAAAATAGATATTATGCAAAACGATTGGAACAACTTCAAAGGTCTTCCTGAAGAAACGGGAATTGAGCCTGTTGATAAATTAATCAACAAGTCTTTAGAATTTGAAAGAAGTCATCTAGGTAATCCATTAGTGCAATTCGCTTTATTAGGATTTGCAGGTTATGGAATTTACAAGTTATTCACTAAGTAAAACTTATTGAAATGGGAGAAAATGGTCAAAAAATAGTGCAAGGAGTAATTGGAGGCGTTGTTGCAGGCTTCTCTATCGGGGTAGGTTTCCTTATCGCACAAAGAATGATGGGTAAGTGGGGTTATAAAAACCAACACGAAGCTCAAAATCAAGCAACTGATATTGCGTCTGAGATTAAGAAAGGCGTTAAAGAAGGTGTTAAAGAGGCTAAAACTGAAGAGCAAGCAGCTCAATTTGCAGCTATGAACGCTGAGCAAGGAGCAGCTAGAAGAAATAGACGTTCAGCAGGAAAAGTAGCTCAATCAATGTTTGTAGGTTTTAATGGTAAAGAAAGTGAGTTTGAAGGCAATCCTTCTAAAATGTCTTTCTCAGGAAATCCAATGGACTTTGGTTCAACTCCAAATGGAAGCTTAAATTCATTCTAATATGAACAAAAAGGTTTTAATTATAGGTTTAGGAGTACTTGCTTTAGGAGCGGGTGCTTACTTTATTATTAAAGATAAAAAAGACAAGGACGCTTTAGCTGAAAAACTTCAAGGAGACTTAGAAGACGAAAAGAGAATGCAAAAGTCTAGACTAGATATGTCTAGAGCAAAAGCTGAAATGTCTACTAGACTAAAGGAAACTTCTTCTAGAGAAGCAGCAAGAGCTGAAATAGCTGCTTTAAAAGGTAAGTCTTATGCCAATTGTCCTTCGGGAATGAAAAAGTATGGAGACGGTTCTGCGTGTGTTAGTACTAAGAATTCAACTTGGAGGTGTGCTTTATACGGAAATGCTAGCTTAGGTAGATGTTATTGTCCCGATGGAATGACTGAATACGGAGACGGTTCTGCATGCGTTGACAAGGCAGGTATTGACAGGTGTGCTAAATGGGGTAATGATAAATTACGTAGATGTTCTTAATCATTTATAATGAAAGGGTTAAAACAAGGAGATAAGATAGCTGTAGTATTAGGGGTTGTTTTTATAGCTTTAATGGCTTATAAGAAGTACTCTAAAAAAGAAGACTAATGAAGCAATTTTTTGCAGAAACAAATAGACAGCCATCTAATATTAAAGTAGGTGTATCAACAGAAAGACCTACTAAGATTCATATTAGAGCAATAGACCCTTTTAAGAAAGGTGCTTTGTATCTAGATAGGTGGAGTACTGTACAAGGTGAAGAGGAGTTTGAGATTAGATTGCCTCAGAGTCCTAAGAAGTTATTGATTAAGGTTTGGTCTGATAAAGGTCAGCCTTTTGAGGTTACTAATTTAGAAAGAGTTGATTTAGAACAGTACAACCCTTGCTTAATTGGTGAAGAAACTCAATCGTTCATCGAGTTTGCTAAGCAATTTAGTGAAGACGCAGGTATTTTATCAGCGGGTAGATACCAAAGTGACGATAAGATGTACACGATTGACTACCTTCCTGTTATTAAGCACGAAGGGAAAGTTATTAGTACTCCTGCTAGAATATCAAATAGCACAGGTAGAATGGAAATCAGTCAAGCTAAATACTCTAAAATGAGTATTCCAATGAGAATGGCTATCCTATGTCATGAATTCAGTCATTACTACATGAATGAAATTCAGAAAGATGAGATAGAAGCCGATTTGAACGCATTGACAATTTATTTAAGTTTAGGTTATCCTGTAATTGAAGCACACAAGGCTTTCTTGGAAACCTTCCATAATACTCCTACTGAAACAAATAAGGAGCGTTATGCATACTTAAAAGCATTCATTGATAATTTCGATGAATTGAAAACTAGAATTTGTAACGTAAATTAGGTCTTGAATAAACAAAAAAAATAAGTTATGGCAGCACCTTTAGTAGCAGCAGCAGCGGTAGACGGTTTAAGTAAAAACAAAGCAACTCCATATGTTATAGGAGGATTGATTTTAGTATCAACTGTAGGAGGTTTTTTACTAGTGAGAGGTACGTTAAAAAAACTAGGTATAATTGAAGATAAAGAGGATACTAGGATAAACGAGAAGTTATCTAAATTGAATCACTTCAAACCTAATTTTTACAACCCTATAAAAACTACAATCGACCCTTTTAGAGCTAAGCAAATTGCTTATGTTTTTGAAAAAGCAGCTTCAGGAGTGGGTACTGATGAAGAAGCTCTTTATGGAGCAGTTAGAGAGGCGGCTAACCCTCACAACATGTCTTTAGTAAGTAAAGAATATATGATAAGATATGAGGAAAGCTTAATTGATGTTATCATTGAAGAGTTTAATAAAAACGAAAAGAAAAGACTACTTAAAACATTAGGTTATTAATATGAAAAAGTCACACATTATAATCGCTTCAGTAAGCGTTGTTTTGGCAGGAGTTACAATTTTACTGCTTACTAAGAAAAAAGATAAAGGAACGGGAGGTTCTGAGAAGGCAAAATGCAAAGGAGAGGACTGTGAACAAAAAGAAGTTGAAGTGCCTTCTCAAGCGGCTGATTTAATTGGAAAAGAAGTTAACGTTTCTTCTAAAGAAGGATATACTCACATTAGACAAACTCCTGTGATTGATGGTACTAGCCGTTGTGTTTTTGATTTATGTTATTTATCAGGTAATGTTTTAGCTAAAGTAGATTCAAACCCTATAGGGACTATTGTTGACGCTAAAATTGGTTCTGATTCTTACTTATGGTATAAAGTTAAGCCTAAGACAGTTATTGAAGGAGTTGACACAGGTTGGGTAAGAGAAGACGCTGTTTCTTTTAAATAATTGACAATTTAAAAACCTATCTATTTATTAAATAAATTTGTAATATGAACAAGAAATTAGTAATCGGTATAGCTTCAACACTTCTTTTAGGGGGAGGCGTTTACTTGTGGACTTCTATCGCTAAAAAGAAGAAGCAGCAAAGAGAGGCTGAAACGAAAGCTAGGATTGCTGAAGCTATAAAAGGAGCTAAATCTGAAGCTGAAAAGAAAGCTGTTGCAGCTCAAATTTTAGCAAAAGAAAATCAGGAAACGGCTGTTGAAGAAGTTCTTAAGGAAGTTGGGGATAAGAAAGTAGGAATGTTTGCTTATCCAAAAGGTAAAGATGTTAATGTTCGTTCTTCAGCTAAGATAAATGATGGTACAATCAATAATAACATATATGAAGATTATACTAAGAGAGTTGGTCTTGTAACTGCTGTTGTTGATTCTGAAGAATACGGGGACAAGTATAAGTGGTTCAAAGTGAAGTTAGACGAGCCTGATATGAATTATATAACTCCTGACCATTTCTATGGATATGTAAGAGAGGACGTTATCACTTTAAAGAATATTTAAGATGGAAAGTTACGCACAACAATTGCATTTAGGATTACCTAATAGAAATGTAAATATTAAAAGCCCTTATGTAAGAGGGATGAATAAGTATCAAGTTCAGTTGGGTACTGAAGATTGGTCTTTAGATTTTTACAACGATACCCAAGCGTTAGAAAATATGAGCAATATGGACGGATGGAACGAAGATTCTGACAGAGATTTAACAGAAGAGGTTTTTCACGATGAAAACTACAGTAATTTATTTGGAACAAGAAGTGTTTTCGGATACCCTGCAATTGTATCAGGTCAGAGAAAAGAGTGTAAACAAACCTGTAAAGATGATAAAGGTCTAAAGTGGGGTCAAGGAGGTAAGCAGTGCTATTCTTCTTGTGTTAATCAAATTAAATTAGATAAAAAAGGTCTTTCTTCAGATGTTTTAATTGGAGGAGGTTCAGATTCAGGTGCAGGTGCAGGTGCAGGTGCAGGTTCAGGAGCGGGAGCGGGAGCAAGCGAGGGTTCAGGAAGCAAAACAGGTTTAGTTGTTGGTATTGTAGCAGGTGTAGCTGTTTTAGGTGTTGTTACAGTTTTACTACTAAGAAAAAAATAAGAATATGTTAAAAGCAATCGCAAAGAGAAAAGCTAATGTAAATCCTTACTACAAGCACATGATTACATTAGATACTAAAGTAGGTAGAAAGAGTATTGTAATACCTGCTAAGTCTATCGTTTACTTAGAGTATCATGTAAAGTCGGCTTTTTCAGCAAAAGCACCTATTAAAATAATTAGGAAGACAGAGAACACAATGATTCTTTCAAAAGGAAAGATTATTGAAATACCTTATTTGGCTATAAAAGTAAAGGTTTCAGTAAAGTTGTTTAATAAAAAACATGTTGCGGCTGAAGATATTAACAGAGTTAAAATAGGTATTGCAGATATTAAACTTCCTTTCGGTAAGAATGAGACAAGATATAGCATAGCTGTTAGAGAGGGAAGTATGTCTAAAAAGTTATCTATGTCTAGAGCTACTGAAGCTAGAAGAGACTTAGATAGAATTGACACGCTTAAACGTCTAGAAACGGGTTCGTCTAAAGACCAAGTTCAGGTTTTAGACGCTATGGTTTCAAATAAGTTTGATGACAGCTCTAAGGGTTCTAAAGGCGATTTTGTTGAGACTGTATTAGAAGAAGCCGTAATGGATGTCCCTGTAGAAGGAGAAGACACTTTAGGTTTAGGTACTAGTGGAATGTCTATTGAAGATGAAATTTTAGCGGGAGACCTTTTTGAAGGAGGCATTAATCCTGATGGAATGTACACAGATTCATCGGTAATTGAAGATGATTACATGACAGAAGAAGCTGATTCAGATAATTCAAAATATTTAAAGTGGGGAGCTTTAGGTTTAGGAGCTATTGCCTTAGTATTAATGTTAAGAAGAAAATAAAAAAGATATGCACAATTTAGATTACGAATTAGGTTTTTCTCCTTCGTGTGGAGATGAGTACAGTGAGGCAGCGGGAGCCACAGCTTTGAGAGCTACTTGTAAGCTTGCTTGCGAAAGATTAGGAATCCTAAAAAGCAAGAGCAAGAGGACTGCAATGAGAAGAGATTGTAGAAATGATTGTGATAGAAAGTTTGAGCAAAGAATTGAAACGGGGAGTCTTTTTAAGTCTGACGCTGTAAAATTACAGGAAGATATTTTAAATGAAGAAACTGCGGCATACGAAGAGCAATTAAGAGCTGAAGAAGAGGCAGCTATTAAAGCTGAAGAAGATAGACTTAGAAGAGAAGCTGCGTCTAGAGCTAGCTTAAGCTCAGGTTCTACAGGTTCAGGAGCAAGCTCAGGTTCTACAGACTCAGAAGCTTCAGAAGGTATGAGCAATGGTCTAAAGTACGGTCTTATTGGAGGTGGTGCTTTAATCCTTATTGTAGGTATAGCCTTAATCGCTAAAAAGAAATAATCATTATCTTTAGGTTAGTTATTAACCAACAAGAAAATGATATGAGAGCAAATAAATTAGTAGACAAAGTTTATACTACTTTAAAGAAAGATAGTACAGACGAAAAAGTTTCCGAGCAAGAAAGAAAAAACAGACTTGCAACTTGTATGACTTGTAGTTTAGAAGCGGGTCAGAAAAAGGTTACAGGCATCAAGGCTAAGCAAGGAGAAAGAGGTCTTACTAAAACGGGTAACTGTAAAATGTGCGGTTGCTTTGTGAAGTTAAAAACAGAGTACAAGGATGAGAATTGTCCTTTAAATAAATGGTAGAATATGGCACTATGTTTCTTAAAAAGAGGGGATAAAAAAGACGAATGCTTAGAGAGAAAAGAAAGGCTTAAGCTTATTAAGCACGGAGACCCTAATGCTGATTTATTGTTAGCTCAAGCGGCTGTAGCAAAAAACACTCAGGTTGACGAAGAGAGTAAATGGTCTCCTTTAGCTACAGCAGGTGTAGTTGGAGCAGGTCTTTTAGGTATTGCCTTGATGGTTGTTATTATCAAAAAAGCAAAAGCGGGTAAATAGTGAACAAAAAGGTTTTAATAGGATTAGGAGTTCTAGCCTTAGCGGGTGGGGGTTATTTGTATGTTAGCAAGCAAGTTCAGAACGCTTATAAGCTAGAATACATCCCTAAAGACTATAGATTAGTTTCTTTAAACAAGGGTACGCTTAACGCTACTCTTTTTTTAGAAGTTAAAAACCCAACTGATTTAGAGGCTGTAATAAAAAGGTACAATTTTGTAGTATCTCTTAATGGTCACAAGGTAGCTGATGTAAAATCAAAAAGCGGTTTTGATTTAAAACCTTTTTCGTCTAAAGTTATCGAGGTAGATATTAAAGCAAATTTGAAACAAGTATTAGGAAGCACGGGTGCGGCTATGATGTTGACTCCTGACTTTAAAAACTTAATCATAAATCTAAAAGGCTCATTAGGGGTTAATAAGTTTGGTCTCCCTATTAGTATTCCTTTAGATATTGACATACGATTAGGAGACTTTATGGATGAGTAGTAATACTTGTTTAGTAATTTACTATTTTTGTAATAGTTATTAACCAAATAATTTTATTACAATGATTGCAGAGATGATTGCGAAAGCGATGAAGAAAGCTTTGAGAAACTTAGCTTCATTACAAGGAGTTACAACGAAAGAGATTAGTTTGTTTATCCACACAAAGCCAACGGACACAAACCCAACAACGAGTCCTAAGTATTTTTGTGCGGTAAACGGGAAGCCTGTAAACAAGGACTTGAGATTTGTTCAAGATGTTTTAGGTGAGAAAGTAGATTTGCTTGGAAAAGATTACCACGCATCAAATTTTTTCACAAAATACTTCATGAGCGTTTCGCAAGAACATGATGTTTTGCCGAGTAGAATTTATATCAGAATTGATGAGGGAAGAACTCCTGAAAAAGATTTTGAAATAGGTATTTACAATAACGCAGAGCTTGTTCAAGAGGTTGAGTTAAAAGATATTTTTACAGAATAATATGAGTGTATTAAAAAGCAATGTGTTTACTGCTGAGATTACAAATGATAGTATAACTATCACAGAGTCTATGGGTGTTAGAATGTTATCAGTTTATAACCCTACAGCAACAGCGGGAACAGTTACAGGAACTCAAAAACTAGAGGATATAACTCCTTCTCCTATTAATTTAGAAGAAGGGGAGACTTATACGGTAGCTTCAATCGAAGCTTCGGTTCTAGGAGAGGTGGTTATAACGGCTCCTGTGGGTTGTACTCTAAAAATTACAGCAATAGTTTAATATAAAAAAAAATAGAAATGGCATTAGAAATTACAGCGTCAGAAACAAGCAAATTAACAATCAAAGGAACTACAATAGAGTTAAATACTATTTACTCTAGACTAGAGTTTGCACTACCTAAAAACGGTGAGTCAATGCAAGCAGCACTTTATAATTATGAGTCTAAAGCACTTTACGAAACAGAGGATTCAAGTTTCTTAAAAACAGAAGAGCTGCAAGATAATTACGAAATAACTGTAGATGTAGCAGCAGGAGAAGAGCAATCTTTGCAATTGGGTCATCAGAAAGTAAAAGCACAATTAGAGTCTGAAGGTTATACAGTTGCAATCGTTGAATTACCTACTGCTTAATTGTTTATCTTTACATTGCAGACTTAACTAAGAAATAATTACTTAGTGTACTCTGTATTTATTAAGATAAATAATAGGTAATGGGAACTAGAATAGGTTCAGGTTTTGGAATATTTAAAGGAGCAGGCTCAGGATGTGGGTCTGCTTTAACTGTTTATAATAGTGATAGTTTCCTAGCAGGATATGGAACAGTTAACTTGAGCGGTAATGATTTAATGTTTCAGAAAGGTTCAGCACAAAGATATTACTGTAGAGTTTTTAAATTTCATTTGTAAAAGTTTAGATTAAGAAATTATGGGAACAAGAATAGGTTCAGGTTTTGGGATATTTAAGGGAGCAGGCTCAGGGGGTGGGTCAAGCATTAGCTTAGGTACTAATAGGCAAATCCCTTATATGAATCCTGCGGGAAATGACTTCATATATACAGATAATTTCAGATTTGATGGGACAACCCTAACATTATCTGATGGAGCTTTGGGTAGCGGTGCTAAGCTTTGGATTGACAACAATAACATCAACGGTATAAAGATAGAAGGTACTTTCACAGGAGGTATTCCTAATAATATTGATTCAGTTGCCGATAGTTCAGGTTCTAATTCATGGAATGGATTATTTACAACTACAGTAACAGGAACTTCTCCTTCTATAGTTCAGTCAATTTACGCAAGAGCAAGAGATAATGCGGCAGGTTGGTCGCCTTTAAATATTTCGATTAAAGCAGCAGCTTTATTTCACGGTAGTTGGACTGACGGTTTAGGTTACGGTATTAGCGTTGTTGCTAATGAAAGCAATTCAGGAGACAATATTGCAGGTTACTTTGAGGCTGCTAATGCAGGAGCGGGTAATTCCTATGTTTTACAGTTAGTTGATGGTAATCAAGGAGCGGGTAAAGTATTAACTTCAGACGCAAATGGTAATGCTTCTTGGCAAACTGCATCAAGTGTAAACACTATTTATACAGCCGATGATGTTATAACAGGAACGGGAGGAACTTCTAATAGGAGGACTGTAGATTTTAACGGGTCTGACTTAATATTCAAAACTTCGGTATCTAATAGATTCAGAATATGGAACGGAACAGGTAACATTGATAATAGTTTATCTTTTTGGGATGGAGGAGCAGGATACATGAATGCAAGCTTCTACCAATGGACATTAAAGGCAAATAACGGAACAGTTGATGCCATGAAGGTTCAGTTTAACGGTGAAACTTCTTTTGGTCGAGATGTTAGATTTAGCAACGCTGTAACAAATCTTCCTGCCGCAGGTACAAGGGTGCATATAACAGGTAATGGGTCAACTTCTGCAACCACTTCGCTATTAGTAGAAAATAGTTTAGGAACGGAGTTATTTAAAATACTAGATAATGGTATTATAAGTGGAAATATCCCGAACTTCGCTAATACTGATTTAACATTAGACGCTAATAGAACACATTCTTTAAACGGTTATGACTTATCTTTAAGTAATACTACAAGAGCTGTTTTTAAGGTTACAGATGCAGGAGCTGTTGAGGTGCTTAATTCTACAACTAACAGAGGGTTGTTAGTTCAGGCAGGTGGTGTTCCATCTAACAATTTAAGATTATATGCTGCAAGTAATGCTGAGTATATTAAGTCTAACAATACTTTGAGAATATTAGCTCAAAACGTGCATACAGCTATGTTTTCAGCTAAAAGAATGTCTTTAAACAGCACTACATTACCTATACCTTCAACTTTGTATATTAAAGGCGAAGGGTCTACTTCTGCTACTACTGCTTTATTAGTAGAGAATAGTTTATCAACCTCTTTATTAGAGATTGATGACTCAGGAAGCATTGGTATCGGTATTGCTCCAACTACAGCTTACAGAATGTATATTAGTGACGCGTCTCGTTCAGGTATTCTTGCAAATGTAAATGGAGCTAATGCGACAGCGGTTTTCGGACAAAATTTAAGCTCTTCAGGAACTCTTAATACAGGTGTAATAGGTTCGGCAGGAGGTTCTTCAGCAGCAAATACAGGTGTAGAGGGTAGAGCTTCAGGAACGTCAACAGGTATTAACTTAGGAGGTTACTTTAGAGCTTCAGGAGGAACAAGCAATTATGCGATAAGATTAGTAGACGGTACAGAGGCTTTAGGTAAAGTTTTAAAATCAGACGCTAATGGTTATGGTGCTTGGGATGGAGAATCAGAAGTGTTAGTTGTAGCAGCTTCAGATGAAACAACTGACTTAACAACAGGTGCAGCTAAAGTTACTTTCAGAATGCCTTACGCTATGACTTTAGAAGATGTTAGAGCAAGTGTTACAACAGCACCAACAGGAGCTAATTTAACATGCGATATAAATGAAAGCGGAACATCTGTTTTAAGTACAGTTATTTCAATTGACGCAGGAGAAAAAACATCCGTAACGGCTGTCACGCCTCCTGTAATATCAGACAGTGCTTTAGCTGATGACGCTGAAATAACTATTGATATAGACCAAGTAGGCTCTACAGTAGCAGGAACAGGGTTAAAAGTTTATTTAATTGGAAAAAGAGCGTAATGAGTTTTATAATTAATCCATATAGTTTTGGGAGTGGCGTACCTCCTATTCAAAATAAAACTGTAGATATTTTTACTTCAGGAACTACTTTTGATGATACAGCCTCTTATCAAAATACAGCTACTACGCCATACAACATGTATTACAATTACTCTGTTTGCCATGTTATTGTGAGAGCTTCAGAAATTAACGCTACAGATAGCGGTGCTAAGATAATTACAGGAGTAGATATAGAGAATGGAGTTAATGGTACTGCATCTATGAGTAGTTTTAGAATAAGTGTTGCTCACACTACAGAGAGTTTCTTGAGTACGTTAATGGAAACAGACATAAGTCAATCAAGTTCTTTTACTTATTTCGATAGGCAAACTTGTTATGATAGTATATATTTTCCTACAAGTAATGCATGGAATACTGTAAACTTTAGTAACAACTTTATTTATGATGGAACAAGTAACATAGTTATTACTTTTGAAAATAGAAGTGGTAGCTACAATATTTCAAACAGACCTAAGTGGAAATATGGAAGTAGAGGATTGTCTTTCAGAGCAGCTTTATTTCAAGATGATTACGACAATATTACTACGGGTAGTTTTCCTATGATTACAACATCGACTAGTACAGCAAATAGTCATTATCCAAACTTAAAAATTAATTACTAATGAGTTTACAATTAAAATTAGAAGAAATTCCTGTAACAGTAGAGTACTGTCAGACAGTAGATGCTGAAATTCACTTTTTAGTACATGTTACAGATTATAACAACTTTAAACAAGTTCAAAGTGTTTTAGAGACTTATGTGGTAGACAACTCTTTACAATGTGTTTGCGGGCTGTCTTATAGTGGTAACTTAGTAAAAGGCACTATATCGTAATAAAAACTTTAATAATGAGAGAGATACTTCAAGAAATAGGAATTAATATAGGTATATCTGTAGCAGGGCTTTTTGGTTCCTTGCTCTTAATAGGTAAAAATGCTACAACAAATTTAAGAGCAACATTCTTTTCAATTATATCAGGTGTTGCATCAGCTAATTATATTACACCATTAGTAATGGATATATCAAAAGTAGATACTAAATATCAAATGTCTGTAGCATTTGTATTAGGTTTTTTAGGTTTAAAAGGTGTAGAGTACATCACTAATAAATTTATTAAAAAAGAAGAAGATGGAAGCAATTAAATTAATCAATGCTTTTTGCAATGTAGTTATATGTTTGAGCATATCAGCATTTATGATTTTTGTGTTTGGAAGATTAAATCTTACAGCAAAGTTTGGAATAGTTCAAAGATGGATTGTTAAATCAGGACTTGCTCTTATAGCCGCAGGTTCATTATTTAACTTTTTAACTATGAGTGTACCTCCAATAACAGAAGTTATTCTTAATATAGGATTAGCGGTTATTTTTTTATGGGCTGCAATATTTCATTATACACACTTTGTAAATAAGAAAAACAAGCAGTAAAACCTGTCGAGTATTATTGCGTAACCAATTGATAAATAGGTTACCTTTGTATTACCAACCTATTTTTGAAGTCATAATACTTTTAATATTGATAGGTATGATTTATGTTGAATTAAGTTTTAGAAAAAGAATGAATAGTCTTTGGGAGCAACTGTCTAATAAGATTGAAAGTCAGATATTAGCATCTATAGTAATTATTGCTGTGGTAATTTTTACATTAACAAGCAAGACTTGGAATTATATTTTAAAAAATACATATTCTAGACTTATGAAGTTTTTGTCTAATTTCAAGCTTGTAAATATGAGGAAAATGTCTCAAGAGATGAGAAAACCGATTTCAAGCCTTGTTACTCATAGATGTCTTAGAAAGCTAGAGCGTCTAAAAAATAGAACTCATGAGTTTAAAACACATGGAGAGATAGACCATTCTAAGGCTGCTGCATTTAAAGTTTTTCTAGAATCTAAAATGGATTCTACTATACAGCATATTAATAAAATAATTTCTAAAGCTACTTACGACATGGATAAGGACACGCTTAGAAGTTTAGTTGAGACATGCTTTGATGCTTGTAACAAGAATGTTAAATGCAAAATGGAATCTAGATTTATAAATGAAGGCTTAGCTAAAAAAGAAGCAGAAAAATTAACGGCTAAATTCTTGGAGCTTAGAGAGTACGCTATGGAGTCTTACGGAGAGGTTTTTGATGAAGTTTTCCAAGAGGACAACACTTCTAACTACGAAACGCTTAGGCAAGTTTTGTTACTTATCCATGTGGAGTCTAACGGTATGGTTGATGCTTGTATAGGAGCTTTTGAACATATAAACGGAGCTTTCATGGGTATGGATTATGGAGAAGAATAGTCTTTCTTTTATAAAGTATATGAAGTTCAGGGAAGTGCCTGAGCTTTTAAAACAAAATCTTTCAAAACTAAACCCTCCTATAGATTCAGAAGACCCTTATTGGATTTATTCCTTCATAGAAAACAAACATAGGTTTTTTATTAGCGATTCTAATCAGGTAAAAGAAATTTTTAACCCCTTTCCTTTTGTAGGTGTTATTCAAGAAAAAGGTAAACCCCATCCTTTAGTTGAGTTAGAAATAAAAGATGTTCCTAAGTCTTTAACAGATAAGATAGCTGACATTATTTTTAAAGCATAAATTTCTTTTTTATATTTACATTTGGAAAAACAAAAAAAATATATTATGGCAGCAAAAAATTACACTTACTCAGAATTATTAAACAAAGTTCAGCCTTCTTTACAAGCTTTATCGGTAATGAAGTTCCCTGCTAAAGTTCCTTTTACGCAACTGATTGACATAGCTGAAAATTTACAAAAGATTGAAGGCAAATCAAAGGTGTTTTGGGATTTAAGGAAAAAACTTTTAGAAGAGTATGCTGAAAAAGATGGAGAAGGAAAGGTTATTACTAAATTAGATTTAGACGGTCAGTCTATAGCTGATATTAGACCTGAAAAAATGACAGAATACGAAGAAAGGTTTGAAGAGCTTAATCAAACAAAAGTTAAGTTAGACTTGAGACCAATCGCTAAGAAAAATTTAGAAAATATAGAAGGCATGACTCCTGCTGTTATATCAGGAATCCTTTCTATTTTAAGGTAACTAAACAATGAGCTATTCTTTATTGCTCTTTTTGCTTTGTTATCCTCGCTATATATATCGGAAGATAGATACATAAAAGTAGTTTATAAAGAGTCGGCAAGATAATGGAGATAAAAGGTTTTAAGATTACATTTGAGAGAGTGGTAGCGTTTATAACGTTGTTACTCTCTTTTGGTGTTTGGACTTACGTAGAAGTTATATGGAAAAGCACTATTAAAAATAGTGTAGAAGAAGTTCTAGTAGAAGAAGTTGTAAACCCTTCTACAGGTAGGAAAACAAAACAACCAACAGAGTTTTCTACAGAACATATTATTCAACCTTCAGTAGACCAATCTTTAATTACTATTGGAGCGATGATTAAAGACAAAGCAGCATTAGCGGCAATGATTCAGGTTTTTGAAGGATTTAAAGATTTAGAAGATGCTGAATTAAAAACCTATATTCAAAGTAGATTTAAGTTTGCTGACCAAGTTATATTGGCTTTAGATTCTTTAGATATAGAAGTAGAGGATATGATTAAAAATCATGAGTTCATAAAGAATCAAAAGGAAAAATTAGAAAACGGAGAGCTAGATAAGTGCGGATATGTCTTAAAAGATATAGTAACGAATAAACCAAAAGTTTTTATAGACTGTGAGGGAGACCCTAAAAAAGTATATTTTGGAAAACCAATTGGTAGAGAAAATTTAAAATATGATGTCCATTATTACTTCAATGAGTATGGAAATCCTATTATAATAACCTATTTAAGTAATATAGTAACAACACAATAAATGAGATTAATTAAGAAAGTAGAAGTAAAAAGAGTTTCTGATAACGGTGAAGCATCTTTAGGAGTTATTTATTTAGACGGAGTTGCTTTTTGTGGTTCTGTAGAAGACCAAGAGCAAAAAGGCGATAAAGTAAAAGGGGAATCAAGAGTTTCTAACGGGAAATACAGGTTAGCCTTAAGAGCTGAAGGAGGTTTTCATAACAGGTACAAGTCTAGATACCCTGATATGCATGAAGGAATGCTTTGTATTTACAATGAGGATAATTGGAAGTTAACTTGTCCTGACGGTAAGAAGTTTCAATATATATTAGTTCATTTAGGTAATACGGATAACCATACAGAAGGTTGTTTGCTTCCTAATTATGTTTTAGATTTTCTTAACGACAAGGGTGCTAGAAGTGGGGATGCTTACAAGAAACTTTATCCTATCCTTAGAGATTCTATTAAAGACAGCCCTTTGGTGGATGAGTTCGGTATCAGGTATATCGAGATTGAATATTCAGATGTTGAAGAAGGTAAGTAAAAAAGACATTGTTTTAACCATTATCTTTGTGATAATGCCTTTCGGGACTATAGCTGCTGCTGTATATTTCGGAAAAAAGATAAAAGACAAAAGAAAAAATGAGTTATACTAGAGAGGAGTTTGTAGAAAAGTACGGAGGCTTTATAGCTAAAACTGTAAAGGGTACAGGAATACTTCAAGGTACTCTTATTTCTCAAGCTATAATTGAATCTCAGGGAAAGATGCCTGATGGGAATTGGAGAGTAGGGGCTTCTAAATTAGCTCGTAATTCAAATAATTACTTCGGTATTAAATGTCATAATTGGAGCGGAAAAACCTACAATATAGATACGGGTGAATACGATTCTTCAGGAAACAAGTATATTGATAAAAGTGCTTGTTTTAGAGCTTATGATAGTGTAGAGGATTCAATAAAGGATTATATTAAATTCTTGAAAAGCAATCCTAGATACGAAAGAGCAGGTGTTTTTAATGCTAAAACAGTAAAAGAGCAAGCTGACGCATTAAAAAGTGCGGGTTATGCAACAGCACCCGACTATTCTAACAAAATACAAAGCGTTTATAACGGTATAAAGGATTATGCCGACAAATTCAGTAAGTATGGTGTTTCAGGAGTAATGAAATCATTTGCAAACAACCCTTTAGCTTTCGTTAAAAGAAATAAAGAAATAGTAATAGCTTCATCTATTATGGCTATAGGTGCGGGTGTTGGAATTTATTACATGGTTAAAAAGAAATAAATAATAAATATGAAAAAGACTTTATTTATAATAGGAGGACTTGCTATACTAGGTGTGGGAAGTTATTTTGCATACAAGCACTTTAACAAAGCAACAAAAGAACAATTTGACAAACTTGTTAGTACCGCTAAAAGCGTTGGTGCTGATACATTTGAAGGGGTTGACGATGTTAGAATGGCTAAACTACAAGACGATTTCGTTAAGAAGTTAAGTAAAAAAGAAGCTGAAACTCTAATTGCAACAATGGGAGTTAAAGAAGCGGATTGGTCTCCAAGTCAAAAGAAAGAGTTTATGGATATTTTTTCTAAATGGTATGGTAAAAGAATTGTAAGTTAAAAAGAAGTAATGGACAATAAAGACAAAGCAAAAAACATTTGGAAGAAACTTATAGAGAGTGATTCTAAAGAAAGTAGCAAAAGATTTTTAGCACTATATATCGTCCTTGTAATAGGTACAATTGTGACTTTTTACGGAATGATTAGATATGACGTTGATGTTGTTAAATTACTTGTTGTTTGGCTTAGTTTTGCAGGTTCTTTACTTGGTATATCTGCTTGGCAATCAAACAGAAAAGATAAGTATAACTCTGAAAAAGAAACAGAAGAAATTAAATGTAAAAACAAGTCTCTAAGAAAAGAAGACGAAATTAATTAATTATGAATTTAAGAAACGGAGACAAAATTAACCTTACAAGGTTTAATACTGAAGAGGGATTTAAGTTTTATTATATAGATGGTAATGGAAGATACACTGTTTTTGATGTGGGTTCTTCAGGAACAGCTCAAGAAGTTACTTATTCCGAGTTACTAACCTTAAAGAATGACTCAAAGCTTTCTGTAGGCTCGTGGTATATTATTACAGACTACAACAGTACAAACTTCCTTCATGGTATAAAAGGAACAGAGTACGGTTATAACTCTAGTCATCAGTCTCTAGTAGAGCCATTATTAGTAAAAGCTGTTTCTATTAATGAGATAGATATTCGAGCTTATAGCCTTCAGCGACCTAATGACGTTATCTATTATGCTTTAGATGAATACAATACAATATCTAGAAACGCTAGATTTACAACAAGTTCAGGTGAGAATAGTGTTTCTGTAGCGTTTGATGTAGATTCAAATAGGTTATATACAGACTTACCTATAAATTACCTGTATGTAAACACTTCGGAAGCTAACCTTAATATTGAATTGGAATTTAATAGTGGGGATGTTATTAGTCTAACATTTGGTAGTACGGAATTGACAGCTTCTCCAACAACTCCTGACCAAAGTAACGGAAACCTAACAACCACTTGCTCACTAGAGGTTCTTAGGGATGGTACTCATAGGGTTTACTTTGATAATGTTAATACTTCTCAGGACTTAGCAGTAGGAACAGTTGAATTAATCGGATATTTAGGTAAAGAGTTTAAAGGTTCTATAACAAGGCGTGTAGATTCTTTATATAATGTTGATATAGGGATTGATTGGAGAAACGTTAAGTATAAAAGGTATGAAATGAGTATTAATACTTCTGAATTACCTAATGAATTTGTTTCTACAATTTGGTCTCCATTACCTGACTGTGTTATACCTTTTTTTAATGGTTTTCATGTTGCAACTCCTACAGGTAACGAGGTTGAGTTCTTTGTTACAGGTTCATCTAATGAAGTAGGTATAATTATAGGAGGTAAAGGTCAAGTAAACCTTGTTAGAGATATAAGTGTGAAATCTCTTGATAATGTAGTTTTAGTAGCAAACGATTCTCAAGACATGAATCAAACTAATGCCTATATTAATTATGCAGAGATGGCAACTATCGGAGGCTCGTCTAGAAATTACAGTATTGACACTTGTAAAATGGAAACAAGTCGAGAGTTTAATTATTTTGATGTAATAACTAATTCTAGAATAAACACAGTAGTAGGTAGTTCCATCGTAACAGTAGATAGTACAGACCTTGTTTTTGTGTACAGATGCGTTGCTAGAACGATAGTTAGAACTAGTGGTTATAGATGGATATCTGTTTCAGCAGGGAACGTTTCTAATTCAACTTTAAGAGAAGCTCAAAACTGTATATTGGGAGAAAATGTTAGTTCTACTACTATAAACAGGATTATAACTTGTAACCTGAAAATATCAGCGGATGCAGATTATGGTTCAGGGGATTCTAATATTGATAATTGTGATTTTGATTTTATAGAAGGGTTATTTCTTAATTTTAGAAAAATGGAAGGGTGTAGAGGTTCTAAGTTACAGAATATTACATCTCTTTCAAATATAGAATTTCCTACTCTAGATATTATTAACGTTTCCTTTGGAGAGGCTTTAAATATGGTTTTTACAGCACCTGCTCCTATGGAGGAGGTTACTTTCAGGAAGACAGATGGATTAAGGATTAATGCTACATTTAAAAATGTAACATTTGAAGGCGAGTATAAAAGCATTGGTTTTCAAGGTGGTTTTCAAGATATTGTATTTAGAGGTGATTTTGACAATAACGGAACAATATCATCAAGTAATACCCCTGCTTTGAACGGAACTCAATATACTAACATAGGTAAAGAGATATTAGCGAGAACAGCAAGCACTTTAGTTCTTAAGTATCTTAATGGTTCTAATGCATTAACTGTAGATAATGTTGTAATTACATAATGAATAAGAATTTTATTTTAATAGCCTCAATAGTTATAAATATACTATTCATATACATCTTCCTTGCTCCAAGCGAGGAGGGTGATATTGAAGGATTGAATAATAAGTTGAACGCTACAGAAAGAGAGCTTAAGAATATCCGAAAAAAGGATTCTTTGCTTTCTGTTAGTATTGATTCAGTAATAGTTATAAAAGATAGTCTAGCTATAGAGCTTTTTGAATCTAAAAAAAAAAGAGATACAATAATTATTAGATACGATGAGAAAATTGATAACATTATTAGCCTTAATGCTGATAGCAGTGTTAGCTACTTGTCAAGTAGATTATCCGAAGTTAGTATTGATTGAAGATGATTCTGTTGCGGTAATGTCTATCGAGCAGGTCAG
>Ga0070753_1000050_pt1 | contig 84858 bp, 81 predicted proteins | sample VirMetDEL_Aug_31_FD_77441 | JGI IMG/M metagenome (GOLD analysis project Ga0070753, IMG submission 77441) | Aqueous microbial communities from the Delaware River and Bay under freshwater to marine salinity gradient to study organic matter... | ecosystem: Environmental > Aquatic > Marine > Coastal... | reverse complement strand
TCGACCTGCTGGGTCACGCTGCCAAGCGCCGTCTGGATACGCGAATCGACGCTGTTTTCCCGCTCGCGCAGGCGGTTGTTTTCCGTCTGCAGCGAATCGTTGTGTTTCTTCAAACCGAGCATGTCGCTGCGCATGGCCTTCACCTGCCCGACCAGGGTGGCGACCGTGTCGCGTGGGGTATCGCCCGCAATGCCGAGCGACTTGGCTTGCTCGGCGGATAGTTGAATATTGCCCTGATCAACTGGGTGGTCTGGAGAAGGCGTGCTGCCACCCGGGACCCAGGTTTTCAGGATGATAAGCACCACGCCCAGCAGCGCAGCCGGCACCAGCCATTTGAGCAAGGCGTTAGCTTTCATCGTCAGCACCTCGCGCAACGGGCGCGAGCAGCACCGCTTGTTCGAGGCCGGCACCGCGGGTGACAAGGTACGCGATCGTGGTGTCTTCAGCGCTGCCGACAGGCCCGAGGAAAGCATGCTGGAAGGCCGCGGCGAACAGCTTGGCCTGAAGCCGCCGTGGATCGAGTTGCACCGTCTTTGAACCACGATTGCGCAACTTCACCGCCGTCACCCAGTAATCACCGAGTCGCCAGACGGCGATGGGTGTGCTGGACACGTTTTCGGTCGGCAGCACGGTTGGCAGTTCGGTGCGCAGCTTGAGCGGGACGCGGCTTACGCCGGGTAGGGATTCTACGGTGCGCAGCGGCGCGTACAGGCTTTGCGCGGCGTAGCGCGTCAAAGCGACCGGGATCGGTGTGCGTTCTGGAGCAGGGACGGCGCTAGATTCAGCCTCGGTAGCTTGCCCCTGAGCATTCTTGAGAATCCGTACGGGCTCCAGCGGGTGATCGCCGGGAGTGGCCGCGATATCCAAGAGGATAATCTCGCCTGTCTTGACCGATTGCAGTTGCAGTCGGGTCGGTGCAATGGCTTCTGACGCGCGCAGGTACAGCGTGCCGCCAGTTGATTGCACACGCAGTTTGCCTGTCAGGGTTGAGGGCACACCAACTCGAACAGCCTCGTCGATAAAGACCACCCGCTCCTGATTGATCACAAGAGGGACCGCGAGGGGGAGGCGTTCCCAACGCATCAACTCGACGGCCTGCGCTGCACCACCGCATAACATCAGTACGACGGTGAGTCCCAGGGTAGACATCCGCATCATGGCTCACCTCCAGGCAGCGAGATTTTTTGCGGAGTGCCCTGATAACAATCCAGTGCCAGTCCCCACTTGTTGCGTTCGGGGTCCAAGTCGAATCGCACCACGCGCAATGGATAACGCACCACCACTCGTTTCACCGGCTCGGCGGCGTAATACTCATCGGCATTGAGGTCGAGCCTGACCAGCCAACTGTCGCGATCGAGTTGCTTGACCCTGAGTTCCGGATCTTCACTGTAGCCTCGGCCCAGAATTTCGTAGACGCCACGCACTCGCTGGCGGAGTTCGCCAGCGGCCTTGCGGTACTCGTAGTCCCCGTCGAGGAAGGCCTTGCAGGAGGGTGTCAGGTAGGACTGCAAGCTATAGATGGCGCGGCGATAGTCCTGCTCGCCATCCGAGGGCCAGCGGTTGAGCTGACCGAAGATGTACAGAGCAAAGGCATACACATTCTCCGAGGGGATATCCCACCACTTGCGCGTGCTGCCCGAGCGCAGATCCGGGGGGACATGCACGGTCAAATCGGTCGGTGCCGAGCGCCAGCCATACCAGAGTCCGGCACAGACCAGAGCGAGGATCGCTACCGCCAGACGCAGGCTGAAGATATGGGCCTGTTGGGCATCTACCTTGTTTCGGAATCGGCTCATGGCAGCCACCGGGACAGGGCAGGGCGCAGTCGACGCGAACGGCGGACCGTCCAGGCGCCGGAATGCAGGATCAGACTTCCGCGGCCCAGGCGCCAACGGCTGGCGAGTATCCATTCGAGCTTGCGGTACAACCAGGTCTCTGGCCGGGCCCGTTTGGCGCGACGCAGTAGCGTGCCACCGGCAAACAACACTAACGCCATGCTTGCGATCATGCTGGTCGGCGCCACTGCAATGGAGGCGGTGGCGATCGCCAGAGGAACGCCCAGCAGCAGGCCAATGACGGTGCCGGTGCCGAGCGCTAACCACATCTCATTGTTGGTTAAACCGCGCAAGACGGCGGGATCACGATTAAGTCGCTCTGGCAGAAAAGCCAAAGTGCCGTCGGCAAGGCGTTCGATAGCGTCGTTCATGGCGACCTCACAGAATCGCGGCAGCCTTGGTCAAAAACCAGATGATGATCACCACCAACAGGGCGCCGATACCAACTACCGCGCCGAGGTCTTTCCAGGTCTTGCGCTGGTTTTGCACATCGGCGAATACGGTCAGGGAATGCCAGGCCACGCCGAGAAACGCGAGCAGAGCAATCAGTAGACCGAGCAGAATGCCGCCGTCGTAGGCGTAGTTTTTGATCGTCTCTATCAATCCGGACCCCTCACCACGTGAAGGAGCTTCCATGGTCGGTAGCTCGGCAAAAGCTAGGCCTGGACCAAGCACAAGCAGCAGTCCGATCAAGCGTTGGCTTGCGCGATCACGCAGGTTGTTTTTGAGAGGGACAAGGCACTTGAGCATGATGGCGATCTCCGGTGTTAGGACAGGGTGAAGAACATCAAAATCAGCAAGGTGAGCAGTACACGCGCAGCGCTACCGCCAAAGGCACCAAAGCGCACGCTTCCTGTCGCCCAGCCCCGGTAAGCCGTCCACATCACCCAGGCACACCAAAGCCAAGCCAGGACCAAAACCATGGAGATCCAAAGCATCGAACTGCTCTGCGCCGAAAAGCCGGCGGAGTTTTGGAAGGCTGCGATTTGAGCGCCAGTCATACTCATGGCGGCGTCTCCGCAGACTGAGCGTCAAGGCGGTAATCGCCGATCAATTCACTGGAGTCGCGGGGTTGAGCACGGGAAGGGGATAGATAGTCCAGCACGCCCTGACGGATGCGCTGGATGTCTTTAGTTAGGCGGGGATAGTCAAAGCGGTAACGTGTATTTGATTCTGGTGCTTCGTCACGTGAGGTTCGTAGTACCAACGTGTCGAGAGTATCGAGCTGTCGGATCAGTAGACTGAGTTGCTGCTCATGCTCGCTCGCAGCAAAGCAGTCGCTGTGAAATGCGATCACAGTGAGCATGAGAACACGAATAGGAAAAACGGACATTGTGGTGGTCCCGACGTTGGTCTGGAATTAAGATCTCCGAGGGAAGAGTGAACGTCAGCAAGTTAATCGAGCTGGCTACGATCGGTTTTATTCAGTTATCGTTAAGGATGGTAGCGGTGGAAGGGGTTAAAGAAAAATTGATAGTTGAGGTCGCAGAGTGTCTGCATGGCCGTACTGACGACGAAATTCTTCAGTTTTTTATATCAACTGAGAAGTTTGCAAGGAAATACGCTGTCAGTTACGAGCTAGAAGGACCAATGCATTTGGTTCTTGATAACAGCATAATTCAGTCTTTTAAGCATCGAGCAACTAAGCCGAATCGTAATTTGCAGGCGTTATCATATACTGCGTTCACCAGATTTGTAACAGGCTGGAGCGACCGACAAACCTACTTGGCTGTAACCCCTGCAGCCTTATATGAGCATATGGGGCGTCGTGGAAATATCAACTCTGCTGAAGCATTAAGTGCCCTCGAAGAGCTTCGGTTGTTTTTCGCTGATACAGGTCTGCGTATAACTTGGATCGGCTTTAAGTCGATTGAGCATTTGGTGAACGTTCTGGAGGCGGTACATGCTGACGATGTATACCTCACGAAATATTTTAGAAGGATTGAAGAACAGAGTTGGCGAAAAGATCTTGAGGCTCCTTTTGGTGTGCTAATTCCTCTAGGTATTGCGCATCGGGAAATACCTGATGACTTGCCATTGAAATATTTTGATCCCTGGTATGTTAAGTTTGTGCTCGCTAGTCGAGTTGAGCGCGCGATAATTCAGCAGTCTCAGCATAACCCTGATGCCCTTCCGATTGGGAGTGGTCCAATGGCGGATGCTTTAGCGGATCTTAATAACTTCAATAAGAAGGGAGCTTTATTAGGTCTAGGGGATATCGACATGTTACAAGTATGTGACGGTTCCCGGCAATATAAGCAAAAGGCCGGTTATGTTTTGGTAGGGCAAACGCTGGACGATACTCTCTCTGATGTCCTGCGGCATCGGCATTCATATGTCGAGAGTGCGGGAGTGGAATTCGGGACAGCTGATACGGAGAATCAAATCAAAGACATGGTTAATTTCATGTTTTCGAAACCCTTCTCTGAACATCAGAAGCGTGGTGACTGGATCCAGCCTAAGTACCAGGACTTTATGAGTGCAATCGTCACGGCCTGCAAAAGAGCGAGTACGAACTCCAGTCATAGCTAATACTTTAAAGAAAGGGGCGTCAAAATTTAAAGATATTTCTTGAATGTTGCGGCGGTGATCGCTGTTGTTATCCCAAGCATTGCGGCGCACGGTAAAAAAATAGCGATTGGATTGAGCGAAAAGGGGAGAGACAAATAAATGATCCAGGGCACAATCAGCAGTGGTATCACTGCTCGTTTAGCTCGGTGATAGACAAAGCTGCTTTCGCGACCTGCCCCGAACCTGCGCAGGTCGCGTCGCATCAACCCATCGACAAAACCAGTAAACGTGGCCAACAAAAATAGTGGTGTGGACAGGACCAGAATGGCCAGGCGCACCACGAAGGTAAAGGTCACATACACCGCCGCCAGCACGAAATCTTCAACGCGTACGTAGAGCTGATTGGTCCAACCCAAGAAGCCATTAGTCTGGCTCGACACGCGCGCCTGCTGGGCAAAATCCGCAAAGCCGGTCTTGATCAGCAGCCACTGATTGAGGAAATCCAGCACCTGGCCAATCGTTTGCCCGGGCTGCTGAATGAGAAGTGAAGCTTTGAAATGCTCGCTGAGCCAGCCCAACTCACTGGTCAGCATGGCTTGAGTATGCCGCCAGCCCTGATCACCCCAGAACAGTAGCAGTCCGGCGAACTCGATGAGGATCGAGAACAGCAACGAGGCAATCAGCAAAGCGATGATGCGCAGGACTAGGCTGATCGCCGAGATGATCAATCCCGGACGCTGGATCGGTTGTGGCGGCGTGTTCTTGGTGGAAGTCGCCATAGTTCACCCCATTGCGCGCTGCAGAGTTGATGTGCGCAATACGTCTCCTGGATCGTTTTCTGCTGAATCGAAACCTGTGGTGGGGTAGGGCTACCCCACCTGATCCAGATCGAAGTTGGTAGTTGGGCCGCCACCGCTTGCGCTCCACCACTGTCCTGCCTGCTCGTTATAAGTGGCCCGCATCCGCTGGGTGAGCTCCTGTAGGTCCTTGGGCATGGCATCGTCGTTGGAGGGTTTTGGCAATGGCATGCGGACTTTCCAGAGTTGCCCACCGGCCTGGAAGGAGAACATTTGTCCCTTGGGCAAACTGACGATGTGCGCAGGCTCGATCAGCGGCACGCTGGTGCTGCTGACACGGTCCTGTGAGGACGAGGTGAAGTCCGTATTGGCTTCAGGATCGGAGGTGTCGGTGGCGCCCGACACGAGGGTCATGGTCAGCACGTTAACCTTGGGCAACTGCTGGGTGAGCAGTTCAGCGGTGGCGGTTTCGCGCACGCGGAGCATCTGCAGGGTGTTGAAATTACCAATGACTTGGCCAGCCTTGGCACGGTTACCTATGCGCGCTTCGATATCGCTGAGGGTCTGGGTGTAGGCCGTCACCTGGATGCCGGCTCCGCCACCCTTATTGATCAGCGGGATGAACTCATCACCCATCAACTCGTTGAACTCGTCAGCGTGTAGGTTGATGGGTAGTTTGGCGCTGCTGTTGTTGCCCGATTGGGGCAGGCCATGGTCGATGCCGTGTTTGTAGATGTGTCCGGCGACCGAGACCAAGTCGGCGAACATGGAGTTGCCCACAGCGGCGGCCACCTCGGCGTCGGTCAGTGCATCCAAGCCGACATAGACGATGCCACGTTTTCGGATGATCTGCATCCAGTCGAAGATCGGCCGCGGGTCATCCAGGTCGGTGTAGTTGGGGGCCAGTAACTGGGCGGTCTTGCCGGTGGTGAGTTTCTCCAGCAGCGGCAGTAGTGAGGCAACGATCTTGTCGAAGTAGGTACGGTCGTATCGCACTGCCGAACGAAGTCCGTCCATTACTGGATCAAATACCCGTTTGGCCGCCAGGTACTGCTCGATGGCCACCACGCGCTTCTCGCGTCCCACCATGTGCCGGGGAATGTTTTTTTCGGTGAGCTTGCCTTCAAGTTGGACAATCACCTCCCAGGCCTTTGGGTCGTTCTTGGCGAAAAACTGCTGGGCGTATTCGATGAACAACGCATCGATATTGACCACATGTCGCTGGATCTGCAGGTAGTCCGGACGCCGACCCAACTCGATCAAAGCCCGGGCAATGATGTTGACGAAGCGCCACGCGAACTCACGGAAGGCCGCTGAGTTGCCTTCACCACTGAGTTGCCCAGCTATGCGTGACGCCACTTCCGAGATACGCCCGAAACGCCCCACTGCGTTGTAGCGCGCGGAGATTTCTGGCCAGCCTAGATGGAAAACATAGAATTCCTTTTCCCTCCCGGCGCGTTTGGCTTCGACGTACATGCGCTTGAGCAAGTCGGCATCGCCCTTCGGATCGAAGACGATGACCACCTCATGTTCAACGCGGTGAATGTCCTGAGTGATGTACACTTCGGCAAGTCGCGTCTTGCCGACACGAGTAGTGCCAAGCACCAGGGTGTGTCCGACCCGTTCGCCCAGTGGCAGACTGACCTCCGTTTCATTTGGCTCGACCCCATGCAACAGCGGCGAGCCACCTACCGGGGGCAAAGGGCGCAACGGATTGAAGGCACTGTCCCAGGCGGTGACACGGGCCAATGCCGAGAGAGGAAACGGTGCATGCTCCAGGCGCCGTTCGAGTCCGCGCGCCAGACGGTAGCTCGTCGGTTGGTCTACATAGTGGGCGAGCGCTGGATCTTGAGCTTCAACCAGGCGCTGGGTGTGCACGCGGGTCCAGCGAAAGCCGCGGCCCATGAACAGACGCTTGCGGCTGATCGGAATCTGTCGACTGGTCAGCTCGTAACGGGGCAAACGACGGATATTGCGCCGATAGCGCAGCACCTCCCAAGCTTGTCGAAGCCGGATAAGGCCGAACAGCGCATAGGCCAGCGCCGCAACCAGCCCAATCTCGGGTGACAGGGCCACAGCCCAGGGCGAGTACACGCACAACACTGCGGCAGCGAAGCAGATCGCTACGGTGTACAGCTCCACCGCTGGCCGAAGCTTGGACTCCATCGCATGCTCGGCCATAACCTGACTCACTGTTCCAATGAAGTGGCGGTGATCAAGACGGGGTAGTGCTCAATCTGCAGGCGGGTGGTGATGTCGTTACCGTTGACCGGCAGGATGGTGATGCCCGGAGCGGCGGCTCGAATCCGGGCCAAAGCTTCAGTGTCGGCCACTTCGACGGCAAGGCCTGCCGCTCCCAATTCCTGCAGTTCAGCTGCGCGTTGACGGAGCCAAGTTAGCGACTGGGGATCGTCGCCCACCAGAAAGAAGGGTTGCAGGCCAGGCATGTTCAGGGCGCGAGATGCGATCTTGCCGGGACTCAAGTGAGAGCTGCGGACGGGCAGTATCCAGGCCTCATCGGCAAACCTGGACAGGTCCGCAAACCCGGGCCGATCAGCCTCAACTCCGTTATCTATCGGCACGCCCATGGCTGGAAAATTGGGTGGGGTGAAGTCACTACGCTGATCCCCGGCAACGGTCAGATCCGGCTGGGCGAAAGAAGCGAAGAGCAGGATGAAATAGCAGATAAGGGAAATTCGCCTCATGGTGGTGTGCCCTGTTTGAAGGAAAACTGCAGTCGTTCGAGTTGTCGGGAAAAGCCGGCACGGTAACACGCGGCTGGCGTTCCTCCTGCCGGGCGGTGATAACGTCCGGCAGCCAACACCCAATCACCGGTGGCAGCGTGATGCTCCTGCAACAGCGCGGCGGTCACGGCGAGATTTCGGTAAGGGTCGAGGGCTTCGCAAGGATTGGAGAAACGTTGTCCGTGGTAACCCAAGTTGGTTTGCCCGAGTCCTGCATCCACCCGCTTGGGGTCATGTCGGGCGAGCGCCTGAAGCAAGGCGTGACAGGCAGCCTCGCGAGTGGCAAAGCGGTAAGGACTACCGGCGATGTTCAAGGTCCACGGCCAGGGCAGCAGTCGATCACGGACGCGGAGTCCACTCTCCTGCAGGGCAATCGCAAACAACACCGTGGAAGGGACGTTGGCGTCATGCGCTGCCAGTTGATAGGCCGGAGGCGGAAGTTCGTCTGCCCGAACGGCGTGCACCGTCAGCAGAAGCGCAATAGCAATCAATCGAGACGTTGCCATTGTCCGTTTACCTGTTGAAATGTGGCAGGCAATGGCCCCGGAGCACCCAGGCTGAGCCAGCGACCACGGTCATGGTTCAGGGTGATCTGCCGGCGTTGAACCTTGGCCGGATCGATGTCCACCTCCCGAGCCCAGCGACGGACGCGTTCATCCTCGCCTTGGCTGCCCACTAGGTAGATATCGAATGCCGTGTCACTGCTTTGTAGACGCTGTGCTTCGGCGGTGCACGCCGGGCACTGGTCCTCCACAAACAGGGCTGGGCGCGGCGCGACCGCTGAGCTGGTAGGGGACGGAGATGCCATGCCCTGGATCGGCAGCAGCCCGGGAAACAGCTTGGCCCAGGCCGCGGTGTAAGCGTTTTGGTAGGCCAACTCGCGTTCGGCGCGTTTGGCTTCCAGCGCTACCTGTAATTCGGCATAGCGCTGGCGCTCTTGGTCGGTCTCTGCCTCAACCCCGAGTGCAGTCAGAGGATCGAGATTCGGACTCCAGAAACCGCGCGGGCCGGCTTGGATCTGTTCGAAGCGCGTCCACTCTTGCTGCGTCAGACCCCAGCTCGCCGCCTGTTCAGAGTCAGAGCGTCCCAGGGGAGCGGACTGCGTGTCCTGGATCTGTGACTGTGTCGCGACGGGGTTGCCCACCGCAGCGCCCATGGTCAGTAACGAAGCTAGACAGACAACGGTGGACAGTAGCGCTCTGTTCATGATCACTACTCAAGGGAGGTGCACAGTCTGATCTGGCTGATCGGCCACCGCGAAGATGGCTGAGTTCGGCCCCAGTATTTTCAGGCGCCAAGCCCCTTGCTGCTCACCGCTATGTAGCAGCCGGACATCCGTGAGCGAGCGACTTTCATGAGGCGCGACCGCCAGAAAGCGCTCACCACCGCGTGACTCGACACTCAATACTGAAAACGGTGGCGAAAGTGGGGTGGGTTTGGGGTGAGCGGTCTTTTTCGGTTTAGCAGAAGGCGTCGGCGGTGTAGGTAATGGCTTGGTCCTGAGGTCCAGGAACTGTTGCTCGGCCTGTTCAATGCGTGCGCGCAGCGCTGTCAGGTCTGCCTGGGTGGCGAAGTCTGCGAGACGGTCACGCAGTTCCTGTATCTCTTGCGCCCACTGATCCAACATCGGATCGAGGGTATTGACCTGTTGCTCACCAGTAGCGACCATCTGCTTCAGGTCTTTCAGCGCGTACTGCAGCTTCTCCTGGGCATCCTTGAGTGCGCTTGAATCATTTTGCAGGGTGTCCAGGGTTTGTAGGTGTTGGGTGTTCGTGATCTGCAGTTCGGCCACGCGTTGATACTGGTTATACAAACCACCGCTCAGGCCGGCGACCGCTAAGCAAAGCAGCCCAATGATGAGGGTTTGAAACGTCGAGGCTCTCATGGGCGTGCCTCCAACAGATGAGGCGAGACGGGTGTGATCAGCGTGCCGCCGGCCTCCGTTTTCAGCAGTTCGAAGCAGACCGAACGACTGACTTCATCGGTCGTGAGTTGCCAGGCGGGGCCAGCCAGCACTTGTAGCGCGCGGTGCAAAGGGGTTGGACCAAGCCGGTAATGGGCCGCGGGCAGGGGCCGTGTGAACAGCACCTTCACCGACGCGGTAGTGGGGCAGAGCGAATAACCCGAACGCTGCAATACATACTGCAATGCATCCTGCACCGAAGGGTTCAGGCTGGACGGGATGCTCATGTCAATGATTTGAGCAAGAAGATCGCGTTGTTCCGTGGTGGGCTCGGTACTGACAAGCGTGTAGCGGCCATAACGGAGCTCTGCCGGATGGCTTTCTTCGGCTATGCCCTTCGAGTGCTGGGCCCGATTGGAGCCACCATTGATCTCTGGATGGGACGGCATTGGGTTAGGGGTTGACGTGGTGCAGGCGCTCAACAAACCCAGCAGGCACACAGGCGTGAAAAAACGCTCCATGGAAGAAACCTCATGTCAGATTCAGTGCAGAGCCTGACATGAGGTGGAAGAGCGATTCAGCGAGAAAGTCGATTCAAGGAAGGTCGTGTTAACGCCGAATCCGTTGCTATTCATCAAAAATGGCGAGCCCATTCAAGACGGTAGCGTCGGGGTCGAAGATCAACAATCGCACATCCGCTAATGCCGCCAGATACAGTACGTTGACCAAGGCTGCCGGCGTACCGGCATCGAGTTGCTCTTGCCTCAGTGATGAGTAAGGGCGTCCCTCGATTTTCGCCAGGTTATCGTCAGTCCAGGGTGTGCCGATCAGTTTGCAACCGATGCCATTGCAGTCCGCCAAGGCAAAAAGCTCGAATAGCAGGCCGGTTGGTCTGGCGTCGAAATTAACAGCCCGTACCGTCAAATAGTGCAATGCTTCTTCTGTGAGGTGTGCAGTGCTGATCTCCCAGGCTCGGCTGTAGTGCCCAGTCTCGAAACTCAAGCGATGGACCACGGACTTGGCTTCGTCCAACGAATCAAAGTCGCCGACGTGTAACTGCTCGTTGAACACGTCGCCCACTACGGCATAGATCACCTGGTGCACCAACCCGTTGGACGGGCAGCAACCAGCCAATTCATTCAGAATGAATTGGCCTTCACTGATCAAAGCGAAATCATCATTGAACACGCAGTAGACCAGTTGCAGCATATCGTCGGCTAGATGTACCTGAGATTCGTGTATAGGCCGAAAGCAGGGAGGACAGCCGTCCGCATAGACAATCAATACGAGCCGTTCGATTTGCAGGTTGTGGTAGCCGCGAGCAAATGGGTTTGAGGCGGTCAGCAAGGCTTGGGCTGGGTGTGTAGGGTTCATAAGTGTGCTCCATAATGGCAATAAATAAGGCGCCCGTAGGCGCCTGTGAGAGTTAAAGCCAGCCGTATTCGGCAAGGGAGAGCGGGCGGCCTTCACCCACGATGAAGTGATCCAGTACGTGAACCTCTATCAAGGCCAGGGCCTCCTTCAACCGAGCGGTCAAGACGCGGTCCGCTTGGCTGGGTTCTGTACACCCTGAAGGGTGGTTGTGAACGAAAATGACGGCCGCAGCGTTATGCGCGAGGGCGCGCTTAACGACTTGGCGGGGATAAACGCTGGCGCCATCGATGCTTCCGTGAAAGAGGATCTCGAATGCCAGAATGCGATGGCGAGCATCGAGAAAAATCACACCGAAAACCTCATGCTCTTGAGGTGCAACATGCAGTTTTAAGTATGAGGCCACGGTGTCAGGTGACGTCAGGTTGGGGCCGCGTGTGAACAGTCGTCGATCCAGAATGCGCAGCGCTTCGTCGATCAGCTGGTTTTCCTGTTCGATACGATCAGCCTCGCCATCCGAGGTTTCAATCAGGGTGAGTTGGGTGCTCATGGGGTACCTCTGAAGAGAACAATTCATGGGTACGCACCCGACGGGGAGTGGTATCCCAGGAGGTGGATATAGAGCCACGGGCATTGCCCGATGACGCGGTGTTTACAGGCGGGTGAATCGATGCCGTTGTCCGTGCAGATGAGAGTCACAACCTTCGCAGGGCAATGGGGAGAAGGTTCGTATTCCACGGCCAGTTTCGGGATCGAAGTCGGCACTGAAGGGCATTAGCCGAACCAACCCAAGATGGAGGCCGGCGAAGCGTTTCTCGATCTCATCCGCCGTGTAGTAGAGCGATAACGTGCTGTAGTCCTCGTAAGCCACAGCGAACAGGCAGTCGTCGCAAAGCCAGAAGCATTCCATATGGGCTCTCCTGTGCTGGCTGAAGAGAGGGCGCTCGATTGAGCGCCTTGATGTAAAACATCATGGATTGTTCAGGCGGACTGAACAGCACGTGTGGCGACACGGCGGGCCGTGCGGGGAGTGGTTGGAGATTCAGGTTCAATCCTGGACTCTTTAGGGTTGACGGTGTCCTCAACTTCGGCATCAGCCGCAGTTGAGGACGGCTCACGGTTTGGCGCTTGCTCAGCAGGTGCTGTTGCTTCCTGCCTGGCGGGCGCTCTGTATTCGAACGTGCCGTTGACCTTGATCCAGTCGATGAACAGCAGACGACCTTTCAAACTGGCACCTGGCTGACCTTGTTTAGTGCCTTTTTCATAGAGAAACGGATCGATCCACAGGTCACCAATACGGAACGACAGCAAGACCTTTTTCTCGGCGTTGACGGCGTCCATGTAGAGACGGATCAAGCGTTCAGCTTCGCCCCCTGCGACTTTGCAGTCGAAGCGGGTGTACTCCACGGCATCGGTTGCACCGTGCAGGGCGGCGATATCGCAGGCCATGAACGGCTGGCCGCGGCGGACTTGTACTTCACGAACACGGTTGAGATAGCCTATACCGACGGTGTGAAGGTTGAAGTAAGTGGTCGGTTCTTGGGTGTGGTTGGCGTGGGCCATGGTAGTTCTCCTGTTTCAAGGGAAAACGGTGACGCACAGCCCCTGACGGGGAAGTGAGCCCCGTCAGGGTGGGTAAGGTGAAGGCGAGCGATAAACGATTCGGCACCGGCAAGCCGATGACGATCAGAACAATGCGTCTGAGGAATAGCGGTGCAGCAGAGGAGTGTCTGCGGCAGTGAGCCGCAGACATCGGGTAGTGGGCATTCATCACCGCTGAAGCGGTAACCGTGCAAGCTTCCGAACGCTGATCGCACTTGGGTAAACCACCACGAACGTGGCGTAGCCTTTAAGGTTCAAGCTACCTGGGCGGGGCTGTCAACGACAGCGAACCACGCCCCTTATATAAGCCTGTCACAGGGGAGCGTCAAGACGCTGCAACCCGATTTTTTAAGGCCGGAATACGGTGGAAGTCACTGGAAATAAGAAAAAGAAAAAATGAAGAGTGGGCCTGGCGGTGTGCCAGGCGAGGAAGAGAAAAGCCACCTTTGGCGGTCATACGCAGTCGACAAGCGCCTCGCAACACTTGGTTGAACTGCGCCATGATTCGCCAACCGACCCTTGTCGTGGCCTGGGTCGGAACCTGCTGGCACGCATCCGCGCACAAAAGGTGCCCAGTGTTTCCCCGGCGGGCTCCGGGACTGAATACGAACGCCGAAGCGGATGACCGCTATTGCCGGGCAGAGGCAACAGTGGTCATCCGCCACCGTGATCAGGTCGAGCACAAGTGAGGAATGAAATTCCGCAGAAGAGAAGGCTCCGAACTCAATTTGTCCGACCGAACCACCCGGAGCAAATCGGTCTTGGGTCGCCGTTGGCGATGATCCTGAGGCACTACAGCAGAGAGGGTGGGACGACGTCAAGGCAGAGAACCTACTGTTCTCATGATTATCGTCCCAGGAGCATCATGAGCGACGCGTATCTTTACTGATCGACACAGTGCCCCTGCAATCAGGATAGCGGGAGCATGACCAGAACTGCCCTGATTTCCCCTTACGCCTGAGCATTGAGGCGTTGCACATGGGGCAGCCCGGGCTCGTGTCGACCGCTATTGTCAAAGTGAGCGAGCGGTAGTGTGCGACCAGCTGCGTAACCCATTTCGCTTGCTTGGCGACGAACGCATCCATGGTCAGACGTTCCGCTTCGATTTCGTCCAGCGCCTGTTCCCAGATTGCGGTCATACCCGGATCTGCGACTGCTGCGGGTACCGCTTCCATCAGGGTGTGGGCCGCGGCGGAGGCCATCAAAGCGCGTTTTTTCTTCAGCAAATAACCGCGATCAATCAACCCCTTGATGATGCCAGCTCGCGTGGCTTCGGTACCGATACCGGTGGTGTCCCTAAGTTTCTGTTTCAGGCGTGGGTCGTTGACCAGTTTGGCGACATTTTTCATCGCCTTGATCAGATCACCCTCGGTGAGAGGTTTGGGAGCGGCAGTACGCATGGATTTGAGTTCGACATCGTCCACTGCGCACTGCGTGCCCTGTTGCAAGACGGGTAAGACCTGGGACTTTCGACTGGGCTCATCCTCCTCGGGGTTTTCGCAGAGCAAGCTTTTCCAGCCTTGGACTAGAATCTGTTTACCGGCGGCGGTCAAACGCTCTTCGCCACATTCCAGTTCGACCTGGGTTCGATCAAACTCGTGATGCGGCAGAAATTGCACGAGGTAGTGGCTACGAATCAGTTCGTAGACTTGGCGTTCTTGTTCAGACATCCGCACTAGGTTTGCCGGCTCGGTGGTGGGGATGATGCCGTGGTGCGCGGTGACCTTGGCATCGTTCCATACGCGGGAGCGCAATGATCGATCCAGGCTCCCGAATGCATGTCTGAGTGCCGAATCGGTTTTGAGCAGGGCATCGAGTACCGCGGGTGCCTCGTTGAACATACTCTCGGGCAAATAGCGGCAATCGCTGCGCGGGTAGGTGGTGGCTTTGTGGGTTTCATATAGGGCTTGGGCGATGTTCAGGACTTCCTGAACGCCGAGCCCCAGCTTACGTGAGCAGACTTCTTGCAGTGTGCTCAGGTCGAAGGGCAGGGGCGGCGCGTCGCGGCAATGTTCAGTCTGCAACGAGATTACCGTGGCGGACTTACCATCAGTGATTGTCTGAACCGCGTGATGGGCAAGCGCCTGTTGCAGGCAACGCCCCGACTCGTCTCGGCCTGAGCGTGGCGGTAACCACGATGCGATGAAGCGCTGTCCCATCGACGATAGGTGCACTTCAACGTTCCAGTAAGGCACCGGTACGAAGCCGGCAATCGCACGATCCCGATCGACCACCAGACGTAAGGTGGGTGTCTGGACGCGCCCAACCGACAATACGCCGTCGTAGCCCGCGCGCCGGCCAAGAAGGGTAAACAAACGACTCAGGTTCATACCGATCAGCCAGTCGGCACGGCTGCGGGCGAGGGCCGAGTGATAGAGCGGGAAAGTCTCCTGACCGGACTTCAGCGAGGACAGGGCTTTGCGAATCGACGCCTCGTTGAGGGCGGACAACCAGAGGCGCTCAACGAGGCCTCGATACTGGCAGAGCTCCAGCAATTCGCGAGCAATCATTTCACCTTCGCGATCGGCGTCGGTGGCGATGACCACGGTGGTAGCGTCACTGAGCAGCCGTTTGATGACCTTGAACTGCGCAGCAGTCTTAGGTTTGACCTCAACCTGCCATTGCGCGGGAATGATTGGTAGATGATCCAAAGACCAGTTCTTGTGCTGAATGCCATAAGCTTCGGGTGGGGCCGTCTCCAACAGATGGCCGATACACCAGGTGACGGTTAAGTCGGTGCCGATCAGGCAACCATCACCACGCCGGCTGGCACCGAGTACCTTGGCGATGTCACGACCTTGGGAAGGTTTTTCGCAGAGGAAGAGACGCATAGAACCGCTCCGGATTGAGTTCGGAGCAGCGTTGGTGAAAACAGCAGGAGCGAGATATGAGAAACCTGAATGGCAGGTTCCTCATATTAGTCGGTGAGGGCCGCTTTGAATGGGCCCAGGCTGCTTCCTACTTGTAGTCTGGATAACAGAATGGGTCTTCATGAGCCGCGAGTAATAACTGGTCGGCGACTTCGCGCAAAGGCGCATTTTTTATGCCTGAAGCCTGTCAGGCCGTAGGTGGTTGTCCTCTGCGCTTCTTGGGTTTCGACGCAGGTGAACTGGCCTGCTCTGTATTTTGAGAGGCCGTCTGTTCACCGGAGCGCTCCCGCATGACCACGCCGTGCACCCGGTGAGGCAGGATACCGACGCGGCGGGCCTCGATCTTGAAAGTGACCCGCGCATTATCTTCGCTGTCCTCCCACTGATCGCGTACAGTGCGGCCTTCGACCAGCACACGCATGCCTTTCTGGTACAGCGTGCTCCAGTGTTCAGCCTCTCGGTGCCCAAGCTCAACCGGTGCCCAATAGCCGCCTCGATCTTCGTAACTTCCCTCGCGTGGAATGGGGTTGTCGAAGTACACATTCAGCCGTAGCAAACGCCTTGGCTCATCATTGCCTGATGGAAATTCCTGGAACTCTGGCGCACTGCCGATATTGCCTTCGCCGACGAAAAAAGTGCTCATCGTGATACCTCCACTGCTGTTGTGAACTGGCGCAGCATCTTTTCAGCGCTGGCCATTTTGATCGCGCAGGTGGTGGCCTGGCGGTAGAGCGAATGCACCACACTCATCTGCAGGTTCAATGCAATGCGCTCGCATTCGAAACGGTGCAACCCTTCGCGTACTGCTTGTGGCAAGGCCTTGTTGGAAATCTGGCGTTCCCAGACCGCTACACCCATTCGGGCGAAGTCCCGGGTGCGCCACCGCAAAAAGGTGCTGCCGGAGCTGGTGTTCTGCAGCACCAGTCGAACATTCAACAGTGAGTAAGGAGGCTGTCTGGCCTGCCGCACCACAGCCTCCATCAGGCGACATAACTGCGCCTCGATTTCCCTCGCCGCCTGCGCCAGGTGCTCCAACTCACCCTTACCCTTAAAAGGTTTTAAAAGGCCTTTTAGGGAGGCAGCGTGTTCGAGTTGTCGATAGGCATCCAGTGTCAATGCGTCGAACGGGATTGTTTGAGCTGGACTCATGAGATTCATGCTTGGTCCTCCGGCTCATCCACTGTCACAGAGGGCTCTTCCGCGTGCTCCACCAACGCATCGGCATCATCCGCTGTCACCGCACCACGGCGAACGATTGGCGGCGCGAACTGGGAGCGGCGATGCCCCTCAAGGATGTCCATCGGGGGCAAACCCAATTTCTCGATGGCCGCCAGAGCACGAGCATTGTTCGCTGCCATGTCATCACGGGTGACGCCAGAATGCCGGTAACGTTGCGCTTGGCCGAATAGGCTGCGCAGTAGGTGGGCGCCGTCATCGATCCAGGCTTCCATGTCCCGGCGACCAATCAAAGCGGTGTGATGGGCCAACAGGGTATGGCGCACCAAGGTGTCGTAGTCGGTCAGCAGGTAGACGGCGAGGAAACCCAGCTGGCTGCCGATATACAAAGGCAAGGTGACGGGATGGATGTTGAGGTTGTCGCCCATGTCAATCTGTGTCGGCAGATCCTGCCTGACCCGATCCAACTGTTGGGTAAGTTCCCGCATCCCAGCCTTGGCCTGCATCAGTTTCTCTTCGAGTTCCACGATGGCCCAATCGGCATAGGGGTCGTCCTGGGCTGCGGTTTGTTTGATCAGGTTGGTGACACTGATGTAGCCAGCCATACCCATGATCGAGTGGACGCCTTCACGTGCGGCGCGACCTTGCCAGATACGGGCGGCGTGGTGGGTGTGCAAGGTCAGGGTGATGCTGCTGCGCAATGACCCCAAATTGAGTTGATAGTGATCGGCCACGGTAGTGTCCTCGCATAGGCTTGGACGAGAACGTTGCGACAGGTGATGACTAAGGACAGCCAAAAAGCTGAATGCGGTTTGTTCGCTTTGGTGTAAGAGGGTTCATCATGTAGACGTCAATGGATTTGATGCCAGTGGCATCAAATCTACTGACGTCCAGAACCTTTGCCGCGCAGCTGGCGTAGCTCATTTAGGCACGCTTGGGCGAGGGCGGATGCAGGTTCGCCCGGTTGTCGAGATGGGCGCGAGGGGGGCGGTGTGGAGGGGGGCGGTACTGCAATGGGGGACGACTCTGCCTGACCTGCCCAAGGACGAAAGTCGCCTTTCAGGGCGCGCTGGATCAGGCCCATCAGATACGCCGCTGGCTTGCGGATTCCACCGGCCGCACAGCGTGCCCCCGCTTCGTTGAGCACCGCCTGCCGATCCGCGGGTTTGAGCTTGTTCAGCGCGACGGCGACGGCCTGACGCTCGCTTGGGCTCAGGTGCAGCGGAGTAGGCCAGACTAGGTTATCCACCGCCGGGGTCGCGCGCGGTACTGTACAAATACTTTCTTTTAATACAGTACAGGCGGCGTTCGGATTCCGAACGGTGCGGGAAACACTGGCGTTCAGGCCCGGTTCGGAATCCGAACGAGGGCCTGCACGATTCCGAACGCGATGATCTTCCCCACGTTCGGAATCGTGGAAGGCATCACCCGCTGGCTGATCCAATCCTTGCTGCGTCCAGTGTTCGCCCCAGATGTCGAGCCGCGTCGGTAATCGATCACGATCGATATTCGTGTCCTGGCGGACTTCTTCCACAACGTGCTGAGCGACAATACGCACCGCCTTGGTGGCATGACCGAGGGCATGTCCGACCAGCGCCAGGTAATCCTGATCCAGTTCCATGGCTTCGGCGGGGGTTAACGGCTCATCGTGCAGAACGTACAGAGAACCTTGAAGGCGTCCACTGAGCTGATCGCGTCCGCGACTTACCAAACTGAGCCAGCGCGTCAACCTGAGCATCGTCAACACCCGAGCAATGGTTTCACGGGAGGCTGACGCACCGTAGGGGACGCTTGACAGATAAGGCTGCAAATCCTCATAGCGCGGTGTGACCACGCCCTGGCCTTGCAGCATGAGTCGAAATACCTGCCAGGCATTGCGTTCCAATGGCGTCAGCCGACTATCCAATAGCAGCCGACGTGGTACGACTTCGTGAGACTGGCCACTGAACAGAAAGCCAGCCTGCAGCGCCTGATTGGAAGGTTGTTCAGTGGCAGTATGCGCGGGCCAGCGTTCATTCAACTGCTGGGTGCATTGCTGCAGGACACGCTGCCAGCGATTGGAAGGGGCAGTGTTCATGTTTTGTTGCTGTAATGATCGATCTGCTGCCAAACCATAGTCAGACTGATCTGTTGCTCTTCCGCCAGCATCATCATGGCGTCGAGCTGGTCCCCAGTACTGTCTTGAGCGCGCAACTGGCACCATCGTTGCCACAGCGCATGTTCCTGGGCTTCGCTCAAATGCTGAGGGCGCCCCTTTCGGGTTTCTATCTTGAGCAGACGTCGACGCAGCGCGGTTTCAGAATGCGCCAAGCCGAAGCACTGATACATGATGATGCTGCTGGCGCCGAGCTTGAGTGCTCGGTTGATCAAGCGCTCATTCTGCTCGTCACGATCAGCCTGCTCGATAAGCCGATGCAGCACCGGCGAGTCAATCTTGATCTCAACCCAGGGGACGGTGGCATGAGCCAGGCGCGACAATGTAGTGGGTGGTAAGGATTGCAACAGATATATATCGTCCTCACCCAGGCCGAGTGCCTTGCACCGCTGTAAATTACCGAGGCGCAACTCATGCAATACTTGGGTCAGCATGGCCTGGTTGAGCACATTGAAGGACAGGTTCATGGCAGCTCCTTCGGTGACCCATCTTCAGGGTTAAGCGTCAAGTCGATCAGGCGACGGGCCAGGCGGATCAGCCGATACAGTTTGACGAGCAGACTGTCTGGCAATCGCTCCAGTCCCACATCCACGGCGGGACGATCTGTCAGCGGAAGTTGATAGATCCCCAACAACAACTGGCCGAACAGCGCTGACGGCAGTTGCTTACGATCTTCCCAGTTGACCTCGTCTTGAGCGCGCAGCAGGGCCAGGAGCAGTAGGTGAACGCCGGTCGCGCGAGGCACTACAAGATCAACTTGCTCGATGTTCAGGGCGAAGCCCAAGCCATGCTGCTGGTCGATGATGCTCTCGGGATGTCCGGCATAGGCCGCCATTTCCCGCGCCAGTGTGGCAATGGCGGATCGAAGTTGTTCGGGGCTATCCAGTGCTGGTGCGATGGTCCAGATGTCGTCGATCGCATAGGTGTCGACCGAAGATGCTTCGTCGGTGGCGGTCTCGCGATCAATCTGTTCGCGAATCTGTTGCACGCGAGACGGAGGGCTTACTGCTGATATGGCATTCGATTGGGGCGGTGTGAGCAGTTCCTCTTGCGCAATTTCAGTCTGGGACTTTATCTCAGTTGATTTGGGATGAGGATCGGAGGAAAGAGGTCTTGCCGAGGCTTCATCAATGCTCGGCAGATGGATATTCTCCGAGGGCGCGGTGCGGGCAACGCCAGGCGTAGAGATGACCCGTTGGGTGTCGCTCAGCTCCAGCGCCAACATACGGTAGGACTGTCCGAGTAAGTGGCTCATGCGTTCGAGCAGTTCATCCTGGATTTGCTCAAGATCGAATGACTCGGGTTCTGCATCGAAATAGCCCAGGGTCTCGAGCCAGAAATCGACGAACGCAACGGGGGCGGTTGGATATCGGTTCCAAGTTCGTTCTGCTTGGCTGCGTAGGCCTATCAGGCGTTCGATCTGGGGCTTACCCAATCCGGCATACAGGGTTTGTGGAATTGCGGGCAGTAAATGTTCGAGAGTGTCCAGCATCCGGCTGATGTGCGGCTGCGAAATCGGATAGCCTCCAGCGGCAAGATGTCGTGCCAGTTCCCGTTGTGAGAACACGCCTCCCTCTGCTTCGAGCATGGTTTTGAGTTTGGCTACCGCCAGAGCCCGCTCGATGAAAGTGAGTTGGCCGTGCAGATCGCTTTCAGCCAGATGGCCGAGTAGGGCGGTGATTTCATTGGTCCAAGGTCGGAACAGGCAATGAATGCGAAAGAAGCGCTCGTCGCGAGTTTCCTGCCACAGCTCGCCGAGAATCGCCAAGCGGGTATTACCGCCGTTGCGGATGATGAAATAGGTTTCACCCGGCCGTCGGGTAATCGGTGGCGGTTGATCCAGCCCCCGTTCACGGATCGAAGCCTTGATATCGTCGTAGAGCGGATTACGGATGAAGCGCGGGTTGTGTTCGTAGGGCCGCAGTTCCTCCAACGTGACCAACATAGGCGTGTCAGTAACTGGATCGGACAGCCGCTCCAACGCCGGCCCTCGAGGGAAGTGGTCCTGGTGCAGCTTGTCGGTGATCTGCTCCTGACTGAGCTTTTTCATCGGAACAACCTCAGTTAACGCCGGTTACGCAAATAGTCACCGACCTCGAACTTGACGACCTCGGCAGTGCCCGAACCTTCGAAATGTCGGGATAGTTCTGCGAGAAGCCACCCCATGGTCGAGCGCCCACCCTGCAGGCGAAAGACTACGGTGCAATACTCGTCGCAAGGCGGGTGGTGTGGTTGAGTAGAGGGTGGAACGAAGATGGGTAGTTGGTCCAACATCAGAAAACTCCTAGCCAACCACTGTTGGCCTCAAGGTTGATCAAACCCAATAAGTGAGTGAGAAATGCTGGCTCGGTCATTCGCTTCATCAAATCTCCACTCACCCGTTCACCTTGGAGATCGCTTCGCGCCATTCCGGAAACAACTCGATGGCCAGTGCTTGCATGGTTTCCAGCGCTGATGGCAAACGCCCTTGACGTGACTGGCGAAAATCGATTCGGTGAACGGGCAAGCTGAGCGTAGCTGCATTGAGGTAGGCCACTCGGTCTGGAACTACAGTGTCTAGAACCGAGGTATTGAGAGCCTCTGCTAAGGTATTGCGCAGACCACGGATGATCATCCGTGTGTCCACACGAATGGTATTCACCTGGTTCAGTAGCAATCGCAAAGAGGGCAGTGGAATGCCCAGGTGACGGAATGGCTCGAGTTCATTCATCAACTTCAAGGTACCGCGGTGTAGTTCGCGGGCGGCGAGCATTTCTGGAGTGATGGGAGAGAGGGCAAGATCGGAGGCCAGGATGGCCATCTCCAACAACACGCTGCGTGCGCCCTGAGTGTCGATTAAGAGCAGGTCATAATTGCGACGGAAATTGTCGAGCAGATTGCGCAGTCGTAAACGTCCGTCAGGGGCATGCAGCAGCAAGGTGCTCAGTCGGCCTTGATCGTCGTTGGAGAGGATTAGATCGAGCCCTTCAATCACAGTCCTCGAAATAATCTGGGTAGAAGTAGTCAGGTTGAGGGCGATAAGTTCGTAAGCACCCGCACTAGCCTTTCGGTTCAAGGCGTAATAGCTGGAGAGGGTGGGTTGGCTATCCAGATCGAGCAGTAGGACGCGCAGACCCGCATCTGCCAGCAGACCGCCGAGATTGGCGGCTACTGTCGTTTTGCCCACTCCACCTTTGGTAGACACCACTGATACCACACGCATGGCATCAGGCCTGCTGTGCCAGACGCTGATTGATCCATTGTTCGATCTCCAGCGAGTCCCAGCCGACTGCGCGAACTCCTATGCGTCTGGCTTGGGGGAATTTTCCTTCCTTCATCAAGCTGTAGATGTGTGCACGCTTGAAGCCGGTTTTACGTTCCACCTCCTCACGCCGCATGATGTGACGCTCGATCTGCGGTTGAGGCATTTCAGCGATGGGGAAGGCTTGGCTGGACATGCTGGTCACTCCTGGCGCTAATTGGCGCGTGATGGGAAGTGACCTGAATTGAATAGCACCGATGGGAGAGTGTCATTGCATTGCAATAGATAAGGTTGCAATGCAATGCTTCAATTCCGAGAAAGGTTACGTCTTGCCGCAGCAAATTTTTTATCCAAGGAGCGCTTGCTCAATCCCGGAACACCTTCAAAGTGCGCAGTGATTGAGTCAACTATAGCGGCTTGCGATTTGAAGACAGAGTTAGGTACTCCTCCTGGTGAGAACCCAAGAAGGGTTTCGAGTAAAGCTCCGATGGTGCACAGATATCCAGCCTCGCTACGGTCATTCAGCTCGCCCTGCGTCTCGACTAGATCATGTAAGCGTTCCCTTTCTAAGCCTATCGCCTTGAGCTCCTCCAGGAGGGCCGCATGAGCGACCTCTACCGCCCTAAGCTTGACCTCGAGGGCATCTCGATCAGCTCGCAGCGTCAAGTAGGTATCAATACTTAATTTTTGATCATCAGGCGCTTTTCTTCCAAATAGAAAAGCGGGGCGTTGGTCTGGATAATAGTGAATCATCCAATATTTGAGATCCGTATGCCTGACAGTTACGAGCCTGCAGTCGACAGGGCAGCCTGGCCGAGTCGTTACACCGAAATAACCATAAGGGATCTCGTTGTTTCGTATGGCATCGAGAATCTTCCCTACATTGATATGCAGACATGGCCATTGTGGAAATTGCTTTGACAGCAAGCCTGGACAATCCCAGGCGCTGTCTAGAATTTGCGCCTCGTGATACATCAGCCCACACCAGCGTATGGCAGCATCAATCGGCCGGTAAAACGATTTTTCCCATGGATTGAAACTGTGGGCTATGTACATGCTAGCGGCCTCATCCGGGATGCAGAACCGCTAGGTGCCTTCTTAGACGCCGTACTGGCCTTTGCTTCCTTGCGGTGCCTGTCTGTTGGTTAGATTGTTCCTTGATAAGCTCCGTCTGATGATGGTCTAGGGAGATCTAATGATTAAATTTCAGCTATTATTAGCTTCCATTTGTTTATAGCTCTATGATCCAGAGTCACCGTATGATGTTCGGTATGTAGATAGTTGCTGAAAAACCTAGTTACGTAGCAGCTATGTAAAGACCTCCATTTCTAATACGTTCAGGAGGCTGTCCTGGATCATTAACTGATTGTAAATACTGTACGAAGCCGAAGTTCATGGGATTGCGGCTTCGCGCGGGGGATAATATCTCCGCAGGATCTTCCTTAAAAGCTGCTAATGTAAAATACTGCTATGCACGAAAATGATAAATGAGACACATTATTTCGTGGATGGAGGGAGTACTGAGCTGCTCATTCCAATCCCCGCGCCCGATATGCAGGAGCGAGCGCCTTTAAGGCTGAGCGGTAGGCCCTTTTAACGAGGGCTCTCGCCGGAGAGGGTCTCCGTTGTGATGAATGTTATAACGGCGATGACGCCTTCTCAACGCAGATGAAACTATCCTCAATCGTTTGCGTACTGATATGACGCAGGACGTTCGCCCCACTGGCCGTACTCAATATGCTCGGCACCCCGCTCAGACGATCAATATCAGGGCATCAAAAGCTGATCTCATCGATAAGGCCGGCCTTCAGGAAGATTTCGTTGATCACTCCCCCGCCTTCGAGTAGCAGGGGCCTCAATCCAAATTGTGCGCCTAGCGTCGTTAATGCTCGCTTAAGATTTTCACAATGGGGAGTTGGTCCACATCAAAAAGTAGATCAGCCTCGCCCGCAAAGAAATACTGGGGAGGGTGGCTGGAGGGCACGATCGCTACCGGAGGGTTAGCGTCAACTCTCTGTAGAGATCTCATATCCAGTCCGGCAGCTTTCGATTGATGTGCGAGCTTATCGCCCAATGAGTCGGTAATGATCGAGCCGGCGAATGCAGTGGGCACGTCGAGGAGGCTCATCGAGCGGGCCACGGTCCAGGGGGCGCCACCCGAATAGCCCTGCCACCGTCCGGGCGAGTGTTGAACCACGTCGGTCAGTGCTTCACCAAACACCACTACGCGCGGCAATTGCATATTCACCCTTTCTAGTGTCGGACTGGGGATACTCTCGTGTGTCACATCGATAGACCGGTCTCATCTTACCTGCGTGATCGATAGCGATGGGTAAAGACTGTCTCAATTGAAGAGTTTTACGGCTGTAGTACGCCGGTAGTCGCTGGGCGTCTGACCAGGGCGACCATGACAAGTAACCTCGCGCCCAGTCGCAGCGTCATGATGTGCGCCTGGAGGTGGGTGATCTCGTTCTTGAAACGGCTCATCGCGCGCCCCTAGGCAGGGACCTACAGGTGGACCAGAAGCCCGAGTGCAAGATCAGCACATGATCGGCCACCCAGCCCGCTGCAAGCGGATGGCGCGTGGCGATCCGCCACTGCAGCTGCCGGTATAGTCAGGTATCGGGCCGTCCACGTTTGAGCCGACAGAGGATGCCGCCCATGAACACGCCGAGGGCCACGCCCAGAACGACGAACGTCGGCGCGAGCGCGATCGTACCGAACACCCAGCACAGGTGCGCCGACCAGCAGGCCGGCGCCGCTGACAGACCATGGAAAATCCACAGCTCGTCGGCGGTGAGGCCGCGCACAACCACTGTGTGGCGGTTGAGCCGGTGCGGGAGGAACGTCACCGTCCCGTCGGCGCGGACGTGTTGGTGCTCGGACATGGCCAGTCCCCTTACAGGATGCCAGTGGCTTCGGTTAGGAGCCAGATACCGACCACGAGCAGCATTGCACCGATGGCGACCGTGATCCCAACTGGCCCAAGGTCTTGCAACCGCTGTGGCTTTCCGCGTCGGTGCCGTATGCGTGATAGCACGCGCCGATGAACATCGACGCCACGACCAGGAGGGCGACGAGCATGATGATGTTGTAGCCGTAATTGCGGATGGTCTCCATGATGCGTTGCCGGTGCCGCGCGTGGGTTCTCCAGTTGCGGCAGTCCCTGTGGGGACGGCAGCGCGGCTGCGCCTACCGGGGACCGGATTAGATGCGGAGATCCATGTGGGGTGGATGAAATCGGTGTAACGAGGCCTGGTGCTACAGTGCGTCCAAATCGGTGGGCTGTCTCGTGGATTGATAGTCGCCGTCACCAAAGCCAAACTCAATGTTGGCCATTACTTGTTCGATACGTTTCGCTTGACGGTCGCAGAAGATGTAGTAGCCCTTGGCGCCCGATAGGTTGATGAGTTAGTCGAAGTTATCGATCAGCATTGAGGCGAGAAATGCCTCCCCGAAGTCATTGAGCAATCTATCTGCACGTATTGGGCCGATGGTAGAATTCGGCACATTAATTTCAGTATGGTTGCCCGACGTGTTCGCTTTTCAGCTTCGACTGGTGCCAGACGGCAACAGCTCAGATCGAGTCTGGTTGGACCTGAAGTTTGACCGAATTGAATCGTCATTTGGCGTTTTCTATCTCTACACCTCACTTAAAGAAGATAGGCATACTTCTTGCCCATAAGCCCGTTGGCATTCACAGCCCCCCCACCCAAGCCTGAAATTTGGCGGACTTCTTTCATTCCCAGCAGTGTGGAACTGCACATGATTAAATTTCCAGGCGAACTGGCAATACGCACCATGGCCGTAATGGTGAATTAAACGTCGGACGGCTTTGAACTTCAATCGGTGAGTTTGTCATCAAAGACGCGCTCCTCGATCAATATAGCGAGGCCCCCGCCCGGGGCATTTCCTGATTACACGAGTTCACCCTTTGGACTGTTCAACATCGGGTCGGATAGTCGTAGAAATTCGTGCAAAGCTCGAAAGCATGAGCCTGGACGAGCTGGACAGGTTTACAGTTAAAGGACTGCCGCGCGCTCTGCGAGTGAGCGGGATTCTGTGGAGCGAAGAGCCCTCTGCTGCGCTGTCAGAGCCTCTCGAGCAGCGTAAGAAGCTGGTGTCGTCTAATAGAGCAGGCAGCACTGGTTAACCGTCAAGAGGCTGCCCCCTTTGGGGGTCGCCTAGCGTGACCTTTAGCGCAAAACAAGACGCCAATCTGTTCGGTACGATCTGCCTTCTGGGCGACGCTGTCAGGGGGAACTTGTCGAGTTGCTTTATTCAACCTGCGATACATTGCTGAGTACTCATCTGGCTACCGATGGGGTAGTGCGGATCTTCCGTCACGACTTCTACGGCAGTGCGGCAGAAGTATTGTTGACTGATTTGCGGCAACCCGGTGAGTTTTCGGAGGACTTTTTCGCGATCAAACAGTCGCTGGACTGTGGGCCGACTGATGCGAGTGATGGACGACATCAACGAACGCTATGGAAAGGGCCCCCATGCAATCCTTCAGTGTGCCTGCGGCGCCGGATTGGAGGATGCGTTGCGAGCTGAGGAGCCAGTTTTTACTACTCTGATTGATCAGTTGTGGACTGTTAAATGCCGAACGTATCGTATTTTTTTTCGAAAGTAAAACAGCCGGTGCTCATGTCGGTGCTCCTACCAAAAATAGTTAAAATATATATTTTATCCTTTCTTGAATAGGTAGATGGTCGGCGGGTCCTTGCATAGGATCAGCATTAGGCCAATGGTTAAAGCTACTGCTCGTAAAGCTTGTCTTTGGGCGTAATGGGCTAGGGCGTAACTCAAAAAGCTCGAGTTGTTTTAATAGCAATAAATTGCGTTTTTTTCGCTGCTTTTGCGCGAAGAATAATGTCTAATAATTTTCAAATCTCTCTGGAGGTTTTATGAGCTTTAAGCTGCAGCGCGAAGAATTGATCCTAACCAAGAACTTCATTGCTGGTGTATGGCAGGATGCGGTGTCGGGAGAAGTTATTTCGGTTAACAACCCTGCTAATGGGGAGCGTGTGGCTTTCGTTCCAAACAGTAACGAAAAAGATGCTCAGGCTGCAGTTGAAGCGGCAGTTGATGCATTTGATGCCTGGCGCGCCACTCCAGCCAAGCAACGAGCTGTGATTCTGAAGCGCTGGAATGATCTGATCATGGCTTCCGCTGAGGATCTGGGCAAGATCATTTCCTCTGAGCAAGGAAAGCCGCTTGCAGAAGCTGTTGGTGAAATCGCTTACGCTGCCAGCTATGTTGAGTGGTTTGCTGAGGAAGCTACCCGCGCAAACGGCGACATCATTCCTCAAGTGGTACGTGGCCGGAAAATGTTTGCCTACCGGGAGCCCGTTGGCGTTGTTGCTGCCATCACTCCTTGGAACTTCCCAGCAGCGATGATTGCGCGAAAAATCGCTCCGGCGTTGGCTGCCGGTTGTACCGTAGTCTGCAAGCCGGCAGCAGAGACGCCTCTCACTGCATTGGCGTTGGTCAAGCTTGCAGAAGAGGCCGGTGTGCCTGCTGGTGTACTGAACATCGTGAACACTGCCTCTTCAAAGACCGTTGCTGACGTATGGCTGGACGATGCACGCGTTCGCAAAATCACTTTTACGGGCTCGACTCCTGTTGGCAAGCACCTCGCCTACGAGTCTTCTCGCACTCTCAAGAAACTGGCGTTGGAGCTCGGCGGTAACGCACCGTTCATCGTGTTCGAGGATGCCGACATCGATCAAGCGGTAGAAGGCTTGATGGTTGCCAAATTTCGCAACGGTGGTCAAACCTGCGTATGCCCAAATCGTATCTACGTTCAATCGAAGGTCTACAGCCAATTCCTGGAGAAGGTGGCTGCTCGCGTAGCGGCCCTGGTCGTTGGCCCAGCGAGCGATGATGCGTCACAGATTGGTCCAATGATTAACGCCAAAGCTGTCGCGAAGATCGAGGAGCACGTTAACGATGCGGTCGCTCGTGGTGCCCGGGTTATGACTGGCGGTAAGCGTCTTTTCACCGAGCAGCGATCTGAGTCTACCTATTACGCGCCGACCGTTCTGGCAGACGTCGATCCATCCGCCAAGTGCTTTCATGAGGAAACCTTCGGCCCCGTTGCGCCAATCACCCAATTCGAAACCGAGGAGGAAGTCATAAAGATGGCCAATAACTCGCCGTTCGGATTGGCATCCTACTTCTACACCAATGATATGCGTCGTGTGCACCGCGTTTCCGATGCATTGGAATGCGGCATCGTCGGCGTAAACGAGGGGGCTTTGGCTGCTGAAGCAGCTCCGTTCGGGGGGGTAAAAGACTCGGGCTATGGCAGAGAAGGCTCCGTTCACGGCCTTGGGGAATACATGCACATCAAATACGTCTGCCAAGGCGGCTTAGATTAATCCATCACCTTTGGTGGTTAGTACGCTCTGCCCTCAATCACTCCTTGAGCGCAGAGTCATCCCGACATGTGTTTTGTGTAGAGGCATTAATGAACAACCTTCAGGAAAAAGACCAGCACTGGCTTCACCCGGTGACTGCACTGATGGACCACCAAGAGAAAGGCGTATGCGTCTGGAAAAGTGCCGAGGGTATCCATCTTGTGGATGTAAACGGGCATCGCGTTCAAGATGCGTTCTCCGGCCTTTGGTGCGTGAATGCCGGTTACGGCCAGCGAACGATCATTGAGGCCGCGAGAAGGCAGCTTGAAGAGCTGCCTTACGCAACGGGGTATTTTGGTTTCGGTAGCGAACCCGCTATCGAGCTCGCTCATCGTTTGGCCAAGCTGACACCTGCCGGCTTGAATCATGTCATTTTTGGACAAGGTGGCTCCGACGCAGTCGACACAGCCATCCGCACCGTACGCTACTACTTCAATGCCATTGGGCGACCTTGTAAGAAGCATTTCATTGCAGTGCAGCGCGGCTATCATGGTTCCTCTGCCATGGGCAGCGGCCTGACCGCACTTCCAGTTTTCCATCGCTATTTTGATGTGCCCACGCCTAACCAGCATCACATTGAAGCGCCATACCTTTACCGGCACAGCGCCGGCCCAGACGAAGCGTCCGTTCTTGAGGCAACCGTTGCCGCACTCAAAAGCAAGGTGCATGAAATCGGCCAAAACGAAGTTGCTGCATTCATCTGTGAGCCCATCATTGGTTCAGGGGGAGTAATTGTTCCGCCTGCCGGCTATCTGAAGGCTATGCGGGCGACCTGCGATGAGCTCGGAATTCTCCTTATTGTGGACGAAGTCATTACCGGCTTTGGTCGCACTGGCCCCATGTTTGCCTGTGAGCATGAGGGTGTCAGTCCGGATTTGATGGTCATGGCGAAGGGGCTGACATCAGGCTACGCGCCGATGGGCGCGACCATTATTTCGGATAGGATTTATGCGGCGATCGCGGAGGCAGGATCTGATGGCACTCCTTTCGGTCATGGTCAAACCTATGCTGGCCATCCAGTCAGCGCGGCAATCGCCAATGCGACGCTGGACTTATATGAAAACAGCCTTCTTAAAAATGGTACCGCAGTAGGTGAGTATTTCCAAGAAAGGCTGCGTAGCCTTGAGAAACTTGAAATCGTAGGGCAGGTGCGTGGCCAGGGTATGCTGGCTGGCCTTGAGCTTGTTGCAGATAAGCAAACGCGAGCCAAGCCTGACGTCAGTTTAAAGCTCGGTCAGAAAATCTTGGCCCATGCATTTAGCGAAGGTTTGGTGTTCCGTGCCTTTGCCGATGATATTCTGGGCTTTGCTCCCTCGTTGAACTACACCAATGCTGATGTCGACAAGCTAATTGAAATCCTCGTCTTCTCCATCGAGAAGGTAGTAGGTACAAGGTGGGTCTGAGAACTCATTCATACAGGCGTTAGGCTGCTTTGAGGGTCTTGGTCAGACCCTCTTTTTTTGCCCGCGATATTTACCCGGCTAAAACAGCAGTAAAGGCTGTCGGGAAGGATTGATAATGGTGCAATGGAGGAGGTCGGAACGACGGATGATTTGAGCCTATATGTTGATAATTCCTGTTAGAGCGTCATGCATAATGTCGCTGAACTGGATTTCCGAAGGCAGCTCTAGCCGCGGCAAATTGCAACTGTCTGTCTCGTCAATGGCTACTGGGGGTCTCGAAAAAGCGGGGCCGCCATAAAAACTCCGGCTAGACAGTTTCACTCAGCCGCCTAACCATTTCCCCTGAATTATCTTCTGCCGCAGGCCAGTTGTAGCCCGTGAGCAGCAGCAATTTGCCAGGCTACAACCAATTGGTGGTTTCTGAATGATCGACGATATGAACTCAGGCGATTTCGCGACCCGTCGCACTGCCACCCGCGACGACAGTCGCTTCGCGCAGAACGTTATTTTCAATCGTGGCATCAAGTTTCATTAGTCTTTCCGGTTCCTGCTGCCACAGAGGGCACACTAGCTGAGAATTTTGGCCAGATACTCAGCGAGATGTTGGGCTTCGCGACCACTTACCGAGCGAATCTGGCCTCTGCAGCTGAACCCATCAGCCACGACTGGGACATCCTGCGGAATGCGATCAATGTGAGGTTTGAACTCTTGCTCGCCAATGATCTTCGCGATCGGAGCCGTCTTTTCATGATAGGCGTAGGCGCCGGCGACTCCACAGCAGCCCGCGTCAATCACTTGGCCTCTGCTGCTGAGTTTCTCAAGCACATTTTGTTCTGCTTCCATGCCACCGCAGGATTTCTGGTGGCAATGGCCGTGGATGCGGACATCTTCGTCGATGGTCGGTAGCTTCAACCCGCGACTATGAATGAGCTCACTTAGCGTCATGATCGACTTCTCAAGCTTTTTAGCCCGCGGATCAACAGGGAACAGTCCAGGCATCTCATCTCGGAACACAGATAGGCAGCTTGGCTCAAGAACCACTACTGGCCAACCCTCCTCTAGAACGGGCTCCAGTTGATTGAGGATTTTCTCCAGATTGGATTTCGCCTGGTCGATCATCCCGACATCATAGTAGGGGCGCCCACAGCACACGTGGCGCTGCATGAGTTTCACCGTAAACCCGAGCGCCTCAAGCACAAAGACACCCGCTTCCAGCACCTTTGGCGTGAAGCCATTGTTGAAGCTGTCTACCCAAAGTAATACTTCGGTGCCAGTGGTTTCGGCCTGCTGCTTCAGCAGGCGCTTGGCAGTTACGCTGGAGCGGAAGCTCTTCGAGGCGATTTTGGGGAACCGAGCTGACTTCGACAGTCCAAAGTAACGACTTACATTGCGGACAACAGGGTTGCCCATGGCGTAGTTGATCACTGGCGACAGTTTAGTGGCATGCGGTAGCCACTCACCGATCCGCCCAATCATCGCATCTATGACTGGACGCCGCTTGTCGGCATAGTAGCGGCTGAGGAACTCGGTCTTGTAGCGGGCAATGTTCACATTAGTCGGGCAGTCCGTCTTGCAACCCTTGCAGCTCAAACATAGATCTAGAGAGTCCTTGACCTCCTCGCTCTTCCAGCCGTCTTCAATGACTTCGCCTTTGAGCAGCTCAAAGAACAGGCGGGCGCGACCGCGCGTAGAGTACTTCTCCTCCCGTGTTGCTCGGAAGCTCGGGCACATGGTGCCGCCGTTCAATGAGCGGCACTTGCCCATGCCGATGCATCGTTCAGTTTCTCGTGCCAGGCCCTTGTCACCCAGCCGGACGTCATAGGTGAATTGGCTTTTTACTTCGCGGCGCTCGTAGTCGGGTCCCATGCGCAGGTTGGCGTCAACGGGCATTGCATGAATGAGCTTCCCAGGATTCATTCGGTTGAGCGGATCCCAGATCGCCTTGAATTCTGCGAACGCTTGCATGATCGGTGCGGAGTACATTATGTGAAGATACTCGCCTTTAGCTTGGCCATCACCGTGCTCACCCGACAATGAGCCACCATAGCGAACGACCAACCTGGCAGCTTCGTCGAGGAACGCGCGCCAATTTTCTACGCCAGACTGCGACTTGAGGTCAAACGTAATCCGGGAGTGGATGCAACCGTCACCGAAGTGCCCGTACAGGTTGGTTTTGTAACCATAGCGGCCTACCAGACTTTTGAATTCACGCAGGTATTTGCCTAGGTGCTCGGGCTCGACGGCAGCGTCCTCCCAGCCAACAACTGGGTCCGGCGCGCTTGGATCCAAGCCAAGTGATGTTGCAGAGGCTCCCGTTTCACGAATGGTCCAGATGCGGTTCATCAATCCTTTTTCGGTTACCAGGCGAACGCTGGGACGCCCTGGCAGATCAGGTGCGATATCAACTACGCGCTGCGCAAGGGCGACCGCCGCCTCGGTGGACAGTGCACCGAACTCGATCATCAACCAGGCGTTACCCACTGGTAGCTCAGCGATATCAGCGAGCTTCATGCCTCGCTCTTTCAAGCCGCCGATGATGCCATCATCCAACCCTTCCATCGCAATCGGGTTCAGTGGCAGCAGTTGCGGTACGGAGTCGGCAGCGTAGTAAATCTCTTCGTATCCGAGCACTACCAATACCCGATGAGTCGGGTTTTTGACCAGAAGAGTTTCTGCCCGCAGCACTGTTGCACAAGTACCCTCGACACCTACCAGTGCCCGAGCAATGTTGAACCCGTTTTCCGGCAAAAGCTGATCAAGGTTGTAGCCGGACACGCGCCGTTTTAGCTTAGGGAATCCTTGGCGGATCTCATTCTCGTACCGGTCAACAAGGTCTTTCAGACCTTGCACGATTTCTGCGCGTCGACCGCCGGCAAGGATATGCTCTTGATAGGTTGCCTCATCAGTAGGCCCTACCCAAAAGCGTTCGCCATCGTAGGTCAGTATCTCAAGGCGCTCGATATTCTCGACGGTTTTCCCCGCCATTACCGAGTGTGCACCGCAAGAGTTGTTACCGATCATTCCGCCCAGTGTGCAGCGGCTGTGAGTAGCCGGGTCGGGCCCAAAAGTGAGGCCAACCTTAGCGGCAGCATCCTTGAGCTGATCACAGATTACACCTGGCTCAACCCTTGCGATGCGACGCTCCGCATCAATGCTGATGATCGAATGGAGGTACTTCGATGCATCAATCACCACTGCGGCATTAACGGACTGGCCGCACATTGAGGTTCCGGCTCCCCGCGGAAGAATTGGCACACCTGCCGCTTTGCACAGGGCAACCGTGGCGACTATATCTTCAATCGTCTTCGGGATCACAATGCCGATTGGTAACTGGCGGTAGTTCGAAGCTTCCGATGCATAGATCGCACGTGTGCCAGCGTCAAAACGAATCTCAGCTGTGGTATGCGCCTGTAGAGACTTGCGTAGATTCATCAGTACGTTGAGGTCGACAGGTATTGGATTGTAATAGGTCATTAGAGTGCAGCCTTCTCGATCATCAACACGGGCGCTTCGGTTTGTCATGTGACAAATGTTTAGCATTGACAGGCTGTCAATCTATGTTATTGCCGTGTGAGCCTCTACCTATCGAAAGTAGGAGTGGATGGCCTCTAACTAATAATTGAAGTATCAATTATTTTGACCGCTTTTGATTTCTTTCAGAGATCGGCGACCGAAGAACGGTCACTAACCTGTTGCAGGTCAAATCTAACCCCAATACCAAAAACAATCCCCAGTCTTGCATCCTCAGCGTCAGACTGACCGTTGTTTCAGTGGTTAACTTCTGAATCACTACCTAAAGATTTTTTGAAATCGCACCTGAATATGTCTCGTCCAGCAGGGCGTGTGAATAAATCAATGAACCATGCCGAGTTTTCTGATAGCAGTTGAGGAGGGCGCAGTTATTTGCTACATCAGGTCGTTCGCCAAGGCAATCCCAAGCCTCGTTGAGCTTGATTTAGGATCATGTCGGTACTGACATGGGAAGTGTCCGTGTCGACTTGGAGAGATAGCTTTTTGGCCTGCAACCATATACGCACCATCGCCCACATATTTCAACTGGCAAGAGACCAATTCGGTCAGGATGGGACGTTGGGGTAGCTTCGCCAAGAAAGCGGGGAAGCAGGGAATGCCTCAGGTTTGCTCAGCGGCCTGCGGGAACTTGGGAGGTTCCCTGGTTGATCATATGCAATTTCGAAATCGGCTTGTGAAGAGTCGACTGAAGTGAGCGAATATTTGGTTCGATGGCGATTTTGAGCCCAGGCTGCAGCAGCGGCAATTGAGCAATGCGGGGTCTGAGCCTGCGAGAGGTCAATGCTGGTGCTCAAACGATGCGAATCCGATGCTCCTCCGCTTTGTGTGATAGCAGGGTACCGGCGTCCACCACCACGTGAAGTGCTTGCGATAAATATTCCATCCCTGCAGCGGTCAGCGTTACACCTCCTGGTGAGCGATCAAACAACTGCACATCTAGCCATTCCTTCAAAATTGTCACATACCTTCCAATGGCTGGTTGCGTGCAGGGATTGGGGAGCAGCTGCGGAAATGACCAGTCGTGATGCGGCCTTAAGCGCACGATCAGAGGCTGCGCCCGCGCAGTGCTCATTCTGCCCCCTTAAGGTATTAGTTTATTTAATACCTTAGCAAAGAATATTTTGCTTTCCGGAAGAGCCCAAGTTCAAGATACTCGAGGCCAGTGCTTATCGGCGCCTTCAAAGGAGGCACTCCAATACTTACTAGAATAAAAAAATAAAAAGCTCCAGCACGATCGGGTCAAGCCATAAGTCCCACGTGTCGATTCAAGCTATGCCTGCCCAAATAACAGTCCCCCTAGATACCAAAATATAGAAAGGTTTGGGCGAAATTTACGTTCGTGAAATTTGCTCTTGCCTGCACTATAATTTACCAATGAATTCATCGGTAATCGGTCGTGGGCTACACAAAAAACCGATTCAAGTAGGTCGGTCAGAATGGGAATGCCAACAATGAGATCCGAAAGTCAGTCAGCACTAAAAAAAGTAACAATGCGTTTGATTCCGTTTTTGTTGCTGCTGTATGTTGTCGCGTACATAGATCGGTCTAACATCAGTTTTGCTGCGCTTGAGATGAATGCGACGCTGGGATTTGACGCGAGCGTATACGGGTTAGCGGCAGGGATGTTTTTCGTTGGATACTTTATATTTGAGGTTCCAAGCAATATATTGCTTGCTAAGTTCGGTGCGAAAGTTTGGATTTCCCGGATTTTGCTTACTTGGGGGGTAGTTGTCATATTGACCGGTTTTGTTCAAAGTGCAACGCAACTTCACATACTGCGTTTCTTGCTAGGCCTTGCTGAAGCTGGATTGTTCCCAGGGCTGATTTACTACATGACATACTGGTTCCCTAAGAAGAGCATGGCTAAATACGTAGCCATGTTTATGTCTGCTATACCTCTTGCTTTCGTTTTAGGTGGCCCGATTTCAGGCTGGCTGATTGACAACTTTAAAGGCTTGGGCTTGGAGGGTTGGCGTTGGATGTTCATAATTGAAGGCGCCGCAGCCGTCGTGCTTGCGCCCATCACCTATTTCTACCTCACGGACAGCCCAGAAAAAGCTCGCTGGCTCACTGCGGAAGAAAAGCAGGCTCTGCGGGTGGAACTCAATGCTGAAGGAATAACTGAAAGTAATAAGCAAGATCATAGTTCTTTTTCTGACCCAACTGTCTGGTACCTTTCTGTACTGTATTTTTTCTATATGACTGGCACACTGGGGCTATTGTATTTCTTGCCGCAGATCATCCAGAAGCTCTCTGTAACGTCAACGGCAACACAGGTTGGCTTGATTTCAGCAATCCCGTATTTCGTGGGCGGTTTGCTTATGAATCTTTGGGCGCGGAGATCGGATAAAAAAGGTGAGCGCTACCTCCATGCGGCTGCCCCCCTGCTTATCGTAATCGCAAGCTACATCGTAATAATTTATGGGCTTACATCCATTCCCTCGATGCTTGTAGCACTGACAGTCGCTGTTGTAGGCCTATTTGCGTTCTACGGACCATTCTGGTCCATCCCAGCGCAGTTGCTTTCAAGGAAAAGCTCTGCGGCCGGTATCGCAATAATTAACTCCTGCGGCGGTCTGGGTGGGTTTGCCGGGCCTTATCTTATGGGTTACTTGGCTAAAACTACTGGTAATAATAATTTAGGGTTTTCGATTCTGTCAGTCTTCTTGGGCGTGAGTGTGATTATGCTCATATATCTCAAGATTCGTAAAAGCAACGTGAGCCTAAATCAGGGTCAACTACCCAGCTCTCGATAGTTGAGGGCAGGTGACGGTTTGAGTGTTGCTAAGCTCGCCAATAATCTAGAGCTATTGGTAATGCTGGGATTATAAAGTTAGGGCGGGTTTGTGTACGATACGACTCGCCCAGTGTCTCGCTTATCGTGTTCATACCTCTGACAGGACTTCAGTTATGGCATCTCGCTGCTTAGTTGTTGCAGTAATAGGCTTTTTCACATCCGGATTTCAGTACGCACTTGCGTCTTCAGGTACTGATGCCGAAGGTTTTATTGAAGGTTCTACTCTTTCTTTGAACTTGCGAAATTTTTACTCAAATCAGCGCACATCCGGTCGCAGCCATCTGACGATAAAGAAACCTTGGGGGAACGAAACCACTCGTGACCGCATAACTTGGGTTCAAGCAGCAATGCTGAATTACTCTTCAGGCTACACTCTAGGTGTGGTAGGGGTGGGTATTGATGGTAGTTTATTCAGTGCTGCACCGCTGGAGCGAGGTCACGGAGCCATAGCAAATGGCGGTGACCGTGTGCTAGTAGATAGTGATGGGGACGCAGTACCTACTTGGAGCCGTCTAGGAGTTGCTGACGTAAAGTTCAAAGTGTCCAAGACTGAACTTAAAGTTGGGCGTATGATGGTTGACACTCCAGTGCTCCGGCCCAAGGATAATCGAGCTCTTCCTTCCAGCTTTCAAGGTGCGGCGTTTACCAGCAACGAGTGGGACGGGCTAAAGATTCAGGGAGGAAGCTTCGATAAAGCGATTATAAGAACTGGAAGCCGTTCTGAAGATTTTGCCTCATTCTACGGTAATAGGGCAATAACTGGCGATCGATTAAACTATTTTGGTGCCACAGCTCAAGTCCTTCCAAGCCTTGAAATAAGTGCCTATGGATCTAGGTTTGAGAATATGTGGGATCAAGGTTATTTGGGTGTCACGCATAAGCTCTCAGTTGAATCTGGTTACTCACTCAAAACTGCTCTGAATTATTATCATACGCAAGATCAGGGCGAAAAACGCCTTGGTTATATTAAGAATGATGCATATAGTTTGGCTGTAACAGGAGGTCATGGCGGTCATAGTGTTACACTGGCTTGGCAACAGGTACTTGGCAACGAGTATTTTGACTATGTATATGAGTCTACGGGGAACTATCTGGCGAACGCACTATATTCTGATTACAGTGGCCCTAACGAAAAGTCTTGGCAAGTCCGCTATGACTTGGATTTAGGGGCATATGGCGTCCCAGGTCTTGCATTTTCAGTATGGCATGCTAAGGGGTGGGGCATTGATGGCACTCACTATGATGGTGATCGCAATGGCCATACTGCTGGATACAACGTAAGAGGGATTGACGGAGCCAGCCATTATGAAAACGGAATAGTCTTGTCGTATTTAGTGCAATCGGGACCTATGCAGAAGTGGAACTTCAAAGCAATCGGGTATAATCACCGAGCTACGAGTGGTCAAATTGAAGGTAACTACGATGAGCTTCGAGTGGTGACCACGATACCTATAAAATTTTTCTAATTATCTCGATGCTGGCTAAGTGATAGTGGTGCTTGGCCCTCCTGGTTGATAATTTTTATAAAAATACGGTGGTGCCTGCTTGGATAAGTAAGTCTCGTGCGTCTTCTACGTATTTTTTTAGCACTGAATCAATACAAAAGGGCGCAGGAGGCTTACTAGGTTAAAGAATGGTTGGTCCTGCTGGCTGAAGACACCCTCGGCAGCGATCACGGTGGGGAGACGATGATCTTTGGCTGCTCACCTAGGCGTGTCAGCAGTTCCTCGAGCGAGTCCTTGTGTGTAGTCGCATACAAGCTTTTACTGAGGAGGAAATGTGGTGATACTCATAGCTCAGCATGCCCGCCAGGATGACCAGAGAGGCATTGATTATTACAGAGGTTCGAGTTGGACGTGGTAGGTTCATGGGCGTCCTTGCGGGAAAACAAGGCCTCCCTCTCAAACCGGTCCATTGAGTGCAGCAGGAAATATGTTTCTTCAGGGGAGGTATGCTAGACCTTATGAAATTCTTATATAAAAAGCGGTAGTAAAACAGGTTGTTTAGAGTTCTAAGCAGGATTGGCCATATGTCGATTTTTGAGCCGCTACGAGATTTTTTTCGTAGACGCGTGGTAAAGAAACTGAATGAAAGCGCCTCAACGACTCGTTTAGTCCGAGAGCGCGTTGAATCCAAAATCGGCTTTGTCTACCCGGGGGCAAACTTCATAGATAGCATCCAGATAGCTGAGCAGGGCGTCGGGTATGTCGATTACGGTATTAGTCCGCTAGGTGATCGCCTTTACATCAACCGAATTAAACTTGAGCCCGGCCGCCAGCTGCAGTGCATCGGTCTACACGTATTATGGCTTCTCTGGCTTAAGCACGGGTTACCTATTGTTCCGATGAACCATAATGCCTTGTCCGATGACTGCTGGGATCGGACACGAGGGCGATTGGCGGCGGCCGGCGCACAGATCGGGGAGGAATTGCGCAGCGACGAGCAAATGATGATGGAGCAACAACGCTGGCAGCATCTGCTACCGAAACCCGGGCATGAAAGCTTGATACGGGAGCTGAAAGCGTCACCAGAGTGGCCCCATATCCAGACACGTTTCGAAACCTGGAAAGACCTATGAATCCTCGATCCTCCGCGCCAATCCAAGCGAACGCCGGCTGAGCGTCGTCGGGTTCCAGCAATTGGCCGCCGTGCCGACAGCGGTGGAATGGGTCGCCAATATCGACAACCCAAGCACCCGCCTTATTGAAGCCCACATCGCGCTCCACAAGTGGGGGTAGGGCAGCGGCAATAATGCGCGAACTTTATCGAAAAATGCTTGGGCCGCCGTAGAACCGATCATCACCACAGCGACGGCAACCGCTAAAACTTCAAGAACACGATTTTGATTTTCTATCTATCGACATATCCTCGTGACGACACAAGTAGCCGCTCTGATTAGACCTTAGTCTGTAGTTCTTTTTCGATGTCGGTCAGGTTCTGTGTAAACGCTTGATCAAGCAAGCTCGGTTTTTTTCCAAGGTTTTTTTCAGGTTCACGCTCTGCAGCGTAAAGCGTCACTGCATCCGGGTTTACTTGCAGGTGCTGCTCAAACTGTTCCCGCACCTGTTGTCACAATTCGGCTTTGGTCATTCAGTCACTCCCGTTTTAATTGTGGCAGGCGATACATCAGCTGTAGCGTGTGTGTCACATCGCTACTGTCATACGATCAGCCGGATACTAAACTTTACGCTTTCGCTGGCTGATGCTTTCGCCTATTCATCATAGAGCCCCTCGGGCGAGATCACCACCATGCGCTTTTCATCCATCTCGGTTTGGCTTCATGGATCACTAGCAGCTCAATGGTTCGGCCGCATCCCCCGTGGGCATTCATGCCTAATGACCAATTCTCATCATCATCCCGCGTTAAATGAGATCACGAAAGGACCTTTTGGTCGGCGAGGAATTCCCTTCCACAATTACCAGACGGCAGTGCGTAACGGTTGGCCTGACCGGCATCGGCATGATTAATCACTCTGGCGCCTTCCTGCATTATCCTCGAGAGCGAGAACATCACGCTCTTCTACTGCCGCTGTCGAGCAGGTGCTGGGCGCTGTTTCCTACTTACACAACTGCATTGCGATGGTATCGAATTCTCGGTCAAAACTCGCCCTCTCTGCAGCGCTCAAAAAACCTTGCTCTTCTACAAAACGGTCAGTTTGCTGTCGGATTTCTTCAATACTTTTGCTCATGCGTTCAGCTTCACTTTGAGTAATTCTGCGTGCTTTTCGCGTGGTGCCGATATCAGCACTCAGAACATTTGCTCGCGCCGATATGTGGGCTTGCCTGGTATCAATGATCTTCCCACCAATCTCACCAACAAATTCGCGCTGGCCTTGTAGGTCACAACTGGGCAGATCAAGATTCTGTTGGGCTGCTACAGCGTTCAAGTTTAAAGCTAACAATGAAGCCGAAATTTTATATTTCATGAGTTCTTTCCATAATGGTTTGTCGCTTTGCCGCACTTCATACACTCAGACCTCTGAGGTCGCAAACGGTTACTACGCCCTGGGTCGGTTTCGTAGATATCTAATCAGTGCCGCAAGGGTGACTAGGGCTATCACCGAGAGGAAGATCGGCAGCCGATCAGGTTTCAGGTCGCCAAGGAAATGCTGTAATGCTTCTCCGGCCCAGTAGCCGGCGCTGACAAACAGGATGGGCTGGAGTGGATCACTCTGTTCAGTCTCGAGCAGATTATCATTGAACATTTCGAGCCCCTCGTTTGCTCGATGTTGAACAGAAAATGCGTCCTGAGAATGCCGAAGTGAGTGATCCTGGGTTGACCGCTTTCATCGAGTACGGGTTGGCCTGACTAGGTCTTTTCCTCGCGCTCATCGGCCTGTGGAGCACCGCCAGAGTGCTGTGCTCGCCCTTACGAATCTGCCCGCCAGCTTTTTTGGCTTGATTGAAAGTCAGCCAACGGTCTTGAGTGAACCCCTGCAATCTGGCCTCTGCCCAGAGCAGCGGTAAATTGATGCCCGAATACGGATGTCGCGTGATGGGGTTGACGGGGTAGGGTTGATGACCGATGTGAGCGTTGCCAGGTGAGGACCAGGTTTGATCCAGGGTGCAACGCCTTGATCTAACGTAGTAATGATCTTGTCAGTTACGTCTTGGTAGATATCGCGCATGGCAGATTCCTTGAGAAAAAACGGAGGAACGCCGTGCCCGCCGGGGAGGGTTAGAAAGGGAGCAAGGGCAGAGGTGGCCCTGTGGTCGACAATTTCCTCGCTGGCAAGACGGCCTTTTAGCGTAATTAAATCATCACGCCTTGAAACGCCGTACGAGGCCATCCAGCTCAGTCGAGAGTTTCGAAAGGCGTGACGAGTCTTGGTTAGTGGAATGAGCTAACTCTTCGACTCTCAACGCATCATCCTGAATTTGGGCGATGTGGCGATTAATGTCTTCAGCCACTTGGTGCTGCTCCTCCGCAGCAGTAGCAATTTGAAGCGTCTGCCCTCTAATGTCCTCTACCGAATGACGGATGTCTTCGAAGCTAACGCGCGCCTCACCTATGGAGGAGACGCTTGTCTGCGAGAGAGCCAAGCTAGTCTCGATGTGGCGTGTCACTTCTTGCGTTTTACGCGAAAGTTTTCCTAGTAGGCCATCGATCTCGCCTGTTGAATCGGCAGTGCGCTTCGCCAGGGCGCGCACTTCGTCTGCTACCACGGCGAACCCTCGACCTTGCTCGCCAGCCCGAGCCGCTTCAATTGCAGCATTAAGCGCGAGTAGATTAGTCTGCTCTGCAATACTGCGGATCGTATCTAAAATGGTGTTGATATTGCGGCTGTCCTGTTCCAGCACCGCCATTTCCTGCGCTGACTCAGTCAGACTGCCGCTCAGCCGGTTAACGTTACTGGTGGCGAGTTCTATCTGGTCGTAGCCTTCTTGTACTTTGTAATGACCCGCGTCCGCTGCGGTAGCTGCCTGGCTGCAAGAGCGGGCCACTTCGTTGGAGGTGGCGACCATCTCATTGAACGCGGTTGAGACCATTTCGATTGCTTCGCGCTGGCGTCCGGCGACTTCGTTCATGCTTTCCGCCGTTTGGGTGGTCTTGCCCGATGCGTGCTGCAACTCAGCGGAGGCTTGCCCGATGCTTCTTATGAGCTGGCGAATCGTCCCGAGAAATTTGTTGAACCAGCTTGCTAATGTTGCTGTTTCATCCTTTCCTTGAATGGCCAGGCTTTTAGTCAGATCTCCTTCTCCTTGCGCTATCGACTCCAGACCATTCGATACGCTAAGTATTGGGCGGACAATGAACCCAGAAAAAAGTGCGCCCATTAGTGCAAGAACTAATGCCAAAACAGCTGTTATGAGTGTGATTTGCCAAGTAAGGGTATTGGTCTTGGCCATCACTTCATTGCGTTCGATTAGACCGATAAACCTCCAACCAAGCTCGTTGCTAGGGTAGACGTTCACCATGTAGTCAGTGCCATCAATATTTAACTGTCCAAGCCCGCTTTTGATGCCATCCAAAAATAAATAGGCACCACCAAGATCCTTTAGCTGTTTGAAGTTGTGCCCAGGATTGCGGGGGTCTACCAATACATTTCCGTTGCTTTCCACGACCATCAGATAACCAGTGTCACCCAGCTTGATACTATTTACTAGATCACCAAGTTGTTGAAGTGACACGTCAATACCTATAACCCCTCGAAAGGTGCCGCTGGCATCGCTTACGGTCCGCGCTGTACCTAACAGCGCAGTATTAGCCTTAGCGTAGTAATAAGCTGGCGTGCGAACAATCTTTCCCGGTTCAGCCATAGCAGCTTTGTACCAAGGTCTTAACCGGGGATCATAACTGGATTGACTAGGGTCATCTGGCCAGACTACGTAACCCCCATCCGTCATACCCATTTTTAAGTAGGTCGTAGCCCTATGAGTTGCCACGTAGGGCTCGAAGAATTTCATAGCCACACGTCCGCTCTCCGTCATGGGGAACTGAGCGGCCTCTGGTGAAGTGAGGTTTTTCAGCCCGCTTAGCGACATCGTAAAAGGCAGATTAGCGAGATAATCCACGTCCTTTGCGATGGCGGTGAAAAAACCTTCCATACTCTGGCTAACCAAAGCCATTTGCTTCGAGCTGTTCTCCTGAAAATCGTCCAACGCCTGGCTGCGCAGCTTAAAAACCACCAGTACAGCTACAACAAACACCGGGATGCAAGCTGTCAGGGTGAAAAGCGAAACCAACTTATGTTTTATATTCATTTTTAAGTCTCCGGTGAGCAGAGCGAGCAAGTCAAGCCTGAACCTAAATGCTGTATCGGCTTACGGCCCATAAACTTGAGTCTAATATTACTGATCGGCGGGTCCGATCCAAAATATTTCACAATTATAGATAAGTATTTTTGGTCGCTTGATATGCTCTATGGTCTTTCCGATCATACCGAGTGCGCTTCGCAAGAGTTGTTACCGATATATCGCTTACAGCCCAGCGACTATGTGGCTGGATCAGCGCAAAATTTAAGCCCAAGCTTGCTGCTACCTCTCAAACTGAGCGCAGACCACTCTCGGTTCGACGATCTCGATTCTGCGTTGGCTGTTAGCAGAAAAATTCTGCAGAGATATTTGGACGCGTCGATAACGATCGCCGCGTTGACCGCCTGACCGCACATCCACATCACGTGCTCCACGAGGCAAGATTAAAAAACCGGCCTTATTATGCAGTTTCTAAGGTCATCACGACATTCTGGATAGTTCTTGGGATCACTACGCCGATAAAAGGCCTGACGGTAGCCAGAAACCTCCAGCGCGTAAATCGGACTCGGCTTCGCATCGGAATGGGGCTGGGCCGTGGTCAAAGAAGATTAATGAATAACGCAGACCGAGGATTACATTCAGATCTACAGAGAGGGGGAATGATATTATTCATATATCCTAATCTTTTTTGAGGTGCAAATAAATACTGTAAGCTATATCAATACGGCCTGCTTGCATACCTATTTTCAGGCTGGGTAACTGGTTGAAATCTCCTGTTTAAAGTAGGGATCTTGAGAAGCCACAATCTGTTAGAATTTGAACACATTCATGTCAGGAAGTTGGTGTTTGCAAGGCGGTACAAACTCCTCCCTATAGCTTGGGGGATGGCTGCAGATGATCTCTTGGTCCCTTGGTAATTTGCTCTGGCGCGACATGCCTACCCGATTGGGCCTATGGTCAGCGGTTTCTCGATAGTGCAATCGTGGGGTCTTCGACGAGTTGTTCAAGCGACTTTACATCCGCTTGAGCTAACGAGTTTTGATCGGCTTCAATGCCTGGGTGCTCGATTCCACTGCAGAACGTGCAACCCGATCCCCATTAAGCATCGGAAAAAGGGTGGGTGAATCGTTAGATTACTCGCACAGGCGCAGTATGGTCGGCTTGACGGCAAAACTCAGATGTTTGCGCGATGCCAGCATCATGCAAATCAAATTTAGGGCTTTCAATGAGTCTCAAGCCATATAGGTTTGCCTAGAAAGCCTGCTGACGTTTATTAAAATTTTCTTTTCTGTTAGCGGCATGTAATGGGCCGGACATTTGGTAGGCAGGAGAGAGTCCTGCAGGAATTAGCTTTTTTTGGAGAGTGTATGCTTAAAACATTAAGTCGGGTGCTGGCCAACATATCTGTAATGTCGAAACTGTCAATCGGGTTCGGACTCATCATAATCCTAACAGTCTTGATCGCTTATACTGGGTATTCGGGCATTTCGATCATGAACGACCGCAGTGAAAGAATTGGCGATATTTCAAAACTAGGAGCGCTGACGAGAGACATAAGAATTGAGCGTTTATCATACATCTTGAACTCTGATCAAGAGCATGCCCTGTCTTGGCTCAATGCGTTGGACTTGCTAGAGTCTCACGTGGATAAAACTCGGCTTAACTTTAATGTTCCAGTAAATATTTCTCTTTTTGATTTAATGAAAAAGGTATTGGTTGATTATCGGAGTCAGTATTTCATTGTTGTGAAAGGTACCGAGGCTAGGGAGGCTACGCGCGATTTACGCGCACGATTTGCTGAATCTGCAAAGCAAGAATTAGACAAGCTAGAAGTGTTTGCAAATGGGATAAATGGAAACTCGGATTTGCGTTCAGTGCTTGGCGTAACCACGGCGCAATATAATAAGATGAGGCTTGACGTCAGAGAATATACTTTTACTCGCGGCAAGAGTGCTCAAGACAGAGCACAGGATTCACTGGCTGCACTGCTGGAAAATGTTAAAAGCCTTGAGAGTTATTCATTTCCCGCTGAAAGCCTCAAAGTTTTTGAAAGCACTTTGGTAGGATTTCAAAATACGTTAAATAGCTTGGCGAGCGAACAGCTAAAGATAGATCAAGCTCAAAGTAGTATCTCGGCTGATATAAAGATTTTGCTGGATGCTGCAGACAAACTTAACTCAACCCAAATCATGTTGCGTAAGGTCGATATCCATGATGCAGAGTACGCGTTGGCAATAGGGCTAGCCATAGCGCTTATTATCAGCGTGTTTGCTGCATTCATCATTGCACGACTGATAATAACCCCCTTATTATTGACGGTTTCAATTGCTGAAAAAGTGGCGAATGGTGACTTAACGTACGATCAACCACCAACCAGACGCGATGAACTTGGTCGCCTTCAAAACAGCATGCAAAAAATGACTCTAAATCTCCGCCTCTTAATGAATGGATTGAAAGATGGGGTTGTGCAAATTGCCAGTGCTGCTGAAGAGCTTTCAGCAGTTACAGAACAAACAAGCGTGGGTGTTCAAAACCAGAGGGTGGAAACCGACCAGGTCGCCACGGCGATGAATCAGATGGCGGCTACTGTGCAAGAAGTTGCTCTGAATGCAGAGCACGCCTCAGCGGCGGCAGTAGCCGCTTCCAAAGAGACTCGCTCAGGAGACGAGCTAGTCGCCAAATCAATCGACATAATTGAAAAGCTGGCTAATGAGGTTGACAATTCAATGTCAGCGATGGCGAATCTTAAATTAGAAAGCGACAAGATTGGGGGCGTTCTGGATGTAATAAAATCTGTAGCCGAGCAAACTAACCTGCTAGCACTCAACGCTGCAATTGAAGCCGCGCGAGCAGGCGAAGCTGGGCGGGGATTTGCAGTTGTTGCGGATGAAGTCAGGAGCCTGGCTCAGCGCACTCAAACTTCTACAGAGGAAATTGCTAGCTTGATCCAAAGCTTACATATAGGGACCGATAAAGTCGCTACGATTCTGGGGGATAGTCAAGTGTTAGTAGAAAGTTCAGTTGAGTTTACTCGGCAGACGGGCCTATCTTTGGGAAGTATAAGTCGTTCAGTCTCGGAGATCGAATTGCTTAATCATCAGATCGCAACATCGGTGGAAGAACAAAGCGCCGTAGCTGAAGAGATCAATCGAAGTATCCTACATGTGCGGGATATATCAGAACAAACTGCAGCCGCCAGCGAGGAAACAGCATCTTCAAGCACTGAGTTGGCCAGATTAGGCGTACAGCTGCAGACGATGATAGGTAAATTCTCGGTTTAAACTCAAGTGGTTCTAGATCAGAAAAGCAGTATCTGATCTGGGCCGTTGAGCAATGGTGGCGGATACGTTGTCTGCCAATCCTTAAGTCCTGCCAAGCTAGCACTCGACAGATCGCCGATGCGAAAAAATGGGACTTTGTAAAAATAAGTCCTGGCCGAGGGCTGGCTAATGCAATACGAGGTGTCAGCCAACGCGAAGCGAAAGCAGCGGCACAAATGATTCAAAGGCAGCGCTCCTCAGGCTTTTTTTGAGACAGAAGCCCCTGCTTTTGCCAAGAGCTCAAAAGCTTTTGTGAACGCGTTAAAAATATTCCGTCCCTTCATCGGTAAGCGTCATGCCTCTAGAAACACGATTGGAAAGCTTGACGCGAGCCAATCCTCCAGAATCAACATACCTGCTTGCTGTAGGCTAAAGCCCTAGAGAGGGTGCAGCAAGGCGGCCCTAGCGGGCTGCCGCTTGGAAGGCATGGACGGGGGGCGACAGATGTTCGCAATGATCTTGCAATGTTAGTTTTTTTAATACCAGACCATAGTTTATTCTGCTTTTCGAGTTACCCCGAACTCGGGATACTAAATGTCAGAGCCACGGCGCTTTCAAAGGTAGCCAGCATGCGAACCAAAAATAGAACAGTGCCACACGCCTTAGGATAAAGTCCCGAGCGGTAGCGCAAACCAATTTCTTTTAGCTAACGGCGTAGCAAGCACCACTGGTAGTGCCGGATATAAGGGCTGGAGTCTGTGTTTTGCGCGGACCCTTCCATTAAATAGTGTCTGCTGACAGCTCAGTTACAGTTGCTGTTGTGCGCTTATCACTTTCCAGTGGATATTATTAAGGGTCAGTATAAATCGGTCAGGACGTGAGTGCATGGGATGAAAATTGAAAGCCACACGGCGCGAATAAATTTACGGTACGAATAGTTTCCTATTTTCTACTGCGCTATGTTGTTGCATATGTCGATCGGTCAAGCATCGGCGTGGCGCTCTATTGATGAGTGATGAGCACTACGATTGGCTTCGATTTGAGCACTCAAGGGCTGGCTGCTGAATGTATTTTATAGGCTATTTTCTATTCAAGTGCCTAGCAAAATCTTTCTCGACAATTCAGTTCTTGTGGCAGTTGAGGGGGTGGTTGGCCATTATCTTATGGGGGTCTAACCATTTTAACTGAAAAAATGACTTTGGATTCATGGTGTTATCAGTATTTTTGACCTCAAGCGCTTTCATGCGAGAGGTCTTAGGAATTAAGTAGCGGACTCAGATTTACGATTATAGACAGCTGTTAAGAATGACTCTAGCTTACTTGCCTTGTCGGCGCTTTTGCAGCGTTTTCGAATTATACTTCGATTAATAGTTTGTGAATTTGATTTGGTTGGTTTTTACATTTTTGTAGAAGAAATGTTTTCTTCTATCAGATTGTATTGTTTGGTTTTAGGGTTTTCACCGGTATATCCAGGATTGCTCAACTCTGGCGCATGATTAAACCTTTCGTGTTGTGGGTTATATTTAGCTGTTTGAATCACACTAAAAGCCTTTAGATCTCCGCAGCGGCTTCCATTGTTTACAGCAAGGTTTGTCAAAATTTGGCGGCGCAGAAAGTGCTTGTCTGATCCGTTGGCTTTCTACAGTAAAGCGATTTCGGTGACTTGAGTTTACGAGGTTAAATATGAATATAAAACAAAAGTTGGTTTCGCTTTTTACTTTAGTGGCCTGCTTGCCTGTGGTTGTGGTTGCTATTCTTGTAGTCTTCAAGCTGCGGACTCAGGCATCAGAGGATTTTCAAGAGAGCAGCAAGCGTGATATGGGATCAATCATTCTCAGTATGCAGCAGTTTTTCTCAGCGATTGAAAAAGATATTGATTATATCGCAGATCAGGCTCTGATAGCTTCTACCAGCGGATTGAAGAAATTTTCCTCCGCAAATGCTGCTCAGATCCCTATGACTGAAAGCGGGCTTAAAGTGATGCAATTCTTCGAGCCCTATGTGGCAACTCACAGGGCTACGACCTACTTAAAAATGGGTATGACGGATGGGGGGTACGTAGTCTGGCCAGATGACCCTAGTCAATCCAGTTATGATCCACGGGTAAGACCTTGGTACAAGGCCGCAATGGCACAACCTGGAAAAACGGTTCGTACTCCGGCTTATTATTATGACAAGGCAAATACAGCCCTTCTCGGTACGGCCAGAACCGTGAGTGATGCTAACGGAGTTCCCCGCGGCGTAGTGGGGCTAGATGTCTCTTTGGATCGGCTCGGAGATCTTGTTAGAAGTGTCAAGCTTGGCGAAACTGGATTTTTGATGGTAGTGGAAAGAGATGGCAACGTTTTATTCGACCCCCGCCAGCCGGAGCACAATTTCAAAAAGCTAAGCGATCTAGGCGCTTCCTATTCACATCTAGACGGGATTAAAAGCGGGCCCGGTCTAATAGAGTTGGAAGGTACGACCTATATGGTAAATGTGGTCCCTGATAATCAGTTGGGCTGGAGGTTTATAGGTCTGATCGAGCGCGATGAGGTGATGGCTGAAGCAAATCGCTTGACTTGGCAGATTGCTACGATAACAGCAGTACTAACATTAGTATTGGCGCTAATGGGAGCGTTTTTTTCAGGATTTATCGTCCGCCCAATCCGCAGTGTCTCAGATGGTTTGGAATCGATCGCGCAGGGCGACGGTGATTTGACCAAAAGCTTGGTTGTACAAGGTAAAGATGAAACCGCAGCCTTAGCGAGGTGGTTTAACGAATTTCTAGGAAGCATACGCGATCTTGTCGGTAGTATCGCCCAAGCATCTACCGATCTGCGACATGCTTCAGAAGCCACCACCCAGACGGCCGACAGTATGAGCGACGTCGCTGGCCGACAGCGCGGAGCAATCGAAATGGTCTCAACCGCGTTCAATGAAATGGTCGCCACCTCCAACGAAGTGGCCCGCTCTTGCAGCCAGGCAGCTACCGCAGCGGACGCGGGTCATCACAAAGCACAGGAAGGCTGTGGTCAAATTGAACGAGCGACCAGCAACGTAAATCTTCTCAGTGGCAGTCTCACCAAGTCAGCACAGGAAATGGCAGTGCTGGAACAGGACAGCCGCAATATCAACACCATTTTAGATACGATCCGCAGTATTGCAGAGCAGACTAATCTACTCGCGCTCAATGCTGCAATTGAGGCGGCTCGGGCTGGCGAACAAGGTCGAGGGTTCGCCGTGGTAGCAGACGAAGTGCGCGCCTTGGCGAAGCGCACTGCCGATTCAACAGGCGAAATCGATGATTTATTAGGAAATCTGTCACGTAAAACGCAAGAAGTGACACGCCACATCGAGACTAGCTTGGCTCTCTCGCAGACAAGCGTCTCCTCCATAGGTGAGGCGCGCGTTAGCTTCGAAAACATCCGTCATTCGGTAGAGGACATTAGAGGGCAGACGCTCCAAATTGCTACCGCTGCGGAGGAGCAGCACCAGGTGGCTGAAGAGATCAACTGTCATATTGCTCAGATTCAAGAAGACTCGATGGATGTGGAAGTACTCGCTCAGACTACGAGCCGGGATTCGTCACGCCTCTCGAAGCTATCCACCGAACTGGACGTCTTAGTACGGCGCTTTAAGACCTGACGTGCCGTTGGATCAATGACGTGTACAGCGTTTGAAAAGCAACGCGTCCTTGGATTCGAAGGCTATAAACGTGTCCCGGTGAATCAACGTGGTCAACGCAAAAGGCTGCAATCTTGAAAGTTCGACAGTTTTTTTATAAATGAGAGGGCGGTGATGACCACTCTGATGAAAGGAGCTATGAGGCTCAGTGACGCGATTGAACACACTGAGCTAAGTAAGGCCAAGTTGGTGGCCGGCGCCGACGCTATGAGTCGAGAAATGATGTGGGTCCACATTGTCGACCATCCAGAGATCTGTAACTGGGTAAAGCCAGGAGAGCTGCTCTTGACTACCGGTTATAACTGGCCAGAATGCGATGACGAATCGAGGGAACTGGTAAAACAACTCAGCAAAATCGGGTTGGCAGGGGTTGTTATGGCTGTCCCGCATTTTCGAGAGCATTTCTCAAGCGCTACTATTGAAGAGGCCAACTTTTGTCAGCTGCCGCTGCTAGAACTTCCATGGGGCATCCAGTTCAGTGACATAATGCACGATGTACTCGCCCGCATAATTGTTGTTCAGGCAGAGGTCATCAGGCGGTCAGACCTGATTCACCGTACATTGACGGAAGCGGCGTTAGAGGTAAACAACCTTGCCGGGTTAGCGCGTGCATTACACGCATCCTTAGAAAAGCGGGCGGTAGTGGTCTCTATCGAGGGGGATCTTCTCGGAGCATCAGGCGGGCCAGTAAGCGAAGATGATGAGCGGCGTTTTATTAGAATGATTGACGCGCGCAGGGCGAGCGAGCTGTTTGGAGAGAATATTTCGTCTCCCCTGACGGTGAGCGACCACCCAAACGAACGACGCGTGGGAGGCGTAGTTAGATTGCGTGGGGAAATTGTTGCTGTTATCTGGCTAGTTAGCGAGACTGGGGATTTTAGTGAACTGGACATTCGTGCTCTAGAGCATGCCGTGGTCATCGCAGCCTTGCACCTTACGTATCAGCGTCAGCTCACTGATCAAGAAACTCGTCTTGGCTACGCTTTTGTAGATGGACTGCTCGAGGGTAATTTTTCTGCCACACCAAGCGCAGTAGAGCGAGCGCAGAGCTCTGGTTGGAGCGAGACTAGGGATTACAGGGTATGCCTTGTACTTCTAAATGAGCCGATACCGCTTTCAGGTGAAGGGCTCGACCGTCGTTCAAAAATGGCTGACCGTGTTTCCACCAAGCTACGGTGTCTTAACGTTGTGCCGCTAATTTCGGTTTCATCGAACCACGTTAGCTTTCTGCTTCCGTCGGAGGTATCACCCAATATGGTGTGGAGATCGGTGCGGATTGAAGGGTGTGCGATGGCTGTGAGTAGGATTCACCAAGGGGGCGCAGGAATGGCTCTGGGGGCGGAGGATGTCGTGGCACTGATCCCATATTTGAAACCAGGATGTATTCACGACTTCGAGGAGGTGCTCTTTCCTCGCGCTTTGATGGGGGATGCTGATGCCCGCGTTCTCTTACTTAAGAAGCTGATTGACCCGTTGAAAAATCCGCGGCGTGGTAACTCTCTTGTCGATACCGTACTTTGTCTCGCCAATGAAGGGTTTCAGCTGTTAAATACATCGCGTGCACTTAATATTCATATAAGCACCTTGCGGTACCGGATTGAGCGAATTGAAAAACTTCTAAAAATTTCCTTAGATAATCCGGATGACCGGTTTCGACTGCAGGTTGCTGCTCAAATGCATTCGCTGGTTTCCGAAGCCTTCTGAATGCGGTGACGTGACAGTCGGAAAGTAACGTACTGGTTCAGCAAGCCTTCTGAGTAATCCGAGGGAACATTTTTAGCGGAAAAATTACCTGTTTGACAGTACGTGGTAAAGTTTAAACGGTCCATCTGAGCTTAGAAATCGTAGTTTGGGTACTAACCTTTAGGTTTTATTTGCTACTTGTCGAGCGTATCTACGGCTATGGATGGCTCGGTACGATTCGAGAACCGACATACAATGGTGACCATAATGATTCCGAAACAAATTACACCTGCGACCACTCGTAGTCAGCATATATCCAACGGCGTCGCCGTTGCGCATCCGATTAAAGTAAGTCGCGCGGCAGGTGCCTACATTTGGGACGACCAGGGTAAAAAGTACCTCGATTTTGTGGGGGGTATCGGAGTGCTCAACGTTGGACACAATCATCCTAGGGTGGTTGAGGCTGTACGAAAGCAGCTTGAAATGTTCTCGCATGTATGTTTTCAAGTTACAGCATACGATCAATATATTGAGCTTGCGGCCAAACTGAACAACCTGATCGGCGGGTCTCTACATTACAAATCAGTATTTTTAACCACCGGTGCTGAGGCAGTCGAAAATGCGATCAAAATCGCACGCGCCTATACTAATCGCCCGGGTGTGATTGCATTTCGTGGAGGTTTTCATGGGCGTACGCTTATGGGTATGAGCCTTACGGGTATGAGCCAACCCTATCGACAGAACTTCGGTCCGCTTGCGCCAGATATTTATCACACCCCATTTCCTAATGATTATCGGGGCGTCTCTACCGAAAAGGCTTTGGCCGCTCTCCAAGAAGTTTTCGACACCCAGATCGCCGCAGACAGAGTGGCGGCAATTATTATTGAACCAGTCCAAGGTGACGGAGGTTTCATCTCTGCCCCTGTTGACTTTATGCACGCGCTGCGGAAGAAAACACAGGAGTTAGGGATTGTCCTAATTTGCGATGAAATACAGACCGGTTTTGGGCGCACGGGTAAGCTTTTTGGCTTCGAACACTCAGGCATTCAACCTGACCTCGTAACTGTCGCTAAAAGTATGGCAGGAGGCTTGCCTATTTCCGGCGTAGTTGGACGGGCGGAGATCATGGACGCACCTCTTCCAGGGGGCTTAGGAGGTACTTATGGTGGCAATCCGCTAGGTTGTGTGGCTGCGCTTGAAGTTATAAAGATTTTTGAGTCTGAACATTTACTTCAGCGAAGCCGAAGCATTGGAGAGCAGCTTCTTGCTGGTTTTACCAAGTTTGAGAACGAATTCAAATCCATAGGTCACGTACGTGCCATCGGTGCCATGGCTGCTGTAGAGTTTGTAAGCGATCGTATCGGCAAAGTGCCTGATGCCACAATGGCACAAAATGTTATCGACGCTGCGCGCGAAGAGGGTTTGTTACTAATTAAATGTGGCGTTTACCGTAACGTGGTGAGATTCATTTGCCCGCTGGTGATTTCAGAGCAAGATGTGGCAAAAGCTCTTGCCATGTTTGAAAGAGCGTTGGTTGCCGTCAATGCATAAAGGCCGTAGGCAAGTATTGTTCCAACATTTATGTTGGAGTCGCCCAGTGAGCACTATCTCACACTGCAACGAGAAAGCAAGATACTCTAAGTTTTGAGTCGCATGTGATTAAGATAGCCCTGATAGGAAGTTTCAACACAAGCCACGTTTCACTGAGTCTAAATTTTAGCACTGATATAGATATAGCAGGTATATAATCATGAAGGTTTTTCATTCGCCAGCTAGCTTATTACACGCGCCGGTTACCTATTTTCGCCGTGGTAAGGCTATCCCTCATTTGGAGCAGCCGGCGCGATACGAACTGCTACTCAACGCCGCGTTCACTGCCGGGCATGACATTGAGCTGGCAGGCGTTTTTGGCATTGAGCCCATTCAAAAAGTTCATAGTAGTCGATACCTCAGCTTCCTTAAGGAGGCATGGGATCGTAGATCCGAAATTGAGCCGGGGTTGGAGCATATATTACCTTCCCATTTTAAAAGGCCAGAAATGGATCAATATCCTAAGCATATCATTGGTCAAGTTGGTTTTCATATGGCTGACCTCTCGACGCCCATCCATGAACGTACCTATGAGGCGGTCATGGCAAGTTCGGATATAGCATTAAGTGCAGCAAAACACGCGATCGCCCATGGTCATGCCTATGGTCTTTGCCGTCCTCCTGGACACCATGCTTCAGTCGAAAGCGCTGGCGGTTTTTGCTTTATTAATAATACAGCCGTTGCCGCGGCGTATATGCGGGACACCCTTAATTGTCGGGTGGGGGTGATTGATATAGATGTTCACCACGGCAACGGCACACAGAATGTTTTTTATAGCAATGAAGATGTCGTGACCGTATCGATTCATGCCGACCCATCCAATTTTATGCCTTACTATGCTGGGTATGCCGACGAAACGGGCGTCAGCGCCGGATTGGGATATAATCTTAACCTACCGTTACCCCATGGCTCAGGTGATCAGATTTATCTCAATGCGATCGCTTATGCGCTCGAGTTTTGTCAGCGTCAAGGAGTTGAAGCCCTAGTCGTAGCTTTGGGACTAGACGCCTCTGAGGAAGATCCAAACGGCGCCCTGGCAGTCACAACTCGTGGCTTCTTCGCTTGTGGCCAGCTCTTAGGGAGCACCAAGTGGCCGACCACCTTGGTGCAGGAAGGTGGCTATCTGAGCGAAATTCTTGGCGAAAACCTAAAAGCTGTATTAGGCGGATTTGACTCGTCCAGGGGATCTCTCGCGGGATAGCCTGACTAAATGAGGCTCAAAGCCCCTAATCGGGATATCACTGACGCTGAGGTTAGCCTAAGTCTAACGAAAAAAGCAGACCTACTTGTCCGTAAGATGTTTGTTAAAAATATCAGTTACGGAGGATATTTAAGCGTAGGTCACTAAATAAGTCACAGCAGGGCTTGGCTAAGTATTACCAATGACCTGCTGTGCATCAGCCCTATAGCGCTCAACAAAGTCCGCGCAGGTCTCGGATCATTATCAAAAAGGTCAATTTAACGTGAGAGAAGTGGACAGCTTCATTGCTACTGTTGGGGATGAGATTCGTGAGATCTTAAACAGGATGCAAAATATACTGGATAGCGTGAATCAGGTTTACGACAATATTGATATGCTTCAGGGCCAATATATTAAAGTAAGGGATAATTTGGCGGCAGGTGTCGCGGTTGATACCATCGCGCTCCAGCGCTCGTATGAAGCCTTTGCATCGGAAATTAAAGTGTTCGAACGCATGACTAGAAGAGCTCTTGGTCTGATTGGCCGGCGCCTAGATGAAATTAGAAGTGAGGTAATATCTTTTAAAAGACTTTATGAGCATGTTCAGCTTTCACCGGGACTTGTCGATGCTGTAGAAGGTCTTATCGATGAACTGGATAGAATATGTAAAGCAGTAAAAGATGGTCTTGAATACATCAGCTCTTCTGTTGCACGTTTTGGCGTCCTCTAGTACACCGCTAGCTAGACGAGCAGACTCAGTCCGAAGTCAATATTTTGCTGGATGTGATGTTCATTTTTTTGTAGTAGGTGGCGATTGAGATTTGATGACCTGCAGTAGATGATTTTTTTGCCAGATAGTAAATTGGTTGCGGTCATGCTGAGATCAAAGTTTCCGCAGCGTCTAATCTCTGCATAATGTCATCTCTGAATTAAACGCTCGCTGAGTCATAGAGCCTTGTCCGTGTTTTATGTTTTTAAATGGGGTCTGACGTCTAGAAAGAGTTTGAATCTGCAGAAGTTTGTTAACGGCGTGCTGGTCCCTAAGCCTCGGATGAAATATTGACGAGATCTCCTTGTTGAAATTGAACATTGTTTTCTTGAGTTGTGCCACTAGTTGTTTTTGCTTTCGAAGTGCCGCTAGTGATGCTTAGTTCAACATCTGAATTTATCTTGGAGATGTATCAGCTTATTGATGGTGCAAAAATCTCAAGTAAATAATGCCGTGTCTGCGGACAAAATGATACTCCTTACCCAATTTTTCCCTCCTAGGTGCCAAGATGTCGCTTATTCAGAACATAAAATTTAAATCAAAGCTGCTCGCTGCTTTCGGGCTGTGCGCAGTCATTACGGTGGCGGTTGCGATGCTGGGTCAATTAGGCGGTCAGCGTATTTTCGTGTTGCTGGAAGGCGCAGTCGGAAACAACGTTCTCTCGCTGCAGAAAACCGCGTCAGCTAAAGCCCGGATTGTCGCCACAAATCGTGACCTACACCTTGCACTTGAGTTTGCGAATAGAAAAATGAGAGGCGATCAGGTAAACACTGCTATCGCATCGTTCCTTAACAACCAAGTGGAAGCAGACAAAGAGTTTCGGATCTACCTCACCACCCCGCTCGACGATGATGAGGCCGCCGCTGCCAGAGACTTCGATCGGGACTGGCCCGCTTATGTAGTCTCTGCACAGAAGGTATTTGGAATGCTCCAAACTGGCAATGTCGAACAGGCTGGTAAGGTTGCGGATGCTGAAGTCGACCCAATCTATACCAAGTTAATGAGTGAGCTTAACACCATCATTGAATCAAATACTCGACAAGCGGGCGAGTTGGTTCAGATCGGTAAAGAAACACGTTCACAAGTTACCTGGGTTTTGGTACTCGGTACCTTCATTGCCGTCGCATGCTCAATAGGTTTGGGGTTGTTAGTCACACAGTTGATCACCCGACCTCTCCATAAGTCTGTGGCGGGTGCAAGCCTAATCGCCGAAGGGGATTTGACTCAACCTATCATGGCAACTAGCACAGACGAAATGGGACAGTTACTAACAGCTTTGTCTGAGATGCAAGGCAACCTCAGAATAACCGTGCAGCAGATTGCTGATGCGTCGGACCAGGTTGCCTCGGCCGCTGAGGAACTGACGGTAGTAACGGAGGAAAGTACCCGAGGTTTGGTACGCCAAAACGACGAAATTCAGCAAGCGGCGACCGCGGTCAATCAAATGACCGTCGCTGTTGAAGAGGTGGCGCACAATGCCGTCAGCACTTCGCGGGTTTCCAGCGACACCGCTGACGAGGCCATCCGCGGTCAGAAACAGGTGCAGCAAGCCGCAAATGCTATGAAAGCGATGTTTACAGATATCACCCACTCGACGCTGCGAGTCGAAACACTGGCCAGCCAGATCCGTGACATCACTAAGATACTTGACGTGATTCGTTCAATCGCAGAGCAGACCAATTTGTTAGCGCTGAATGCTGCCATCGAAGCTGCGCGTGCTGGCGAGCAGGGACGGGGTTTTGCCGTCGTGGCCGATGAGGTACGGGCGCTTGCTCACCGTACGCAAGCCTCAACACGCGATATCGAAACGATGATCAGTCAGGTTCACACTGGTGCTGACGAAGCCGTTGAGTCAATGGCGAAGAGCAAAAATATGGCTCACAGTATCCAGTTACTTGCTACTGAGGCAGGATTAGCTTTAGAGCGTATCAGTGAAGGCGTCAACCAAATCAACGAACGAAATATGGTTATTGCCAGCGCAGCCGAAGAACAGGCCCAAGTCGCTCGAGAAGTAGATCAAAACTTAGTCAACATCCGGGATATTTCGGCGCTAACAGCTGCAGGTGCCAACCAAATTACCGCCTCAAGCCACGAGCTTTCACGTTTAGCAACGACATTAAACAGAGCGCTAGACAAGTTTAAGTTGTAATCGGTGTATAGGTGGACACCATCGCGTTAAGCGATGGAGTTAGAAAGATATGTTGTCCAGACTGTTACAATGATCCGCTCTGCTAGTCGTGGGCTATCGCTCTGGAATTCGTCCCGATCGCGCTTGTGTGGAACTGGTGTGGATGGCATTCCAGAATTTACGCCGCAATCTTGGCTCGCCAGTATGTGATGGTCAGACACTCACTGAGTTGGACCGCCTGCGCAACCATCTTCCGCATCTGGAACCGGTTATGCTTGGAGCCGCATCGGCTGCGCCTTGTTCAAGGAGAGAACCCAAGCGCGCATTGGTATTTACCGCGTACATTAATTTTTGATCAAGAGCCCTAGGACAGAAGCGTCACGTACGGTTCTGTGAGCTGCCGGGGGGGGGGGGGGGGGCCGGTTTTGGGGGGGGCGGGGCGGTGGGCAGGGGGCCGGGGGCGGGTTTTGTTTTTAGCTGGTATTTTATTTTTGTAGCAGGGCGCCGGGGAGGGGGGGGCCCGGGTTGTTTTGGGGGGGGGGGGGGGGGGGGGGGGGCGGCTCGATTTGCTGGGTAGCTGCGCAGTTGCAAGCGGACCGCGGCGATGATTAGCTTTATGCAGTCGGATAGCATAAGAGCTATCCGGTTCTCTGAGCTTACAAAAAGAGCTGCTACTCATTCTTTGAAAGTTGAATTAGGGAAGGCTTCCATCAGGGTGTTTCTAATCCAGTTTATGAACCATTCGGTACTTTCTGCCATCGCTTGCGGCGGTGTCAGAAGATAGTAGCCTCCCATCAGAGCTGACTCTTCGGGGCATCGAATCAACGAGCCATCAATCAATTCTGTCGCTACCAGTAATTCGTTAGCTAAAGCGATGCCGAGCCCGCGCTGTGCTTGGTTTAGCACTACATCAGCACTGACATGTGATATGTCAGTACTGACACGCGTGTTCAGTCCTTTTGCGGCGAACCATGCATTCCAATAATTGCCATGGTCGGTGTGGATAAGCTGGCACGAAGCAAGGTCTGCCAGCGTAGGTTTGCTTGAAAGGCTTGCGAGAAAAGCTGGTGAGCAGACGGGAAACGCAAGAGGTTTGATAAGTAGCTCTTTGGAGGCTGGGAGGCTCTCAGCCAATCCGTAAGCTATCCCCAGGTCGGCTCTCGCTGGATCAACCGATGTGAAAGAAAAATTGGGCTCAATAGAAATTTTGAGTCCTGGCCGAAGTCTGCGTAACTGCGCGATCCTAGGTGTCAGCCAGCGCGAAGCGAAAGCAGGGGCGCAGATAATTCGAAGCCATCGCTCCTCAGGCTTCTTTGAGACCGAAGCGCCGGCCTCTGCCAAGAGCTCAAAAGCTTTGGTGACCGCCTTAAAATATTCCGCCCCTTCCGCGGTCAGCGTCACTCCCCTGGAAGTACGATTAAATAGCTGGACATCAAGCCACTCCTCCAGAATTTTAACGTGCCTGCCTATTGCGGGCTGGGTGACATGGAGCGCTTGAGAAGCTGCAACGTAGCTGCCCAGACGCGCTGCCGCTTCAAAAGCACGAACTGCGTTGAGAGGAGGCGTCCGATAGAGGTTCATGGCAATTTCCTGGTGTTATTTTTGACACTAGCCCGCAGCTTATTCTGCTGTTCGAATTAGCTCAAACTCAGGATACCCGCCCTCTGAAAGATGGCGGTGCTCAATGCGAAAATCCGCGCTAGTGTTGCATGCGGTTTGACAGCAAGGTGTTCACCTCTTCACGACTAGGCGCGTAAGCCCCGGCATGCGAGCAAGACACCGACGCACAAGCAGCGGAGAACTCCAACCGTGCGTGCGGTTCTTGGATGCCTAGAAACGTCGATGCGAGCCAGCCGGCCATACTCGAATCGCCTGCACCCACTGTATCAGAGACTTCAACGGCGATCGCGGACTGTTCAAATTTCAGGTCGGCATCATACAACACCATGCCTTTTGCTCCACGGGTGAAAAGAATCTGCGTACGAGTATTCATTGTCCGCAACTCTCGAAGGGCCTGTTCTTCGTTCAATCCAGGGTATATCTGGCGAAGGTCCTCATCCGAGAGCTTTATGATATCTGCAAGCTCCACCATGGCCGGGAAAGTCAGCTCGCGGTAGCGAGTGTCCATAAGGTTGCGCCAGTTCGGGTCATAGCTAATCAGCTTGTCTTCTTCCTTTACTCTCCTGGCCACCTCAACAAGCCTGTCCCCCAATGGCTGACGGGCAAGGCTGATACAGCTGAAGTGACAGAGTCGAGCCGCATCCAACCATCCTGCCGGAAGTTGGTCCACATCAAAAAGTAGATCGGCCTCGCCCGCAAAGAAATACCGGGGAGGGTGGCTGGAGGGCACGATCGCTACCAGAGGGTCAGCGTTAACTCTCTGGAGGAATCTCATATCCAAGCCGGAAGCCTTCGATTGCTGCGCGAGCTCATCGCCCAATGAGTCGGTACTGATCGAGCCTGCGAATGCGGTGGGCACGCCCAGGCGGCTCATTGCGCGGGCCACGTTCCAAGGCGCGCCACCTGGATAGCCCTGCCACTGTCCGGGCGAGTGTTGAACCACGTCGGTCAGAGCTTCACCAAACACAACAACACTCGGCAATTGCATATTATCCTCTCTTGTATCCGGCTGGGGCTCTATTGTGCCCGCCATCGATAGGCGCGGTCTCACCGTACCTGCGTGATCGGTAGCGATGGGTAAAGACTGTCTCGGTTGAAAAGTTTCACGGCTGTAGTGCGCCGGTAGTCGCTGGGCGTCTGATGCATTTCATGACGGAAGTGGCGATTGAAATTGGAGACGTTTTCGTAGCCTACCTCGAAGCAGATTTCGGCGATCGAGAGCTGTGTCTGGACGAGTAGCCGACACGCGCGTTGGATGCGCAGCTTGCGCATCAGGTCCATGAATCCGTGGCCAGTGATTCGTTTGAAAAAGCGCGAAAAACCGGCCTCGCTCATCCCAACTCGCTCGGCGATGACAGATAGCCGGACGTCGGATGTGAGCTCATTGATCAGGTAATCGAATGCCTGATTAATTCGCTCCGAGCTGCGTTCGTTCAATGAAGGCGAGTAGCAGGCGCTGGCCAATACCCGAGTCTCTCGCTTTGGCGCCCTTGCAAGGGTGCCTATCAGTTGCAGGAACATGATCAGGCGCTGAAGCCCGGTCGCCTCGCCGATTCCCTCAAGCAGCAAAGCGGCCTCAATGGCCGTCCCCCCAGTAAACTCGATCCCACGTTGTGCCAGCTCAAACAGCGTTTTCAGCTCCGACAGCTCAGGCAGTGAACGTTGGAGGTCAAGCAGGGCGGCACCATCAAACTGCAGAACCACATCGCGGCCCACGAGTTGCTCTCCCGGCGCGACGTCCCCCATCCAGTCATGGGGCAGACCGGGGCCAATCAGTGCGACATGTCCTGCTGTGAAGGGCCCGATGTAATCCCCGGCTAAAAGCTTGCCGCTTCCTTGCCGAATCAGGTGGATTTCATATTCCGGATGGTGGTTCCAGCGGGCGAGATCGTATGGATAGTCGTGCTCGTACCATCGAAAGCTCTGATCGGGTTCAGGAAGGATGACCTCAAGATCTGCTGGTCGGTGCTCGAACAAAGCGGCGCGGTTATCAGGCATCTTGTGCCCCTTTTATAATTGTTCTGTGGATCGGATGTGCTAACCATACGCCGATCTCACCCGGCACTGATAGCTCAACTATTGCACCATGGTAATACTTTTTTGATTCCTGACTGATGTCGATGTCAAGGTCAAAAAAGTATCAGTTCGGCGTCCGGGATTCGTTTGAGGGCGGATCTGGTAGGTGATCTAATCGTCGCGTCCACCACTGCAATGTTGTCAGAATTTGCTTTGTAGTGGTCAACAACAAAAATAATAGCTCCGGTCAGATTGGCTTGGAGCGGAGAGCCCCATGAAGATTACGAATGCGCTAATTCTTTCTACTGGTCTGTCATTCGCCCTTGCCAGTCACGCCGCTGAAACGCTGACCATCGCGACGGTCAACAACGGCGACATGATCCGAATGCAACGGCTATCCAAGGTCTTCGAGCAGCAGCATCCCGACATCAAACTGAATTGGGTCGTGCTCGAAGAGAACGTTCTGCGTCAGCGCCTGACCACTGACATTGCTACTCAGGGTGGTCAGTTCGACGTGTTGACCATCGGCACCTATGAGACGCCAATCTGGGGTGCAAAGAACTGGTTGGAGCCCATGAAGGATCTCCCGGCCGACTACGATGTCGATGACATCTTTCCTGCCGTACGCCAAGGCCTCTCCGTCAACGATACGCTCTACGCATTGCCGTTCTACGGCGAAAGCACCGTCACGTACTATCGCACCGATCTGTTCAAGGCGGCAGGATTGACTATGCCGCAACAGCCTACGTGGTCGCAGTTGGGCGAGTTCGCTGCCAAGCTCAATGATCCTTCGAAGGATCAATATGGCATGTGCTTGCGCGGTAAAGCCGGCTGGGGCGAAAACATGGCCTTGCTCAGCACCATGGCTAACGCCTTTGGGGCGCGCTGGTTCGATGAGAAATGGCAGCCTGAACTCAATAGCCCGGAGTGGAGGGCAGCTGCGACGTTTTATGTGGATACCCTGAAGAAGTACGGCCCTCCGGGAGTATCCAGTAACGGGTTCAACGAAACACTGGCCCTTTTCAATAGTGGAAAATGCGCGATTTGGGTTGATGCAAGCGTGGCTGGATCTTTCACCACCGATAAGGAGCAGAGCCGGGTAGTCGACAGCGTAGGTTTTGCTCCTGCGCCTACCGAGGTTACCGACAAAGGGTCCTCGTGGTTATACGCCTGGTCATTGGCAATCCCTGCCACCTCCAAGCACAAAGAGGCCGCCAAATCGTTCATCACCTGGGCCACCTCCAAAAAGTACATCCAGCTAGTTACCGATAAGGATGGCATCACGAACGTGCCACCCGGTACACGCATCTCGACCTACAGTGACGCTTACCTCAAGGCCGCGCCGTTTGCTCGGGTAACGTTGCAAATGATGAAGCACGCTGACCCGTCGCAGCCTTCAGCCAAACCTGTTCCGTACGTGGGCATCCAATACGTGGTGATCCCCGAGTTCCAGTCCATCGGTACATCTGTAGGCAAGCTTTTCTCCGCTGCATTGACAGGCCAAATGTCGGTTGAGCAAGCACTGGCTTCTGCCCAGTCCACAACCGAGCGGGAGATGAAGCGTGCGGGCTATCCCAAAAAGTAAATAGCCTCTTACCTCCGCCGGCTTAGCGCCGGCGGTCACAGCCGTACAGGTAAATAATCATGAACACGTCCATTATTCGAGCCCAGCTTGCGGCCTCGGCGCCATCACGCGCACGCCGTTTGATCAATCCAGGATGGTTTCTGGTGTCGCCATCGGTTGCACTTTTGTTGCTCTGGATGATCGTGCCGCTGGCCATGACCGTTTATTTTTCGGTGATCCGGTACAACCTGCTCAATCCAGGGGAAAACGAGTTCGTTGGCCTGGAGAACTTTGCCTATTTCATGACAGATTCGGGTTTTCTTCCCGGAGCGCTTAACACGTTGATATTGGTGGGCAGCGTGCTGCTGATCAGCGTGGTTTTTGGTGTCCTGATCGCAGCCTTGCTTGAGGCGAGCGAGTTTTTTGGGCGCGGCATTGTCAGGGTGTTGCTCATTTCGCCTTTTTTCATCATGCCAACCGTAGGTTCGCTGATCTTCAAGAACCTGATCTTCCACCCTGTCTCCGGGATCCTCGCAGCGGTATGGAAGTTCTTCGGAGCGCAGCCCATCGATTGGCTGGCTCATTACCCACTCTTCTCTATCATCGTCATCGTTTCCTGGCAGTGGCTGCCTTTTGCGATCTTGTTGCTGATGACAGCTATGCAGTCGCTCGATCAAGAGCAGAAAGAGGCCGCCCGATTGGATGGGGCGGGTGCCCTGGCCATCTTCTGGCATTTGACCCTGCCACATTTGGCCAGACCCATCGCGGTGGTGGTGATGATCGAGACGATTTTCCTGCTGTCGGTATTTGCAGAAATCTTCACCACAACAAATGGCGGACCAGGCTTCGCTTCGACCAACCTTGCCTATCTAATCTACAACCAGGCACTGGTGCAGTTCGATGTGGGCATGGCTTCGGCCGGTGGTCTGATTGCGGTGGTGATCGCTAACATCGCGGCGATTGTGCTGGTGCGCATGATTGGCAAGAACCTGACCGACAAAGCCTGAGGACAACGCCATGATGACGCTCAAACAATCCCGGTCACTGCAAAGCGTACTGCTCGGCAGCTTGGCCTGGGTCACCGCTTTGCTGTTGTTCTTTCCGATCTTTTGGATGGTGCTTACCAGCTTCAAGACCGAGATCGACGCCTTCGCTACGCCGCCACAGTTCATCTTCATGCCTACGCTGGAGAATTACTTGCACATCCAGGAGCGCAGTGACTACTTCCACTTCGCGTGGAACTCGGTGCTGATTTCCTTCTCCGCTACAGCGTTGTGCATGCTGATCGCGGTGCCGGCGGCCTATTCGATGGCGTTCTATGAGACCAAGCGCACCAAGCAGACGCTGCTTTGGATGCTATCGACCAAGATGCTTCCCCCTGTAGGGGTGCTCATGCCTATTTACCTTTTGGCGAAGGGGGCGGGGTTGCTGGACACCCGGATCGCGCTAATCGTGATCTACACCCTGATCAACCTGCCGATCGTGGTGTGGATGGTTTACACGTACTTCAAAGACATCCCCCGGGAGATTTTGGAGGCGGCCAGGTTGGACGGGGCGACCCTGGGGCAGGAGATGCTGCGCGTGTTGCTGCCCATCAGCAAGGGTGGGCTGGCCTCGACCATGTTGCTCTCGATGATCCTGTGCTGGAACGAGGCCTTCTGGTCGCTCAACCTGACGAGCTCCAGCGCCGCACCTCTGACCGCGCTGATCGCTTCCTACTCAAGCCCCGAGGGTCTGTTCTGGGCGAAGCTTTCTGCGGTCTCAACATTGGCCTGCGCACCTATCGTGATTTTCGGCTGGATCAGTCAGAAGCAATTGGTTCGTGGGTTGTCCTTCGGCGCGGTCAAATAACGACGTTAGGCATTCACTGATTTCGCGAAGGCTCCAATTTCATACAGGACTTTACGCATGGCCACTTTGAAAATAGAAAATCTCAAGAAAAGTTTCGAGGGACTGTCCATCATCAAGGGCATCGATCTCGAGGTTAAGGACAAGGAGTTTGTCGTGTTCGTAGGGCCGTCGGGGTGTGGCAAGTCGACCCTGTTGCGCCTGATCGCGGGTCTGGAAGAAGTCACAAGCGGCACGATCGAGCTCGACGGCCGAGACATCACTGAAGTGACTCCTGCCAAACGTGACCTGGCCATGGTATTCCAGACCTATGCTCTGTATCCGCACATGACGGTACGCAAGAATTTGTCATTTGCCTTGGATCTGGCCGGTGAGAAGAAGCCGGATGTGGAAAGGAAGGTCGCCGAGGCCGCACGGATTCTCGAACTTGGTTCTCTACTCGACCGCAAGCCTAAGCAGTTGTCAGGAGGTCAGCGCCAACGGGTCGCTATTGGGCGTGCAATTGTTCGAAACCCCAAGATTTTCCTGTTCGATGAGCCACTGTCGAACCTTGATGCTGCCCTGCGTGTACAGACGCGCTTGGAGCTGTCCCGACTGCATAAGGAGCTGCAGGCGACCATGATCTACGTGACCCATGATCAGGTCGAAGCCATGACGCTCGCTACCAAGGTCGTTGTGCTTAACGCAGGACGGATCGAGCAGATTGGTTCGCCGCTTGAGCTCTACCATCACCCCGCCAACCTGTTCGTTGCCGGCTTCCTCGGGACACCAAAAATGGGATTCTTGCAGGCAACTGTCCATGCCGTGCATGCATCGGGGGTGGAGGTTAGATTCTCCTCTGGAGCCACTTTGCTCATTCCACGCGACAGCAGTGCGTTGTCGGTCGGGCAATCCGTGACGATCGGGATACGGCCGGAGCATTTGACGCTGGGCGTTGAAGGCCAAGTGCCGGTCACAACGGATGTCACCGAGCGCCTAGGCAGCGATACCTTCTGCCATGTGAATGTCGATTCAGGAGAAAGCCTGACGGTTCGTGTCCAGGGGGATTGCGAAGTGCCTTACGCCGCCCGGCGCTATCTCACCCTCGATGTCGCTCATTGCCATCTATTTGACGAGAGCGGTCTTTCGGTAAGCCCTGCGGCATCACGCGCGGCCTGACTTCCATCAGGCGCGCTCTCTCGATGAAGCGCGCCACGAACCACAAAGGTAGATTCAATGAAACGTCTCGAAGGTAAAAGCGCTTTGATCACTGGTTCCGCGCGCGGTATTGGCCGCTCGTTTGCCCAGGCCTATATCGGTGAAGGCGCTACGGTCGCTATCGCCGACATCAATTTGGAAAGAGCTCAAGCGACAGCCGCCGAACTTGGTCCGCAAGCTTACGCGGTGGAGATGGACGTTACCCGCCAGGCGTCCATTGATGCAGCAATCGCCGAGGTCGTTGCCCGCGCAGGAAAGCTGGACATCCTTGTGAACAATGCGGCGTTGTTCGATCTTGCACCGATCACCGAGATCACTCGGGAAAGCTACGATAGGCTTTTTGCAATCAATGTCAGCGGCACGCTGTTCACGCTTCAGGCCGCTGCGAAGCAGATGATCAGTCAGGGGCATGGCGGGAAGATCATCAACATGGCCAGCCAGGCGGGTCGCCGCGGTGAGGCACTGGTAGGCGTCTACTGCGCCACCAAGGCGGCCGTCATCAGCCTTACGCAGTCTGCTGGCCTCAACCTCATCAAGCACAAAATCAATGTCAATGCGATCGCCCCGGGGGTTGTCGATGGCGAACACTGGGACGGTGTCGACGCACTCTTTGCCAAACACGAGAATCGACCTCTAGGTGAGAAGAAGCGGCTCGTGGGCCTTGAAGTTCCGTATGGGAGAATGGGGACGGCAGAGGATCTGATAGGAATGGCTATTTTCCTGGCGGGCTCGGAGAGCGATTATATCGTCGCACAAACGTACAACGTTGATGGCGGTAACTGGATGAGCTGAGTGCAGGAGGACGGATGACCGGGGAGGTATACACTTTCCAGTGAGTCGGCGGTTTGACCCCGGCATCCTCACGATCGCTGCCGGACTCATGAGAGCCCGGCAGTGTGTTCCATCAGCCGATCGTTGAGGTGGGTGCTGGCAGCAAAGTTTTTGCAACCGCTTCCCCCAGGGGGGGAGGGGATCGATATAGGGCGGTAGATGTATCTGCGCGCCTATGGGGGCTTTCAGGTCATTCAAAAAAGCCTTATGGCTACTATCAGGATGGGCGTTAGATGCTTGCCCCTTGTTGAATGTGTCATGTGTCCGATGACATCTTCGCAACGAGGTACCTGGCCCAGATGAAACCATCTTCGATCGTTTGCGTACTGATATGGCGCAGGGACTGGCCGGATGCAGGGCGTTCATCCGACTGGCCGTGGTATTCAAATATGCTTGGTACCCCGCTCAAGCCATCTATTCCTGGGTAAATCAAAAGGCTTATCTCATCAATCAGACCAGCCTTCAAAAAGGTCCCGTTGATCACGCCGCCACCTTCGAGTAGCAGGGTCTTCAATCCAAACTGGGCGCCTAGCATCGCTAACGCTTGCTTAAGGTCTCCACAATGAGGGCCTGCGAAGAGATAGGAAATGCCCTGGTTTCGCAGCGCCTGCAAATAGGCATCCGATACCGAGTCGCCGAGAATGGAGATAATCCGATGCCCGCCATCAATAGTATCCGTCTGGTAGTGCAGTTTCCCGGAGGGGTCAATCACGATTGCAACCGGGTCCCCTGGTTCATGCGCTATGTAGTGGTCGCGCATGCCACCACTGTGTTCCGCAACAAGCGGTGGTTTTGAAGAGATGCCATCGAATGCTTCCATGGTCGTTCGGCCTATGATGAAACCGTCGCCACCCAAGCGGTCGGCAATGAGCTCGTAGTGGTTGCAAATGGTTTGCTCGCTGTCCCCGTTGGGGAGAGGTGTCCATCGAGAAGACACCAGGCGGCCATCCACGGAGCTGATCATGTGGCATATGATTCGAGGGGGCATGAGTTGTAAATCCCATCAAAATTGATATGCGGTCTGCTATCACGATTGAGCTGATGACATCGTGACCGTAGTTATTGTTGTTGTGTTACAAGGGTGTTTCTGGCAACCGCTGGAGACATGATCTGGCCGACAAGATTTTGCAGGTGATCAAGGTCATAAGGTTGCGGCTTGTTGCTATATACAACGCTGGAATCGTCTTGTTATCTCTTGCGCAATACATACACTCGCCACATGGCGTAGAACGGTATGAAGTCCAATGATTTTTGAATACTGAAACCCGCCTGCTCAAACTCTGCCTCGACAGTAGTAGCCGATAGTACGAACCGATTTTGGTACCGCTCCTGATCATTTTTATCCCGGCGGCGAACTTCGACACGCTTGCGTTTCCACGCCTTGAAATTGCCGTCTACCCACAGGGAAATAATCACACTGTCCCGGGTAACACGTTGGAATTCACGAAGTATCGCCAGTCTGTGCTGGGCATCGCCGATGTGATGCATCAAGCGCATGCAGAATATGCAGTCGACCGAATTGTCCGGCAGATCGATGTCAAAGGCAGACGTTTGCAACGGACGTACCCGCTTCACCACATCGGCAGGCTGAGCGACAGTTGCGACTTCCAGCATAGACGCTGAGTTGTCGGCACCGATGATCATCCGGCCGGGTGTCTGCGCCAGTAAGGGCCAAAAACGCCCGGCTCCACAAGGCAAATCCAAGACCAGCCCAGGCTCACCCGCTATGGCCAACGCCAAGCTCGCCAGTTGTTCATCGCGTCTGTGGGATAGCCGCCGAGCCAGATTGTCCTGATGCTTGAGCAAATAATTCCGTGCGTGCTCATCGTCGTACTTCTCGGAAAATTCAAGCTTGATCGGAGAAGGCATCAATGGGACTCCACTTATTGAGAAAAATATTTCACGGGGCTGGAGCAGTAGATCCTCATTCCGACCTATGCAGTCAAAGCTTTTGACGGGTAGGTGACGCATATCCGCATGTTTGCTCGGCTTCACGTTTTCAGCACACCTTAGGTATCCGGCACGTTGAGCTTATAGATGATAGAGGCTGCTGACTAAGGGACTGTGACGTGATTTTACGACAGGGGTAATGGAGAGCTAGCCGCATGGATTGCATATAACCATGAGCTAGATTGATGGGTGGCGTCTGGAATACCACAGGACCGTCAATGAATTGATAAATCTCATTCATGGCTTCAATCGCTGCGCAGTATTTCAGTTTTACAGTCAGCTGATACCTTGGCTGTGACCAATTTGGGGGGGCGGCTTGAATGTAGGGCGGCCCGTAACGTAGACGATGAAGCAAGCAAAGAGATCTGACGGATGAACAGAAAGGTTTGGCAGTTGGGTTTTGGCACACTGCTTCTAACTTTCGGGTTTTCCCCGGATGGAGCAGGCCCGACCTCGGCCTGGGCCGAACCGAATGCCGTGACGTTTCCACTGCTTGATCAATTGGAGCATTACACGACTGTACGACGCGGGGTGACCAGGGAGCACATGCTCACAAGCCAAGCTGCGCTTGATGCGCTTCAAGCGGGCCAACCTGTCCCTGCGGGGTCACATGTCGTTTTGGTGGATTACCAGAGTGATGTCCTCGAGCGTTATCTGGTTGCGCAAAAAACGGGCGACGGAATTGACGATTGGGCGTACCAATGGTTCTGGCCGGATCAAACGGTGAAGATCGACGAGAAAGTGGGCCAATGCTATGCCTGCCATCAGCGGTCGCGCAGGGAACAGAGTTACCTGTTCACCTTCGACGACGCGCTGAATTTCAAAGAATCTGCTGGCCACGAAAAACCACAGTCGAGCACTTCCCCTTGAAAATGGCCCTTATCAAACGCCTGCTGCTTCCGCTCGTGATGGCCACGCTGCTGCTATGTTCGCTCGCCTACTGGTGGCTCGACAATTTGGCGCACGAGATCTTTGGTGCTGTCCTGTTTTCGTTGATCGGCTGGCACGTGGTCCGGAATCGAAGCGGGCTTACAGGAATGTTTAGAACCTCTTATGACCTGAGCGGCGCTGTCTCCCTCGTATTGCACTTACTAATAATCGTTGCTGTCGTTGCGTTGCTGGTGACGAGTGTTCTGATTTCAAAATCGGTCTTTACTCTTTTTACCTTCCGCGACAACTTTTACATCCGCAATGTTCATTGGTTCGTAGCTTACTGGGTGGTCATCTTGGTAGGCACTCATGTGGGCGTGCATTGGGCGCGAGTCATGGCCATGTTGGGTTCGGTTTTGAAATTAAATTATCAAAGCATGCCAAGAACAATGGCGCTTCGTATTGCCGCAGTTTTGATGGCGGAATACGGGATCTGGAGTTTCTCGGTACTGGGAGCTTGGACGAAATTAACGTTCAACCACAGCTTAGATTTCTGGGATTTCACGGTCACGGTTGCCCCTTTTTTCGTGCATTGGGTTGCAGTCCTCTGCCTCGCCGCGATCACCGCTCATTATGTGATGGTGGTGGCGCGAACGGTCGTTCGGCGCAACACGTTAACGGCTAACGCCGTTTCCCCGGCAAATAAAAATTCATCCGTTGACCCTCCAATTCAGCAGTTTTAGAGAGCATTAACGACGGTAACCGCCAAGCGAGACCCTGGTTTTTAAAGGTTCTGAAGTGGTCAATTCACGTCAGGTTATCGCTCACGCAATGCCCATCGAACCCAAGTGGAGCAATTATGAAAATACGCATCGATCTCTCTGACGGTCTGGTTACGGCAACGCTCGACAACAACGATTCATCCAAAGATTTCGTTAAGCAGCTTCCGATGAAACTGACACTGGAAGACTACGCCTCAACCGAGAAAATCAGCGACCTGCCTAGGCCATTGTCGACACAGGGCGCGCCAGCAGGCTTCACTCCTTCGGCGGGGGATGTCGCTTTTTATGCGCCTTGGGGGAATCTCGCCATTTTTCATAAAGGCTTCGAGTATTCGAGTGGCCTTATCAAACTCGGCAGGATTGATTCCGGTCTGGAAATACTCGCGCGCCCCGGGCCGCTTGACGTGACGATCACCTTGCTTGGTGACTGATCCCATCTGCAACGCTTCTGAACCACGCCGATAAAGCTGCGTGCGGCGTTTGGCTGGCGGTGCGGTTTTGTTTAAACGTTTCATACTGACGGCAGAGAACTAATGCAGCTGACTCGTGCCAACTTTGGCGATTTTATCTACTTTTTGGCCGTCGCCCGTCATTCAAGCTTCAGTCGCGCTGGTGTTGAAGTAGGGATTAGTGCTTCTGCGCTAAGCCATGCGATCAAGGGATTGGAAGCAAGGCTGGGGGTTCGGTTGCTCAATCGCACGACTCGCAGCGTCACCCTGACGGCAGCCGGTCAGGAACTGCTGGCGTTGATAAGCGAACCTGTCGACAAAATCGATCAAGCCGTTGAGCTGTTGAATAAGTTTCGTGATGAGCCCACCGGTCGCATACGGTTGAATGTTTTCAGTGACGCGGCGCTCCTTCTTTTGGCACCTGTTTTATCGACATTTGCTCATCGTTATCCAGACATCGAAGTGGAAGTTTCGACCACCAACAGTATGGTGGACATCGTTGAGGGAGGCTTTGACGCCGGGATCAGGTATGGCGCTACGGTACCTGAAGGCATGATTGCTCAAAGCCTTTCGCCCCCTGTTCGATGGGTCGTGGTAGGAGCCGCCGATTACCTCGAAAAATGTGGCATGCCGTTGCACCCAGAGGATCTGAAGCAACACAGTTGCTTGAGGTTTCGGCTAGGCAACGGTCGGATGTACAACTGGGAGTTCGAGAAAGAGGGGGAAAAATTAGAGATTCCTGTGTCTGGGAATGTCGTCCTGGATGAGACGCGGATGATGCTCGCCATGGTCACCCGAGGGGCGGGGCTGACGTATTGTGCTGAACCCATTGTCGCGCCGCTTGTAGCGGAAGGGATTTTACAAGTGGTTTTAGAGGATTGGGTCAGTGTCGGTCCAGGTTTCCATATCTATTACTCAAGCTACCGGCAGGTGCCGATTGCACTACGTTTGCTGATTGAGTTGATCAGAGAGGTGCGCCCGCTTGGATAGGGGGTGGCTGTCAGCAGTACTGCCTGATTCGTTTTGGGAGAGAAATCTAATATGTCCAGCTTGAACGCATTGCTTGACGCCATACAGTGCGAACAAATCGAAGGCCGGGAATCTGTTCTCGCCACTGTTGTGAAAGTCGAGGGTTCGGCTTATCGCCGACCGGGTGCGCGCATGCTCGTGTCGCAATATGGACATCCCGAGGGCACTATCAGTGGTGGCTGCCTGGAGGGTGAGGTAGTGCGAAAGGCCTGGTGGTTGAGTGAGTCGGGGCCGGTGATTCGCAGCTATAGCACTGCTGAGGCTACAGACGAAGAGGGTGGTGAAGAGGCTCTTGGTTTCGGGCTGGGTTGCAACGGCAAAGTGTATGTTTTGTTTGAGCGAATACCAGCCAAAAAGCAATGCGCTCTGCTTGATGCGTTACGCAAAGTCAGGAACACGCAGAGGCCTGTAGCAATCGCCACGGTGATCGCGTGCTCGCGTAATAGCCGCGTAGATGTCGGAGACCGTGTGTTCTTGGAATCTGGCGCGGCGCCCTTCAGTGGCCTCTACCATCCTGCACTGGACGAGCGAATTACCACTGACCTACGTCTCACACTGGACCGGCAAAAGTCTTCACTTCAGCACTACGCTGAAGGCTCTACAGAGGTAGAGGTCTTTCTTGAGTACGTCGCGCCCGCACCGAGATTGATAATTTTTGGGGCCGGTCATGATGCGCAACCCTTGGTGCGGATGGCGAAGATACTCGGATGGCATGTCACGGTTGTTGATAGTCGCCCGCATTTTGCCCGCCCGGAACGTTTTCCCGCGGCGGATTCGGTGTTGAGCGCCCGTATCGGCGGACCCTTCGAGTTTCTAGAGTTAGTAGAGGGGGCATTTGTCACGGTGATGTCCCATAGTCTCAGCCAGGATGCGCATTGGTTGAAAGGGGCCTTGCAAGCAAATCCCCGTTACATCGGTCAGCTTGGACCGCGTGACCGGACCGAGCGTCTGCTTGCTGAAATAATTCGACAGACAGATCGGTTGCCCGCGCTGGACCGGTTGCACTACCCCATTGGTTTGGACATTGGCGGAGACACACCGGAAAGCGTAGCGGTGGCAGTGCTTGGGGAGATTCAAGCGGTCATGCATGGGCGAGTGGGGGGAAGTTTAAAGTTGCGGGCTTCAACGATTCACGAAAGCGATCGGATTGAGTCGAGTTGTTCTCGAAGATCTTCAGCCTCTGAATGGCAAAGGTCTTGAATTGACGGTGCCGCCGGTATTGGATTCGCTTAAGTGCAACAAGTACTTGAGTCAGACGTGATCAAAATTCATTAATCGGCGTGCAATGAAGTGCTAACGGCTCGATATAGAGCGCTGCCTAAACTTTGAAAAGTCCTGAAACCATTTTATTGCTGAATGTTCTTCACTGGTGATTTCAGTGAAAATGGGCTAATCCCCAGGCATCTCGATTGTTAGCATGTCCCTATAAGAATCCAATGCACAGCGCATTGGCTCGCCGGGCTTACTTGGCCCGGTCAATAAGCTCGTTCTTCGCCGCGCGCCCTTGCGTGTACTCGCCGAACTTTCTCCCATTGCCATCAGCACCGGTTTCAATCTGTGCTGCGGCAGCTTGCAAACTCATGCGCGCATTTTGTCAGCGCTGTGATCGAGGACTTTATGCCTTTCAAGCCCATCTTTCCCGCTTTGGTAACTGTCATTGCTTTCGCCACAATGCTCAGTGGGTGCAACAAGCAGACTGCTGCTAACCCGGCGCAAGCCCCCCAAGTCAGTGTGGTGACCCTCAAACCTCAAGCTGTGGCCTTGTCTAACGATCTGCCCGGGCGTACCAGTGCTTACCGCCTTGCCGAGGTTCGACCGCAGGTGGATGGTATCGTCCTGAAACGCTTGTTCCAGGAAGGCGCAGATATCAAGGCTGGTCAGCAGCTCTATCAGATCGACCCATCAACCTATGAGGTCACGCTCGCCAGCGCGCAGGCAAGTTTGGAGCAATCCCGCTCGCTGACCACTCGGTATCGGCAGCTGATCGACGAGCAAGCGGTGAGCAGGCAGGAGTATGACACCGCCCGAGCTCAGCAGATGCAGGCAGAGGCCCAAGTCAGGGGGGCTCAGATCAACCTGAGATACACCAAAATGTTCGCACCCATCAGCGGGAGGATTGGACGTTCTGCCGTGACCGAAGGTGCGCTGGTTGCCAATGGCCAGGCAGCTCCTCTTGCGACTATCCAGCAGCTCGATCCCATCTATGTCGACGTCACACAGCCTTACGGCGAGATGCTGAAGCTGCGCCGGGCTTTTGAAAACGGACATTTGCAGAAGTCTGCCGACAAGGGTGCGAAAGTTAATCTGACACTTGAAGATGGCAGCGAGTACCCGCTGCAGGGTTCACTGGAATTCTCGGAAGTCTCGGTGGACCAGACAACCGGCTCGGTCACCTTGCGGGCGGTATTTCCTAACCCTGATCACGTGCTGCTGCCTGGGATCTTTGTGCACGCCCGGCTGCAGGCGGGTGTTGCTGAACAGGCCATTCTTGCTCCGCAGATTGGTGTGACCCGGGACCTTAAAGGTACTCCAACAGCCATGGTGGTTACCGCTGACAATAAAGTCGAGCAACGCCAGCTCAAGGTCGGCCGCACCGTTGGTGCGAATGTGTTAGTGGAGAGCGGCTTGAGTGCCGGAGATAAAATTATCGTCGAAGGGCTGCAGTTTATTAGACCCGGTGTAACGGTCGTCGCTCAGGAAGCAAAGAGTGGTGAGGCGACCAGCGCCTCTGTAGCAGCAAATACCAGCGCCAAATCGGAGTAGACCATGTCGAAGTATTTCATTGATAGACCGATCTTCGCGTGGGTGCTGGCACTGATCATCATGCTCGTGGGTGTACTGTCGATCTTCAGACTGCCGATCAATCAATATCCCAGCATCGCTCCTCCCGCTGTCGCGATCCAGGTCTCGTATCCCGGTGCCTCCGCGCAGACGGTGCAAGATACTGTGGTGCAAGTGATCGAGCAGCAGATGAATGGCATCGACAACTTGCGCTATATCTCATCGGAGAGTAACTCCGATGGCAGCATGCGCATCATCGTTACCTTCAACCAGGGCACCAATCCTGATATCGCCCAGGTTCAGGTGCAGAATAAGCTAAATCTGGCCACGCCGCTGCTGCCGCGGGAAGTGCAGCAACAAGGGTTGCGCGTCACAAAGTTCCAACAGAATTTCATGATGTTCATTGGCTTGGTTTCCACCGATGGAAAACACAGCAAGGAAGATCTATCCAATTACATTGTGTCTAACATTCAGGATCCAATTTCCCGGACTTCGGGAGTCGGTGATTTTCAAATTTGGGGAACGCAATATGCGATGCGAGTCTGGCTGGACCCAGCCAAACTCAACCAGTACCAGCTGACTCCGGTCGATGTGACCGAGGCGATTGAAGCCCAGAACGTACAAGTGGCCTCAGGCACCATAGGCGGTCTTCCGGCACGCAAAGGTACGGTGTTTACCGCGACTATCATCGGCAAGACACGACTGCAAACCTCTGAGCAATTTGGTGACATTTTGCTAAGGGTCAATAGCGACGGCGCTCAGGTTCGGTTGAGTGATGTGGCTGACATCAGCTTGGGCGGCGAAAATTACAGCATCAATGCGCAAGCCAATGGCAAGCCTGCCTCAGGTATCGCGATTCGCCTGGCCACGGGCGCCAATGCGCTCGATACCGCCAAAGCAATTCGCGCCACGGTGGACCGTCTCAAACCGTTTTTTCCGCCTGGGGTAGAGGCCATTTATCCCTATGACACCACACCGGTGGTGACCGAATCGATTACAGGTGTCGTGGAAACGCTGGCAGAAGCGGTGGTGCTGGTATTTCTGGTCATGCTGCTGTTTTTGCAGAACCTGCGCGCCACCATTATCACGACGTTGACCGTTCCGGTTGTATTGCTGGGGACCTTTGGCGTCCTTGCGGCGGCTGGTTTCTCTATCAACACATTGACCATGTTCGGGATGATCCTGGCGATCGGCTTACTTGTCGACGACGCGATTGTGGTAGTTGAAAACGTCGAACGGGTGATGGCGGAGGAGCACCTGTCACCCAGGGAGGCCACGCGCAAATCGATGGGCCAGATTCAGGGAGCGCTGGTAGGTATTGCCTTGGTGCTCTCTGCGGTACTGTTGCCGATGGCATTCTTCGGTGGTTCCACTGGCGTGATCTATCGGCAGTTCTCGATAACCATCGTTTCCGCCATGGCGCTCTCAGTATTTGTGGCATTGGTTTTCACCCCGGCGCTCTGTGCCACCCTGCTCAAGCCCGTCGATCCGGATAAACACGGTCAACCCAAACGCGGCTTTTTCGGCTGGTTCAATAGACGTTTCGATGCCTGCATCAACGGTTATGAGCGCGGCGTAGGTCAGATCATTCGGCACAAGGTGCCGGGCTTCGTGGTCTACCTGGTTATCGTCGCCGGCATGATCTGGATGTTCGCCCGCATACCCACCTCGTTCCTGCCTGATGAAGACCAGGGTCTGATTTTTACTCAGGTGCAGACACCGGCCAATAGCTCAGCTGAGAGTACTCAGAAAGCGCTTGATCGCATGGCTAACTACTTGCTGGACAAAGAGCACGGTGAAGGTAACGCCGTGGCGACTGTGTTCACTGTTAACGGTTTCAACTTTGCAGGCCGCGGACAGAATTCAGGGATCGCTTTCGTCAACCTCAAGCCTTGGGGGGAACGGGACAGTGACAATACGGTGTTCAAAATTGCGCAGCGGGCCCAGCAAGAGTTCCTGAAGTACCGCGACGCCATGGTGGTCGCAGTGGTTCCTCCGTCGGTACTCGAGCTGGGTAATGCCAGCGGTTTCGATTTTTATCTGCAGGACCAAGACAGCGTGGGCCACCAAAAGCTTATGGAGGCACGCGGTAAATTTCTTGAATTGGCTGCCCAGAGCCCAGTCTTGTCGGGCGTCCGTCCAAATGGCTTGAACGACGAGCCGCAGTACCACCTGACCATTGACGACGAGCGCGCCAGGGCGATGGGTATCTCGCTGACAGACATCAACACCACGCTGTCGGTGGCATACGGCAGTAGTTACGTGAACGACTTCATTGATCGCGGACGCGTCAAGCGGGTCTACGTACAGGGCGAGCCTGACTCGCGCAGCACCGCCGAAGATTTGAGCAAGTGGTTCGTGCGTAACAGCCAAGGTCAAATGGTGCCTTTCTCGGCGTTTGCAAGTGCTGAGTGGGTATTTGGCTCACCAAAGCTGTCTCGCTACAACGGCGTTCCCGCCGAGCAAATCCTTGGGACGCCAGCCCCGGGCTACAGCTCTGGGCAGGCAATGGCGGAAGTCGAGCGAATCGCAGCGCAACTACCACCCGGCGTAGGCATTTCTTTCACAGGATTGTCCTATGAGGAGCGACTTTCTGGTTCACAGGCGCCAGCTCTTTACGCACTGTCGATTCTTGTGGTGTTTCTGTGCTTGGCGGCGCTGTATGAAAGCTGGTCGATCCCGATCGCGGTCATCTTGGTGGTACCCCTGGGGGTGATTGGCGCGTTGATGGCCACGGCCTTGCGAGGGCTGTCCAACGATGTGTTCTTCCAAGTGGGTCTGTTGGTGACGGTGGGTTTGGCGGCGAAGAATGCGATCCTGATCGTCGAGTTTGCCAAGGAGCTGAATGAGAAGGGCAAGCCGTTGCTTGAAGCCACTGTCGAGGCTTGCCGCATGCGTCTGCGTCCGATCGTGATGACGTCCTTGGCATTTATCCTCGGCGTGCTACCGCTGACCATCTCCAGCGGCGCGGGCTCAGGTAGTCAGCACGCCATTGGCACTGGCGTGATCGGCGGCATGATTACGGCCACCGTTCTGGCGATCTTTTGGGTCCCGCTATTTTTCGTTTCTGTTTCGTCCCTGTTTAAAGGTAGTCGTAAGCAACGGGACGAGGCGACTTCAGCTGATGAGGCAGGCCAATGACCAAGTCCCTTATGAGTCTGGCGATCACGGCAGCAGTCCTGAATGGTTGCTCGCTAATTCCTGAGTACAATCGGCCGCAGGCACCGGTCGCGGTGCAATACCCGCAAGGCTTTGCTTATCAGGCGGCCAACGCCGCCGACCAAGCCGCCGCAGAGCAGGGCTGGCGCGAGTTTTTTCACGATCCGGCGATGCAGCAGTTGATCCAGACAGCTTTGATCAACAATCGCGATCTGCGGGTTGCGGCCCTTAACGTCAGTGCTTACCAGGCGCAATACCGTATCCAAAGGGCAGACGTGTTTCCGGCGGTCGGCGTCAATGCCAACGGAACACGCCAGCGACTGCCGAGCGATTTATCGCAGTCTGGCCAGGCCAGTATTTCCAGCCAGTATGGCGTTAACCTGGGCATCAGTTCTTACGAGTTGGATCTGTTTGGACGCATCCAGAGTCTAAGCCAGCAAGCCCTGGAGACTTACCTGTCTACTGCTGAGGCTCGCCGTTCCACGCAGATCAGCCTGGTGTCTAGCGTAGCCACTGCCTACCTAACCTGGCAGGCTGACCGCGAGCTGCTCAAGCTCACCGAGAACACCTTGGCCGCCTATGAGGAAAGCCTGCGTCTGACCACCCGTAGCAATCAAGTGGGTGTGGCTTCGGCGCTTGATCTGTCACAGTCGCGCACCTCCGTGGAAGGTGCGCGGGCGAGCCTTGCAACCTACCAGCGGCGAGTTGCGGAAGATCAAAATGCGCTCGTTCTTCTCCTTGGTACAGGCCTGCCTGCCGATTTGCCGGCGCCACAGTCATTGGCTGGCGATCTGCTCGCCAAAGTCCCGGCTGGCCTGCCGAGTGATTTGCTCGCCCGTCGGCCAGACATTCTTGCCGCCGAGCATTCGCTGATGGCCGCCAACGCTAACATCGGCGCAGCGCGAGCAGCGTTCTTTCCAAGCATTAGCCTCACGGCAAACGCTGGCACCTCAAGCACGAACCTGGATGGGTTGTTCAAGGGTGGTTCTGGTAGCTGGATGTTCAGTCCTACTATCAGCCTGCCAATTTTCAACGCTGGCGCCTTACGCGCAAGCCTGGATTACTCGAAAATCCAGAAAGACATCGGCGTGGCCAACTATGAAAAAACTATCCAGACTGCTTTTCAGGAAGTTTCCGATGGGTTGGCTGCACGTAAGACTTACGTCGATCAGTTGCAGGCACAGAATGATCTCGTTGAGGCCAGCCAAGACTACTATCGGCTTGCCGAGCGCCGCTATCGAATCGGCGTGGACAGCAACCTGACATTCCTGGATGCGCAGCGCTCGCTGTTCAGCAACCAGCAGACGCTGATCAGCGATCGCCTTGCGCAGTTGCAGGCTGAGGTCAACTTGTACCGTGCGCTAGGTGGCGGATGGAACGAGCGCGGTGTAAAGTCGCTCTGATACCCGTGGCCGAAACAACAACGCCCGGCTATAGCCGGGCTTTGTTGTTTTGCTTTTACTAAAATCATGATCGCTACGTTCTTGCGTACTTCGCCGAAGAGTGTGCAAAAGTGTCAGGTGAAGGCAGGTTTTGAGCGTCTAGTTGTACGACGCCAGCCACGTTGAAAATAGTAGCTTACTGTTATTAAGTGGCCCGGACGAAGATGGGCCAAGGTCACGGGCTCATCAAAAATTACAGGCAAGCTACCTTGTCAGTTTGAGCCAGGGCATTGCCTTTACTGTCGAAAAGTTCAACCTTGACCTCTCTGCCCGAGCTGCTTTGGTTCAAGGTGTAATGCTCATTAGGTAAGAAATCGCTATACGCTAGCGTGGCAATACAGCGGTGCTGGTTTTCCTGATAGCCCTTAGTGACAATGCCCAACTCCATAGTACGGGCGCCTGGTAATACTTTGAAATAAGTTAGGTTTTCGGCGCGCTGCGTGTCCAGGCGTCTTGCAATCATTTGATCGCCGCTTTGCGCCTGGAGATTGACTATGGATTCACCGTTTTTAAGCGTTGGAGGCTCAGTTGCGCAGCCTGCCAACCCCGTTGTTACGATAAGAGCACCTACCAATTTTGCAAGTTTCATAAGTATGCTGTCCTGAAAGTTCTATGAGAGTCGATAATAAGCTGTAAGCGCGTGAGGTTTTTGAGGCCTGGACCTGTAACGCTTTGTGAATCGAGGCATAGAAAAACTATTCTATGTAATATCTAGAACCAATTAATTTTTTGGCTTAGGAGAAGTGCCCGTCACTTTTATTATACGGGCCACGCAAGATAAACGAGGGGCCATAAGTATTAAGGGGCCACTCGGTATCCGAGGTGATGTTGTTATCAATATGTGGATAGTTTACAGGGTAATTCTTTAATGATTAACCGGCAAATCGTTGATGCAGAATTGACTTTTACTCAGTAATGGGCGGTGGGCGCAATTTCCTTGGTCCCCCATTACTTTGTATAACCGCGCATCACGATGAAACAAGGGCAGAGCGTCTGATGAGTTGCACAGATATCCCCGCGCAACCTAATGCAAGCACGGCGCTGATCAGGAACACCGTTCCCAACGTATCCCAGCCTGCAATCAAGCCCAGGGCGGGCGTACTTATACCCAGCGCCAAGTCCAGGAACGCGGTATAGGTACCCATGGCGAGGGCTCTGTTTTGCGTTGGCACTCGCCGTACGGCCTCTACACCCAACCCTGGAAAGACCAGAGAATAACCAGCGCCAGTGAGCAAAGCACCTGCCAGCGCGGCCTCTGCCACTGGGGCTAACCAGATCAAAATCAGGCCGGCGGCCTCGATCAGTGCGAACACGAACGCGACCTTTGCTCCGCCTAGCTTGTCTGGAAGGTGGCCGAACAAAACCCTCGCCAAGATGAATGCGACGGCGAAAGCAGTGAAGGCTAGCCAAAGGGGTGACCAGCCTTTCTCTGTGAACAGTAGGGCAATGAATGCGGTGATGGCGCCGAAGCCGATACTACTGAACGCCAGGCCTAGACCCGGAACCCAGACTGCTCCAATGACCTGAGACATACGTTGAGGATTTTTGGGCTGAGCATTGACCGCCCGCACGCGGGCTACGACCAGTAACGCTATGAGAGGCACTACTGTTGTGGCCAAAGCAATGGATATGAACCCGAATCGGTCGAACAGCAGACTTCCGGCCGGAGCGCCTAGGGCGAATGCCGCGAACATAGCCATGCCCACCCACGCGATGACCTTGCCGGCGTGGCGGTGGTCTACGAGAGCCAGTCCCCACCCTAGGGCTCCTGTGATGATAAAACTTTCAGCCGCGCCTAATAGTGCTCTTCCCATGATGAGCACCGAAACTGAAAGCGCCGGGGTGGCGCGAAAGTGAAGAGACAGCAGATAAAGCCCCCCGGAGGCGACTGCCGTCACCAAACCTATGACAACTGCTCGCTTAGCGCCGTGGGAGTCTGCATAGCGTCCAGCCCACACGCGCGATACAAGCGATGCCGCGAATTGGCTGCCTGTGACCAGGCCCACTACAAAAGTCCCTAAACCGAGATCTTGGTTCACGTGCAGGGGTAATACCGGCAAAGCAAGTCCGATGATTGAGAACGCGATGAGCACCACGGCCATGATAGGCAGTAGTGTCAAAACGACCCCGGACATAGCTTTTGTATCTGTTTGAGCGTTAGACATCACTAAAACCTGTGTGGAGTCACGGTTGAGGTCGACGTTGTGGGACACCCCAAAGTGGCTGCTCGTCACCGCTACGTCGAGGCCAATATTGATATCGGAACGATCGGCGATCAGCCACTTATTGGCGTCGCTAAAAGGTCAGCCTTTTGCGATGAGCCGTGAATTGCGCTCATTGCGAAAGGCCAGTTGCTCGATTGTCTGAGTGGCCTGTTCGGCTTCTTCCTGCGCCTTGAGGATGATGCCGTGCTGCTCGGACTTGCTGCACACCGGGTCGGCGTTGCTCGCATCCCCCGTGAGCATGAAGGCCTGGCAACGGCAGCCGCCGAAGTCCTTTTCCTTTTCATCGCATGAACGGCACGGCTCGGGCATCCAGTCGTAGCCGCGAAAGCGGTTGAAGCCGAAAGAGTCGTACCAGATGTGCTGCATGCTGTGGTCGCGCACGTTGGGAAATTGCACTGGCATCTGTCGGGCACCGTGGCAGGGCAGGGCGGTGCCGTCGGGCGTCACGGTCAGGAAAATGCTGCCCCAGCCGTTCATGCAGGCTTTCGGGCGCTCTTCGTAGTAATCCGGCGTAACGAAGATCAGCTTGCACGGGTGACCTTCGGCTTCGAGCTTGGCGCGGTATTCATTGGTGATGCGTTCTGCGCGCACCAACTGTTCACGGGTCGGTAACAGACCCACACGGTTGAGCTGCGCCCAGCCGTAGAACTGACAGGTGGCGAGTTCGACAAAGTCCGCCTCAAGCGCGATACACAGCTCGATGATGCGGTCGATCTTGTCGATGTTGTGCCGATGGGTGACGAAGTTCAGCACCATCGGGTAGCCGTGGGCCTTCACCGCGCGGGCCATTTCGAGCTTTTGCGCGAAGGCCTTTTTCGAGCCGGCCAACAGGTTGTTCACCTGTTCGTCGCTGGCCTGGAAGCTGATCTGGATATGGTCCAGGCCGGCCTTCTTGAAGTCGCTGATCTTTTGCTCGGTCAGGCCGATGCCGGAGGTGATCAGGTTGGTGTAGAAGCCCAGCTTGCGCGCTTCGGCGATCAACTCGGCAAGGTCCTGGCGCACCAACGGTTCACCGCCGGAAAAACCCAGTTGCGCCGCGCCCATTTCCCGCGCTTCACGAAATACCTTGATCCATTGCTCGGTACTCAACTCCTTGCCCTGCTCGGCAAAATCCAGGGGGTTGGAGCAATACGGGCACTGCAACGGGCAGCGATAAGTCAGCTCGGCCAGCAGCCACAACGGCAGGCCAATCGCTGGTTTGTCAGGCCAGGGTGATCCAGTGCTCAGCACGGGCGACCTCCATGAATTGCTCGATGTCATCACCCAGCTCAGGCACGCCGGGAAACTGCTTATCCAGCTCGGCGATGATCGCCGCCACGTCGCGCTCGCCATCGATCAAGCCACCGATCAGCGCGGCGCTGTCGTTGAGCTTGATCATGCCTTCGGGATAGAGCAAAACATGGCCCTTTTGCGCGGGCTCGTACTGGTAACGATAGCCCTGGCGCCAGGTCGGTTTTTTGCTGCGATCAAAGCTCATAGGGTGATCCCTTTGTGCCACACCCGCTGCTCGGTCACGCTGTGATACGGCGGGCGTTTCAGTTCGTAGGCCATGCTCATGGCATCGAGCATGCTCCACAGGATGTCCAGTTTGAACTGTAGAATTTCCAGCATCCGTTCTTGGCCTTCGCGAGTGGTGTAGTGCTGCAGAGTGATTGCCAACCCATGCTCCACGTCGCGACGGGCCTGCCCCAGGCGGGTGCGGAAATACTCATAGCCGGTCGGGTCGATCCAGGGGTAATGCTGCGGCCAGCTGTCGAGGCGCGACTGGTGGATCTGCGGCGCGAACAGTTCGGTCAGCGAACTGCTGGCCGCTTCCTGCCAACTGGCGCGACGGGCGAAGTTGACGTAGGCATCCACCGCAAATCGCACACCGGGCAATACCAATTCCTGGGAGCGCAGTTGGTCCGGGTCGAGGCCGACAGCCTGGCCCAGGCGCAGCCAGGCTTCGATGCCGCCGTCTTCACCGGGAGCACCGTCGTGGTCGAGCAGGCGCTGGATCCACTCGCGACGGATCTCACGGTCCGGGCAGTTGGCCAGGATCGCAGCGTCTTTCAGCGGAATATTCACCTGATAGTAAAAACGGTTGGCGACCCAGCCCTGGATCTGCTCGCGGGTCGCACGGCCTTCATACATCGCCACATGGTACGGGTGATGAATATGGTAGAAGGCGCCCTTGGCCCGCAGGGCTGCTTCGAATTCAACGGTGGTCAACGGCGTGTCAGTCATTTCGGTCGCTCCTACAATTCAATGCTCATGCCGTCGTAAGCCACTTCGACATTGCGCCACACCAGTTCTGCCCGCTCGGGGGAGTCTTCATCGAGGATCGGGTTGGTGTTGTTGATGTGGATAAGCACTTTGCGCTGCTCTGGCAATTGCTCGAGCACTTCGAGCATGCCGCCGGGGCCGTTCTGCGCCAGGTGGCCCATCTCGCGGCCGGTGCGTGTGCCGACGCCCCGGCGCTGCATTTCATCGTCGTCCCACATCGTGCCGTCCACCAGCAGGCAGTCGCTGCCAGCCATGATCTCCAGCAACGGCGCGTCGACCTTGCCCAGGCCCGGGGCGTAGAACAATTTGCCGCCGGTGCGCAGGTCTTCGACGATCAGGCCGATGTTGTCGCCTGGGTGCGGGTCGAAGCGGTGCGGCGAATAAGGCGGCGCTGCGCTGCGCAGTAGCAGTGGGGTGAAGCGTAGGTTGGGGCAGGCCGGGATGGTGAAGCTGGTGTCCAGCTCGATGCGGTTCCAGGCCAGCCCGCCATTCCAGTGGGTGAGCATGGTGAACAGCGGGAAGCCGGTGCTCAGGTCCTCATGGACCATGTCGGTGCACCACACCGGGTGCGGGCAACCTTCGCGCAGGCTCAACAGGCCTGTGGTGTGGTCGATCTGGCTGTCCATCAGGATGATCGCGCTGATACCCGTGTCACGCAAGGCGCGGCCGGGCTGCATGGGCGCGAAGCCCTGGAGTTGCGCGCGGATATCCGGCGACGCATTGCACAGCACCCAATTCACGCCGTCGTCGGAAATCGCGATGGACGACTGGGTGCGCGCCTGCGCCCGCAGGCTGCCGTCACGAAAACCTGCGCAGTTCACGCAGTTGCAGTTCCACTGCGGGAAACCACCGCCGGCGGCGGAACCTAGAATCTGGACAAACATGGTCGCTCCATCAAGCAAAGCTCAAAACAAAAACGCCCCGGGCGAACCGAGGCGTTGTATTACCCAGCGGATTAACGGCTGGCGAAGTACATGGTGACTTCGAAACCGATGCGCAGATCAATGTAAGCAGGTTTGGACCAGGACATAGGATTGCTCCGTTCAAGTGGATGGGATATTACTCAGGTTTACATCTGTAATTTGGTCGGGACCATTTTACCGCTTGCCAAGGCGCGCCCGACCCAACCGTCGCCCTGATTCACCTGTTGCCCCTGGTCCAGTACCACCGGACGGTCGGGCAACAATACCGCTTGAGGAAATTGCTCCAGATACGAAAGCGAGTGACCGGACAATTTGCGTGCAAGCGCTGCGAAGCTGTTGCCCAGTAATCGGACTCGAAGCTGCAGAGCCCGGAACGTCATTGTCATTCTTACACGGACAGTAAATGGCATCAGACTCATCCTCTTACAAGCTGGTTTCGAACTTCAACCCCGCGACCCACGCATCCTTGACCTCACTGACGCCCCCCGGGTTGCCAACGAACTGAAGGTTGGGGCGCACGGTCAGCCATTTGGTGACGCCAAACCCGTAATAAATTTCCATGTTGGTTTCCGAG